>ERZ795058.4303-NODE-4303-length-13964-cov-5.501618_pt1 | contig 13964 bp, 8 predicted proteins | sample MGYA00375142_ERZ795058 | MGnify/ENA primary metagenome ERZ795058 (study PRJEB30187, sample SAMN05720210) | activated sludge metagenome | isolation source: anaerobic digester from wastewater treatment plant | place: Japan | collected 2015-04-20 ... | reverse complement strand
TGCTTGGTCACCTCGAACATTTTGGCGGCCACTGTGTCAGACTTGGCGGCAATGATCACCTGGTCATCCTGCATGTTGAACTGCTGCACGTCAAGAAGCAGGTTCTGTTCAAAGTCAATGCGTGACTGCTCCACCTGCACGCGGGTCAGCTCCTCACTTGACTGGGCCATCTTGTAACGGCCCCTTCCCTGACCCCAGTCAAGAATAGGAAGGGAGAATGAGACCCTTATTGTCTGCTGCTGGTTAGGATGCGTATAGGCCTGTTGAAGCAACGGATCCTGATCACGCAGACCATATGATGCCGTCAGGTTTGCATTCAAACCTTTCTCTGCCCTTGCCTGTGCAACCGAGCTCTGAGCCTCAACAAGCTGACGCTCAAGGGCAATCAGTTCCGGGTTGTTCTCTTCAGCCAGTCTCAGAACCTCGCTGACGTCAACTTCCAGATCCGGTATCTCACTGGGGATTATCAGCTCCAGACGAACCGACTGGTTAAAACCAAGGAATGACCTCAACTTAAGCTCACGGTCACGGAGGTTCATTTCTGATTCATTGATGGCTGTTCCGGCATTAAGATATGAAAGCTCCATCTGCAACAGTTCATCTTCAGCAATCGTACCCAGGTTATACCGGCCTTTGGCAATCTGGTACAGGGTATCTGCATTCTGCATGTTTGTCTCGGCAATCTCCTTGTTTATCTGGGCCAGTGCCAGGTTGAAGAAGTACTGCACCGCTACCATATGAACGTTCTCCACATCCCTCAGATAGGTCTTACGTGCCTCCTCGTACCTGAGAGGCTCTATCTTCTTCTGCCATCTCAGCTCGTTATACCTGAAGAGAGGCTGGGTCAGCCTGACATTAAGCGGTGATGTAATGTACCTTTCTCCACCGGTCTCGAAATTCTTTTCGTAATTCAGGTCAGAGAAGAGCGAGACAGAACCGCCCGTCAGCCCGATGTTCTGCGCAAGCGACAGGTTGCCTGAGGTCTGCAGAACGTTCGTAGAAGCATACTCCCACTGCTGCGCTACGGAGTTCCATACCCTGCTGTAGGCAGTACTGTAGTCCGGCATATTGCCGGAAAGAGACAACGTAGGGCGGTATTCCGCAACAAAAGTCCTGTATTGCCAGTAGCTGGCACGAAAACGGTGCTTTGCTATGTATGCATTGGGCGACTGATCTGCAGCAAGCTTAATAACCTCATCCAGCGTAAGGAGCCTGACTTCCTGCGGCATTGCCGGGAGGGCAACCAACGCTGAAAACAAAACGGTCAATGAAAGTGCTTTTATGCTTTTCATATCAATAATGATATTATTATTCGTAACGAAGTGATTCAATCGGGTCTCTTTCGGAGGCTCTCTTTGCCGGCGAATAGCCGAAAATGACCCCCACGGCGGCAGAAACGCCGAAAGCCACCACAACGGAAAAGAACGAAACAATGGTGGTTATACCCGCTATCTTCTGTATCAGAACTGCCAGTATTATTCCGAGGAATATGCCGATGAAACCTCCGGAGACACTGATCAGTACAGCCTCTGACAGGAATTGCACCACAATATCCATCTTTTTGGCGCCAATGGCCATCCTTGTTCCTATCTCCTTGATCCTTTCCATCACTGAAGCAAACATAATGTTCATGATGCCTATTCCGCCGACGATAAGTGAGATGCTGGCAATGGCACCCAGCACGATGTTGAAAATGTCCTTTGTCCTCTGCTGCTGCTTCAGCAACAACTCCGGAACCGTGATCTCAAAGTCCTTCACGCCTGAGTGCCGCCTGAGCATCATTCTGCTGAGGACTTCAGTTGTAGGGGTAAGCTGTTCGGTCTCAGCAACCTGAACCACTATCTTGTCAAGCTGGTTATAGTTGGTCTCGGCGTTGGCAGTAGAGGCATTGGTACTGCTGACAACCACCCGTCCGCGCCCTCCTCTTCCGCCACCAAAGACATGAACCGATGCCTCGCTTGCCAGCTTGGTGTTGACAAGCGCCCGGTTCTGGTAACGCATGAGCATTGTCTTGATAGGAATATAAACGTTGTCATTGTAAACGTTTACTCCCTGTTCCTCAAATCCGGTCAGGGAAACATTGGTCTTTTCAAGCACACCCATCACCTTCAGCCAGACGTTGTCAAACTTGAGATACTGGCCGATAGGGTCAACCTGGCTGAAGAACTTGGCCCTGATGTTGGCACCTATGATACAAACCTGGATTCCGTATTCTTCCTGGTAGTCATTAAAGAAGGCGCCCTGCGAAAGGGGAAGATTATAAAGCTCAAAATAATCATTTGATACCCCTACCAGCTTGGCCGTATGGCGCATACCGCTAAGAACGATGGTGGAGTTGAATGATATCTCGGGGCTGATTCTCTTCACCGCGGGGATGGTGCTGCGTATTGCCTCAACATCAAGCAGGGTAAGGCCTCTCGAGAATTTGTTCAGCTGTTTCTCTCCATCCTCCTCTGCGGCATCCTTCTCCTGCACGATGGGGCTGATGAGTATATTGTTCACCCCTACCATCTTTATCTGGTCAAGGATTTCCTGCTGTGCACCCTTGCCTATTGCCAGCATGCTTATCACAGCCGCCACCCCGAATATGATCCCGAGTGCGGTCAGTGCTGATTTGAGCTTGTTGGAGAGAATTGACTCAAGGGCGATGCGTATGTCGTGTCCGTATCTTTTGAACATGTTATTTCATGTTTATTTGCCTCAGAATCTTTTATTCCTGTTACTGGTTGGGTGTTCTTTCCCTCTGCATCCTGACCGTTGTATCGCTGCCGCCTGCCGGTCTGCCCGGCATCTGGCCGGGGCGTCCGGAACCGCGCATCTGACGCATGGCTTCACGCTGTTCGGGAGTCAGATTCTGCATGAACTCACGCATCTTCTCCGGGGTCATGTTTTCGGGCATCATATTCTGAGGCTGGTTGCCGTTCTGCAGACGTTTGGCTTCCTCCTCTGCCTCCTGCTTCTTCCTCTCCTTGATAATGGCAATCAGATCATCACCCTGAAGCTTGAACTTTTCGCCATCTTCCGGAATTGTAAGGTATAACCTTTCACCCTCCTTCAGGCCCTGCTCCACTATCACATCATTCTCGTTCGACTCACCGAGCACCACCACCTGGCGTGTTCCATCCTTCTTATAGACAAAGGGGATACTGTCAATTGTGGCAAACACTGTCTCAAGCGGAATAAATAAAACATCACTGAATGTTTTGGTAATTATCTGGTTGCCCGTAGTCATGGAGGGCCTCAATATCGGATCAGATCCGTCAATTTTCGATATTACCTCAAACACCTTGGCATCAGTGTTGGGCAACTGCTCGCCTATGTTTGCAACACTGAGCACCACACCGGTGTATGACTTCTCGGGGAAGGCATCAACGGTTAACCTGACACGCTGACCGGCCTTTACCTTGCTGACGTCAATCTCATTGACATATGTCTTTGATATCATTGATGTGAGGTCTGGAAGAGTTGCCACTACCGGATCCCAGGCACTGATTTCCGAACCCACCTTGCGTTTAGCGCCACCCCACTCTCTCTTGTAGATAACCATACCATCAGCCGGAGCTGAAATCACAAATTTCTGGATGATATCCTGCATCTCGGCCACCTTTCTCCGCTGTTTTGAAACCTGAAGCTCAATATCCCTGATATCAGCCCTGGCCTGCCTGACCTTCAGGTCGTAGTTGCTGACCGCCTGATCATAGGAACGCTGGGCCTTGTCAAGTGAAATCCTGGCCTGCCTGATGGTAGTAGGAGGCTCATATTGTGACTGCTCCAGGGTAATCTCTGCTTCATCCATATTGAACTTGAGATTCAGGAGCTCATCTCTCAGGTTGCCAAGAGAGATTGTGGTGTCAAGCTGCTTCTTCAGCAGGTCGGTTTCTAAAGACTCCAGCCTGTCAAGCTCATCTTTAAGACTGTTGTCAACACTCGAGCGGTCAAGCGTGGCGACATAATCACCTGCCTTTACCTCGGTACCTTCTGGTACAAGATCAGATATCTTGATTCCTCCGAACCTCATGTTGCGGCTGCTCAAACCCTCCGGTCCCTTGATATCAGTTGAAACCTCTGCCTGCAACTCCCCCGTTGTTGTGACAACCACCTCAAAATCACCATATTGAACCTCGGTAAACAATATGCTCAGGTCTTTCCTGCCCGAAAGCTTGCTGATGATTATCATGGCGATAATAGCCAGCAATACAATAATTGAGGTAATGATAATAGTCTTTTTCATCATAATATAATTTTGATCTTAGCGGTATGATGGAACCGCACATGATTGAAAATTATATTCATTTCGTGTTTGCGTTTGAATTCAATCATGTGGGTTTCATCTGCTGAATTATCTGTTTATTTTATTAAAGGCGTGAAATTATTACAAATTTAGGCTTACTCTGTTCTTTTTAAGAAAAGATTAACTTTCATTAACTTCTGCCCGTTGGATGAGCACAAAAACCGTTCAAAAAAGTCAGAAATCTGCCCTGGCGAGCCAGATTTATAGATTTTTAACAATGGCAGTAACATCAGCTGCCAGTTTTTCAGCCTGTTCCATTGTTCTCTCCTCGGCATAAATGCGCATGATAGGTTCGGTGTTTGATTTCCTTATCTGCACCCACCCTGCCGGGAGGTCAAGTTTTATCCCGTCGCGGGTGTCACAGTCAGCCTCCGGATATTTCATGACCAGCTTTTCGCGAAGCTCTTTCATATCAATGCTGCCCGGGAGATCAATCTTTGTCTTTGCAATATGGTAATCGGGATACCTCTTCCGCAATTCACTGCATCTGACACCCTGTTTTGCCAGGTGTGTCAGGAAGAGAGCTATTCCCACCAGGGCATCACGTCCGTAATGCAATGCCGGGTATATGACTCCTCCGTTGCCCTCACCGCCTATGACAGCTCCTGTGCGCTTCATCTCCGCTACCACGTTGACCTCACCCACGGGTGCTGAGGTATAGCTGCAGCCATGACTCTCTGTCACGTCCCTCAGCGCCCTGGTTGATGACATGTTTGATACCGTCGGACCCTTGACATGGCCCAGGACATAGTCTGAAACTGATACCAGTGTATACTCCTCCCCGAACATGGACCCGTCTTCGCATACAATGGCCAGCCTGTCAACATCAGGGTCAACCACGAAGCCGACATGGGCGCCGCTCTCCTTCACTGTGCGGGAGATTTCTGACAGATTCTCAGGCAATGGTTCAGGGTTATGCGGAAAGAGGCCGTCAGGCTCACAGTAAAGCTCAATCACCTTTTTGACGCCCAGGGCTCTCAGAAGTTCAGGGATGACTATGCCTCCCACCGAGTTGACAGCATCAACGGCCACGGTGAACCCGGCCTTCCTGATAGCATCACAGTCAGTCAGCGTCATCCCGGTTACCATCCTGATATGTTTTTCAGTCCAGCTGTCATCAACGGTTTCCGTACCCAGCCTGTCATAGGTCACATAATCAAAGTCCTCTGCTTCGGCCAGTGCCAGGACCTCCCTGCCATCAGCATCACTGAGGAACTCTCCCTCTTCATTGAGCAGCTTGAGTGCATTCCACTGTGCAGGGTTATGGCTTGCAGTCAGTATGATGCCTCCTCCTGCCCCGAGGCCTGTCACAGCCACCTCAACGGTAGGGGTGGATGCCATTCCGGTATCAATAACGTCTATCCCCACGCTTCGGAGTGACGAGTTGACCAGCGCGGCAACCATCGGACCGGAGACACGGGCATCACGGCCGGTAACAACGCGCAGCGGGCCTCTGCCCCGCCTCCTTAACCAGGTACCGTATGCAGATGCAAATTTCACTATATCAACAGGCGTGAGAGAGTCACCGGGCTTTCCGCCGATGGTTCCCCTTATCCCTGAGATTGATTTTATAAGAGCCATATATTCCAGGTTTAGGTAAAATGCAAAGGTGCAAAAAATAACGGGGATAAAAACCGGTAAATAGTTCTAAATTTGCACTCTGTAAAAGTCAGAGGATGGAAAAAAAGAGAGCCGGGCTACGGAAAAAGTTTAAAAAAGGCAAAGATACCCTGAAACCGGAGGCCGAACCTGTCAGGCTCAACAAATACATTGCAGCCAGCGGAGTCTGCGCAAGGCGCGAAGCCGATGAGCTGATAAAACAGGGGTATATATCGGTCAACGGGAAGAAAGTGACCGATATGGGAATAAAGGTAATGCCATCCGATAAAGTGGAATACAGGGGCCGCCTGCTGACACCAGGCAAGAAGGTTTATATACTGCTCAATAAGCCAAAGGGTTATGTGACAACCGTCAGGGATCCTCATGCCGAAAGCACCGTCCTTGACCTTGTAAAGGATGCCACCACAGAACGGATATACCCTGTAGGAAGGCTTGACAAGGCAACGACAGGCGTACTGCTGCTGACCAATGACGGTGATCTGGCCGGAAAGCTGACACACCCTTCATACGGCACGGGAAAAGTATATCATGTCTTCCTTGACCGTGAGGTCACCAGGAATGACATGGAAACAATCGTCAGCGGAGTTGACCTGGAAGAGGGAAAGATCAGCGCAGATGCCATATCGTATGCCGACTCTGAAGACCACACGCAGGTGGGCATTGAGATTCACTCAGGGCAGAACAGGGTGGTAAGACGCATCTTTGAAAAACTTGGGTATAAGGTCAGAAAACTTGACCGCGTCAGTTTTGCAGGTCTGACAAAAAAGAACCTGCAACGAGGCCACTGGAGGCACCTTACGCAAAAGGAAGTCAGCATGCTCAAGCGCGGCATCCGTAAATAACTGCCCGTCATGGAACACAGATCAGGTTTTGTAAATATTCTTGGCAATCCCAATGTAGGGAAATCGACACTGATGAACGTACTCGTCGGTCATAAGCTCTCGGTGACCACCCCTAAGGCGCAGACCACACGCCACAGGATTATGGGTATCGTGAACGGCGACGGGTACCAGATTGTCTACTCTGACACTCCCGGTATCCTCAACCCGAAATACAAGCTGCAGTCAGCCATGATGAGATCGGTGGAATCAGCCCTCGATGACGCAGACCTGATTCTCTATGTGACAGATGTGGTTGAGACTGCATCAAAGCACAGTGAGCACCTCAACCGTATACTTGCCTCCCCCGTCCAAAAGATCATAGTAATCAACAAAATTGACCTCACAAACCAGTCTGATCTGGAAAAGCTCGTGGAGGAGTGGAGAGAGAGAGCTCCCGGCGTGCCGGTGCTGCCCGTGTCAGCCGTCAACAGATTCAACACTGACCTTTTGCTGAAGGAGATTATCAGCCGCCTCCCTGAAGGCCCTCCATACTTCCCTGAAGATCAGCTCACTGATCGTTATGATCGTTTCTTTGTCACCGAAATCATCAGGGGAAAGATTTTCGAGACCTGCCATAAGGAGATTCCCTATTCAGTGGAAGTGGAGATTGAGAGTTACCGTGAAGAGCCAGAGATTAACCGGATAGCCGCAGTCATCAATGTTGCCCGCGACAGCCAGAAGGGGATAATCATCGGCCACAAAGGCTCAATGCTCAAGCGTATAGGCACGGCTGCCAGAAAGGAGATGGAAGAGTTCCTCGGGAAAAAAGTCTTCCTTGAACTGTTTGTAAGGGTTGCTCATGAATGGCGTGACAATCCCCGTATGCTGAAAAAATTCGGATATCTGTAGATTTTAGTGTTTATGAGCAAGATAGCAGCAATTGTCGGAAGACCCAACGTAGGCAAGTCAACCCTCTTCAACCGTCTTACGGAGAGCCGCAAGGCCATAGTGAATGAGGAGAGCGGCGTCACCCGCGACAGGCACTACGGAAAAGCCACCTGGAACGGTGTGGACTTTTCAGTGGTTGACACGGGAGGCTTCGTGGAAAACTCCGACGATGTCTTCGAGAGTGAGATAAACAGGCAGGTAAAGCTTGCCATCAGCGAGGCTGACGTGATACTCTTCATGGTTGACGTGACAACAGGCATCCATGAGCTTGACAAGGCAGTGGCGGCAATGCTGAGGAGGGTTACGAAGAAGGTGATCCTCGTGGTCAACAAGGTTGATAACAACAAACGCCTTCTTGAAGCGGCAGAGTTTTACGGTCTGGGACTGGGAGACTACTTCCCGGTGAGCTCGGTCAACGGAAGCGGTACCGGAGATCTGCTCGACGAGCTGGTGAAACACCTTCCGGAGACACCCGAAGAGGAGGGGGAGGATATACCAAAGGTGGCTGTGGTAGGCCGCCCGAACGTCGGCAAGTCATCACTCGCCAACACCCTTCTGGGTGAGGAGAGAAACATTGTAACCCCTGTGGCGGGCACGACACGTGACTCAGTACACAGTCTCTACAATAAGTTCAACCACCGTTTCCTGCTGATAGATACTGCCGGCCTGCGAAAAAAAGCAAAGGTGGATGAGGATATCGAGTTCTACTCAATACTGAGATCGGTAAGAGCCATCGAGGAGAGCGACCTCTGCCTGCTTCTGACAGATGCCACCCGCGGCTTTGAGGCTCAGGATATGAGCATCCTCGGCATCATTCAGAAAAACAACAAGGGAGTGATCGTCCTGGTGAACAAGTGGGACCTGAAAGGAAAGGATCATACCACGGCAAAGCAGACAGAAGAAGAGATCAGGAAAAAGACAGCACCTTTTATTGATTACCCTATAGTTTTCATCTCGGCAATCACGAAGCAGAGGATTCACAAGGTGCCTGAACTGATATCGAACGTATATGAAAACAGGAGCAGGAAGATTTCCACTTCGAAGTTGAATGAGGTGATGCTTGATATTATCGGTAAAACTCCTCCGCCTTCAACAAAGGGAAAGCATATCACTATAAAGTATGTGACCCAGCTCCCGGCAGAGTATCCGGTATTTGCCTTTTTCTGCAACCTGCCCCAGTACATCAGGGAGCCTTACAAAAGGTTCATCGAGAACAAGCTAAGGGAGAACTTCAGGCTTACCGGAGTACCGGTCAGGATTTTTTTCAGAAAAAAATAGATACATTTGGTTTGATTTTTGATGCGGGGATGTATAGACTGCATATGAAGAATGCAATTATCATAACAGTTATCATGGTTGGCCTGATGATGGCTTCCTGCTGGTCCGTTGAGACGCTGCCACCGGAGCCCGCTATTGAGTTCCGTGCGTTCACTATCTATGATACTACAGACATACTTGGCAATCCTGCAAAAGCAGGTAAGATTACATTTTACTTCGAGGATGGCGACGGTGACCTTGGGCTCAATCCGCCCATAGAACCGGGCGTTGACCCGTCGAGCAATCTCTTTTTCAGGCTGTACCGCAAAGTTAACGGCACTTTTGAGCCTGCCGCACCTTCAGACCCGCTTTACCCTTCAGAATACCGCATACCATACATTGATGCGGACGGGCAGAACAAGATAATCAAGGGTACAATAGATGTTACTATCTTCTATCTGTTTTACAATCCGGATGACACAATCTATTACGATTTCTGGATTAAAGACAGGAGCGGCAATGAGAGCAACACCGCAACCACATGCATAGTTGTGCTGGGTGAAAACGGAACCTGCCTTCCTGAATGATCAGACTCTCATCCCCATAAAGAGGACGTCATCAACCTGATCACCCTCACCCATCCATTCAAAGAAGAAGCCCTTAACCTCCCTGTACTGATCAGCAGCGCTCATCGGGCTGATGTCATCTATCAGAGTCTTCAGACGGCTGATCTTCATCTTCTTGCCCCCTGGTCCCCCGAACTGGTCACAGTAACCGTCAGTGAAGAGGAAGACCATATCTCCCTCCCTGAGGTGGTACTCCTGGTCATCATAGAATTTTTCGCTAACCGATTCACCGCCTACTGATGATCTGTTTCCCCTTACATAGTGCTGCACTCCGTCAATCACCAATATTACGGGTCTCATAGCTGATGAGAATACCAGTTGCCTGGTGGCCATATTGAATTCGCATACCACAATGTCCATACCGTCATTTGATGCTTCCAGTTCCTGATTCTGGTTCAGGGTGGAGAATATCTGCCTGTCAAGCTCATGCAGAATCTGTGAGGGTCTGATTATCTTTTTGACGGTAATGATATCCTGCAGCAGCGCCGTACCGATCATTGACATGAATGCACCCGGCACCCCGTGTCCGGTGGAGTCAGAGCAGACAACAATGAAACGGTCCTTGTCTACCCAGTCAAACCAGTAGAAGTCACCGCTGACGATATCACGCGGCTGGAAGAAGACGAAAGCCTCCCTGAAGACAGTGTTGAGGCGGGCAATGTCGGGGAGCACGCTGCTCTGGATACGCTTGGCATACTTGATGCTTTCAGTGATGTCAAGGTTTTTCTGGGCAAGTTCCTCTTTCTGCTCGTTAACTTCGGCCGTACGTTTCTGCAACTCGCTCTCGAGGTATTCGCGCTGTTTCCTGTGGGCCCTCTCACGAAGTCTGACAATAATGTAAACCACACCGGCAATGAGTGCCAGCACCGAGAGCAAGAACCACCATCTGTCAGTAACAGGTTTTTGTATTACAAGGTCAAATGATGCAATGGTTGCACTTTCGGGGTCATCCCTGGTCAGGGCTTCAACACTGAACTGGTAGTGCCCGTCACGCAGACCACTGTAGGCAACTGACCTGTCACCGGTTATTTCACCCCACTGTTCATCTTTGTCAAGCCTGGTACGGTAGACCACGTTCAGGGGGTCACGAAGAAAGATACCGGCATAATTTACCTTCACAGTGTATGACTTCCTGTATGGGAGGTTGTAACTCTCCCTGTAGGGATAAACGACATTGTTGATAACCACAGAGATGATTTCTGCCTGTGGTGCGATTATCGAGTCAGGCTCGAGTGAAGGGTTGTACACCACCAACCCGTCTGTTGTTCCGACGCATACGGTTCCGTCAGGGAGCTGGGCAAGCGCATTGGAGAGACAATCGCCCCGCACCCCGAAGTCGGTGCTATAGGACCTTACGGAGCCGGTTGCCGGATTGATGATTGAAAATCCCTTCTGGTGTCCGGTCCATATCCTTCCGTCAGAGGCAATCATTGCGCTGTAGCAGAAATTGTTCAGCAACCCGTCATCCTCGGTATAATTCAGAAGTGTGTCAGCAGCAAAGAGAAAGAGCCCGTTGCCTTTTGTTCCGGCACATACAGAACGGTCATGAGCAACAGAGATACTGATAATATCGTTAACCAGCCTGCCCTCCATAAGCTCGCCCTCAGTCCGTACCCCTCCGGTCACATGTATGTAGCACAATCTGTCACTCTTTGTGGCCACCAGCACTTCTCCGTCGCGGTTGACAACAACCTGTGAGATAAAGTTGTGCGGCAGCAATTCCATCGTTGTATATACACTTTTCTGCACTCCCGTCTCCCTGTCAAGCAGCACTACTCCGTCACTGGTTCCGAGCCAGACATTATTATTCTCCACGGCTACGGAATTGATATGATTGCGTCCCGGGCTGCCGGAACGATAGAACTGTTTCAGGTTCCCGTCGGGCTTCATCAGCCACAAACCGTCTCCCGCTGTTCCTATCCATATATTTCCGGGGTCATCGGCAGACCAAGAGGTAATGCCTGACCCGCCCGTTCTTGCAGCAATATTACGGTACCTTGTAAAGTTTCCGGTAAGCGGATCGAAGTCAAAAAGCCCGCTCCTGGTTCCGGCAACCACCTGTGTGCCGGCCCGGCCAATATAGGTGATTTCCTTGTCACTCTCCGGCCTGCAGAAGGTAAAGGCGTTGGTTGTGACTGCAGCCAGGCCACTGGTATATAGCCCTATCCAAAGGTTTTCTTCCCGGTCGGTAAAAATGGTGCGAACGTTGTTGTCAGGGAGACCTGAAGTGACATCATATCTCCCGGTGATGAACATCTCACTGAAGTCAGCGCTGAACTTAACCTTTACTGCCCCCAACTCCTTTGTGGCAATGGTCAGCGTCCTTTCCGGCCCGGCATTGAGTGCCGGGATGTTCGTGTTCATGAAGAGGGTGTCACCCACACTCCTGGCATTTATTGAGTCACCGCTCCTGCTGATCATCCACAGGCCCATGTTGTCAGTACCGGCGAACCAGGTGTCATCATCCATCCGGACAACAGTCTGAATCCATGTATAGTCAAGTTCGGGGAAGGTGAGCCTGCTGACCGCCTTATCACCCTCAGCAGCACAGAGATGCAGATTATTTTGCGTTGCAGCAAGAAATGTTCCGTTACCGGCAAAGGCGATGTCAAACAGAGTCATATCATCGGGCAACATCATCCTGGTGATTTTTTCATCACCACCGGGGGCAGCAATGATAATCCCGCTGGTCTGCGTGACTATCCAAACCTTGCCGTCAGGGCTGCCTGTTATCCGGTTGATTCTGTCACTATCCTCCAGCATCATTCTCTTCAATCCTCCTGTCATGTTCCAGGTGAAGAGCGAGCCATCATTCATTCCCACCCACATCGTTCCCTTCCGGTCACAGAAGAGGGCGCTCACGTTACCCCGCGGCAGGGTATCAGGAAATGGCATATGATGAAATGAGAAGCCGTCATAACGGTAGAGGCCAGTGTCAACTCCCATCCAGAGAAGGCCGCTTCTGTCCTGCGCTATCACAGTCAGCCAGGTACCCGGCAGGCCGGTATACTCATCATAGGTACGGAAACTGTACGTCTGTGCAGATGAACCAAACGGATGCAGCACATTTACACAAACAATACATATTACTGCAATTGAATATCTGAATCTTCCTGACATGATTACTTTTTGGGTACTACCTTTATACGTGGTTTATATACGGGAACTCCTCCGATCGGTGCGCTGAAGAACGGGAGATTCTCTCCATACTGGTTCTGAACAGATACCACCACATTGTTGTTTTTAACCAGCTCGTCACGTCTCTTGTAAAAGCGGAAGTCAAGTGACTTTCCTATCTCTCCCTCATAGATTTGTATTTTTGATGTTGCCCATTCATTTTCGCCTGAAATCGGGATCATCTGCCCCTTTCTTTCAACGGATACCACCATGGCATGGCCGTCATTGTCCCAGTCGAAATTTCTCTGCTGTACCCATATACAGCCACTGTCAATAAACGGATAGATATGGGAGACAAATGATGTGTCATTGTTGTTCCACAACCTGAAAGTGTATTCATAGGTAAAGGCATTTGCGCCGTCAATAGGCACGTTGGCGTCAGGTCTCCTCGAGAGGGCATACTTGTAAAGGTTGCCGTCATCACCTGAGACACCGTCACAGATGATCTTGAAGATATTGCTCAGGAACTTGGGGTAATACTCACCGTCAGCCGGGTTGAAAGGTCCGAAGGTAAACCACTGTTCGTCATACCTGTTGTCCATCCCGAATGTACGGGTTGCCAGCAGCGTTCCACTCTTGTAATTGCCTTTCGGGTCAATTCCGTTTGCATCCGGATCAGTGTAGCAGCCCTTCCCACCATAAATTGAGTAGACCATCCGGGTATCCCAGAAATTGTTGAGTTCATCTGTCTTCCCGCCAACATCGGGGTCATACACCCTTATGTAGAACGGATCCTTGTAATCTTTCGGCAGGGCAAAGAAGAATGTCTGTGAAAAGTCATCATCTCCCCATGAAGTGCTTCCATCCCTGCCAAAGGTTATCAGGAACGGAATGTTCTCGTCAGGGCCCGGTACTTCCTGGGCTCTCAGCACCACAGGGGCAGCCATAACAACAAGTGCTAAAAGCGACAGTCTTAAGCGATTTACTCTCATCTTTCTCCTTCAATAATCATTTTACATTCGCTGATACTTCAATATCCTTGCAGACACAGAACTCACGCACAACTCCCCTGGCGTCAGGTGCTGAACTGACTATCAGCTGAATATTATATCTTCCCGGAATGGTAAATATCTTCGATACTTCCAGTCCGGTTGCAACAGTCTCATCCCCGAAATTCCAGTAGTAGCGGTCTATCTTTATCCCTGGCAGGTAAGTGTCATCTGCATTAAGGATCAACGCTTCTCCGGCTGTGACAGTATCCGGGCTGGTGATAACGGGCTGCTC
>ERZ795058.4298-NODE-4298-length-13979-cov-4.676602_pt1 | contig 13979 bp, 11 predicted proteins | sample MGYA00375142_ERZ795058 | MGnify/ENA primary metagenome ERZ795058 (study PRJEB30187, sample SAMN05720210) | activated sludge metagenome | isolation source: anaerobic digester from wastewater treatment plant | place: Japan | collected 2015-04-20 ... | reverse complement strand
GCACGCCCTCTCTCCACTCAATCGTTTCCAGCACGGCGCGGACCGCATCCCCTTTGTCGCGCCCCGGCACCCGCAGTTCGATCCCTCCGTCGAATTCGGTCAGTTCGAGCCCGCCGGCCGCCGCCAGCGCGCCCCAGCCCGCGCGCACCGAGTCGTGCATCGCGTCGCGCACATCGGGCGACACCCCCCGCCAGTGCAACGCCAGGCAACCCGGCTTGCGCTCCAGCCGTTCGCCCAGCCCCCCGGCGCGGGCCCACGCCTCGGCTTCCCGCAGGCCGTTGCGCGCGGCCTCCGGCAGGGGAAGGACGCGCGCCTCGCCGCCGGCCGGCTGATGTTCCCACCCATGCGCCCCCCACAGCTCGGGGAGCGGATCGAGCCGCAGCAGGTAGCGCAGATCGTCCACCGTTCGCCCGCTGACGATCACCACCCGCGTCGACCGCCCGGCGAGGAGCCGCCCCAGCCGCCGCCGGACCCCGGGAAACGGCGTCGCCTCCAGACGCGCGACACGAAACGGCGCCAGGGTCCCGTCATAGTCCAGAAACAGAACGCACCGCGGGCGTCCCTCCATCCGCGGGTCAGTCCCCATCCGCGACTGTTCCGCCATCCGGCGGAAAAAATCATCTATCCGGTCGGCGCTCTGCTCCGGCGCAATCGTCGTCTTCGTCCTCACGCCAAAATCGTCCCTCGGCTCTCGCCCTCATCCTGGTATTCGCCCCCACCGACCCGCCCCAGAATTCGGCTCTCGGCTCTCGTCCTCGGCTCTCGATACCCCGCCATCTTCTCCTCTCCATGTCAAACCCCGCCCCAAATTCCGTTTCCGCCTCACTCCTTCACCCCGCCGGTCAGCGCCCCGCGCGTCAACAACCCCTGCAACACGAAAATGACCCCCGCCGCCGGAACGAGCATTACCACCGCGAGCGTGCTGGCCGATCCCATGTCGCCATAGCTCGTGAAGTAGTAAATCAGCGGCGGCAGCGTGCGGTTGGTCAGTTGGATCAGCAGCGCATAAGCGAATTCATCCCACGAGAGTAGAAAAACCAGAATCATCGCGCCGGCGAGCGACCCGCGCACCGACGGCAGCGCGATCCGCCAGAACGCCCCCAGCGGCGTGCAGCCGTCGACCCGCGCCGATTCCTCCAACTCCCCCGGAACTTCCCGAAACGCCGCGTAGGCCAGCAGGATCGCGAACGGCAGCCCCAGCGTCAGATGCGCCACCACCAGCCCCAGGCCGAATGGATGGTCGTACAGGCCCACCGGAATCAGCAGGGCGGTCAGCGGGATGGCCACCGCGATCGGCGGCAGGATCCGGCTCGCCAGCGACAGCCGCGTCATCACGTCGCCCAGGCGCCGCAGATGCACGGCCCCCCACCCGGCGGGGAACCCCAGCGCCAGCGCCAGCGCCGTCGTCGCCACGGCCACCCACAGGCTCAGGCCGATCCGGCCCAGCAGGTTCTGCGTCTCGAGCAACTGCGCCAGGTGGCCCAGCGACAGCCGTCCGGGCAGCAGGCGCAGCGGCATGCCCGGCGGCTCGCCCAGCGGGGCGAACGCCTGCCGCACCACCAGCAGCGGCGGGATGCAGTTCACCAGCAGCAGCAGCGCCAGCCCGGCCCACGTCAGCCCGCGCCGCGCGCCGCGCGACGGCGCCATTCCTCGTCTCGACGCTCGTCCGGCCGCGCTCATGAGCTTCGCCTCCGCTTCATCCCCAGCAGCGTCAGCCCGGTCAGCAGCAGCAGCGTGAAGGCCAGCGTCAGCGCCGCCACGTTGGCGGCCGCGCCGTCGCGCGCGAATTCCTGATAGTGGTAGGCGACCGACGTCAGCACCGGCAGCGCATCGATCCCCACCAGCACCAGCGGCGTCGCGAAGATGCGGAACGCATCGACGGCGCGCAGCGCCAGCGCCACCAGCAGCGCCGGCAGGATCAGCGGCATCAGAATCCGCCATGCGATCTGCCCCACCGACGCCCCATCGATCCGCGCCGCCTCCAGATACGACTCGGGCACCTGCTCCAGCGCCGCCAGGACAATCAGCAACACGATCGGCGTGACGCGCCACGCATCGACCAGAATCACCACCCCCACCATCAGCGGCGTGCCCGGCTCCAGCCAGCCGACCGTCGCCTCGCTCCCGCCCACGTGCCACAGCAGGCTGTTCAGATAACCGTTCTGGCGAAAAACCAGCTTCATCGTCAGTAAATAAACAATCTCCGGCACGGCGAACGGGATCAGCGCGATCGTCCGCCAGAACCCGCGCGCGCGACCCAGACCGAAATAGAACCACAGCGCCATCGCGACGCCCGCCCCCGCTTCCAGGGCGACGCTCACCACCGGAATCAGGAAACTGTAGCCCAGGCTGCGCCGGAACAACGGATCCCCCCACACGCGTCGCGCAGGCTCCAGCGTCCACTGCCCGGTCTCGTTGGTGAACGCCGTCTGGATGGCATGGCCCAGCGGCCAGATCTGAAATAGCAGGAACAGCAACGCCGGCACGGCCGCGAGACCATAAATCATCCGTTGCTGGGCCCAATGCTTCATGGTCCCCGCGCGTGCAAAAAGTGTGCAATTTGCCCCGCTGATCGGATCAGGGGAGAAAATTATTCTCCGTGTGCCGGCGTCGCGGCCGACCGGCCCTCACTCATCGGCGCCCGCGGGCAGCAGGCTTTCGCCGCCCGTCAGCTTCTTCAGGTCGCGCCGCAGCCGCTGTTCCAGGTTGGGCAATGCGCCGACATAGGCCGCCTGCACCCGCCCCTCCTTGCCGATGATAAACGTCGTGGGAATTCCCTGGACGCCGAACCGGTCGCTCACCGTTCCCTCCGCATCGAGCAACACCGTCGGCGCAAATTCCTGACCGCTCAGGAATCCCTTGATCGTTTCCGGCGTCTCGCGCAGGTTGACCGCGTACAGCTGCACCCCCTGCGGCGCGAATTCCTCGCTGACCTTGTCGATGATCGGCATCGCCACGCGGCACGGGCCGCACCACGTCGCCCAGAAATCCAGGATCACAATCCGCGATCCTTCATGCGACGAGAGCTGCACCTGGCCCCCGTCGAGCAGCGGCAGGTCGAAATCGGGCGCCTCGCTCCCCACCAGCGGATGCTTCTCCTGCGCGAACAGCGTGTCGGATACCTCGGCCGTCGCCGGCGGCGCGAACGCGAACAGCTCCCCCTCCAGCTCGGGATTGAGCTGCCACGTCCCGATGTCGAAATACATCTCGGCCTGCGCGCTCGCGGCCTCCAGCGCGGCCGCGTCCTCGCCATGATTGCGCATCATCACCCGCATCAGCTCGCCAAAATCCGGTTGGATCCGCACGAGCTGCGCCGGGTCCCCATCGGTCAGGTAGTAATCGAAGCGAAGCGACAGCCCCTCATCAATCTGGCGCCGGTTCCGGATGTGGTGCAGCAGCCGGCCGCTCCACGTTTCATGCCCGACGTATTCATACGGCGTCGGTCCCGATGTCGGTTCCTCGGCCAGCATCGGCAGCACCAGATCCAGACCCAGCTCCAGGTTGTTGGCCAGCAGGATCTGAATCTCGGGGTCGCCGGCCAGCTCCGCCAGGTCGGCCGGCGCTTCGCGCTCGACCACCAGGTTCTGCTGCGGGCGGTGCAAATACAGTTTCTCGCCGTCGGCCGCCACGCGCCCGGCGAACATTCCCGGCGGCTGGTCCTCCGCCACGTAAAGCAGCCGGTTGGGACGCTCAACGGCGATCACCATCGTCGTCGCCACGTCCAGGTTCGGCAACACGACGCGCTGCCGCACGTCCAGCGAGTAACTGTGCGCCTCCGCAAGCGCGCGCTGATATGAGGCCATCAGATCGGCCGCCGCCGGCGGCTGATACTCCCCGGGGCGCAGCGGCTGCTCCGGCTGCGCGAACCCCGGATGGCCTGGCGAAATCACGCCGATCAGGCAGGCAAGGACGAGGGATCGGATCATCATCGAGGACCTTTCCGCGTTCGCCAGCGGGCGCCGGGCACGGAGTGCGGGGGGCCGCCGGCTGGCTTCATCCCGCCGTGAGACAGGACGCAAGGAATGTTTTATTTTAGCCTTCCGCACCCGGTTCCTCAATCTCGCTCTGCAGCGCTTTCAATCGCCCCTTCACGTCCGCCCCCTCGAACAGGATCTCGTAAATCGCATCCTGCCACCGGCGGCTCAGCGCGTCATAGTCGGCGACGGCGGGGCGCGCCCGCACTTCCCGCCGCATCGCCAGGTAGCCGGCATACAGCTCACGGTCCGCCGCGCTCATCGCCGCCCAGCCTTCCTCCCGCATCGGAAACCAGCCCAGCTCGCGCACCAGCGACCGCTGCCCCTCCACTGAAGTCAGGAATTCCATCAGGCGGGCGGCCTGTTCGCGATGCGGCGCCGCGGCGGGGATGCCCAGATAGCCGCCCCCCAGCACGGTCGCGCGGCCCGCCGGCCCCGCCGGCAGCGGCGCAACCTTCATCGGCGACGGCAGCAGCTTCTGTTCCCGCAGCAGCGGCACGACGAACGGCCAGTTGAAATGCAGCACGATTTCGCCCAGCCGTTGCGCTTCGAGCACCGGTGTCTCCTGATACGACCGCACGGCCGGATTGAAATACGCGCTCAGCTCCCGCAAGAACTCGATCGCCTGGACCACCTCCGCCGAGTCCGGACGCAGCGGATCGCCCCCGGCCTGCCAGATGAACGGGAAGACGTCGCAGATCAGCCCCTCGTAGCGCGCGCACTTCAGCCCGATCGCCCCCGCGTGCGCCCGCGCCGCCGCCAGCAGTTCCTCCCACGTGCCGGGCGGCTCGGGCAGCTTCTCGCTGTCATACACCATCGCCTGCCAGTTCAGCCGGTGGGGGAGATACAGCGTCCGCTCCGCGCCGCCGGCGCCCGGGGCGGTCGTCACCTCCCACGCCCCCTCCGCGACGGCGTCGCGCAGCGCCTCGATCCCCGACGTGATGCCGTCGAGCGGCTGCATCAGCGGGCGCATCACCGGCAACTGCGGCAGGTCCAATTCGACCAGATCGAGCTTGCCCCGCCCCGCTTGCGCCTCGGCTTCGACCGATGAGCGGATCTGGGCGTACTGAACCGCGACCAGCTTGACCGGGATCCCCGTTTGCCGCGTGAATTCGTCCAGAATCGTATTGTATTTCGCCTGTTCCGCGGGCAGCAGCGATGCCGCGAAGGTGATCTCCGGCTGCCCCGCGCCGTCCCCGCCGCCGCCGCACGCCGCCACCCAGAGCAGCGCCGCCTGCGCAACCAGCGGCCGGACGAACCGCATCACCGCATGCCACCCGCGGGCGGACCGTGGCCTTTCCTGCCGGCGATGCACCGTCGCCTCCTTCCGTCCTACCCCAGCACGATCCGTTCCTCGCCGCCGTGGATCAGCGTCAAGATAAGCGTCAGATACTCGCGCATGTGCCGCGTGACGAGAAAGTTCTCGCGCACGAACTCCCGCGCGTTGCGCCCCATCTTCAGCCGCTGCTTCTGGTGGAACAGCAGGTAGCGAATGCGCATCGCCGCTCCCTCCGGCGTATTGACCAGGAACCCGGTCTCGTGATTCACCAGTTGCAGCCGGATCCCGCCGGTATTGCCCCCGATCACCGGCTTGCCCTTCCACATCGCCTCGGTCACGGTCAGGCCGAACCCTTCCTTGAGCGATTTCTGCAGCACGATGTCGGCCGCCCGCTGCAACGCGTTGATCGTGCGGTGCGCGTCGGCCGGCAGCAGCAGCACCTTGATGTTGGCGTCGCCGGCCGCTGCCTGCTGCACCTCCGTCAGCACGACGTCGCCCTCCGGATCGTCGGTCGCGCCCCCGCCCGCCAGCACCAGTTGCAGGTTGGGCACGAACTTGCGCGCCTCGCGATACGCCGCAATCACCCCCAGCGGATCCTTGAACCGGTCGAACCGCGACACCTGCAGGATCATCGGCCGGTCCGGATCGATCCCGAACCGCTCGCGCACCGCCGCGATCTCCTCCTCCGGCAGGTCCATGTTCTTCTCGGTCAGCGGGTCGATGCTTGGCGGGATGATGTAGACGTTGTGCGGCAACGGCTGGGCGAACGCCGCCAGCGAAAAGATGCTCGCGTCGTACTCGCTGACGAACTTGCGCAGGTAGCGCCACACCGGGCGGTACGGACGGCTCGCGTCGATATGGCAGCGCCAGATCCACTTGCCCCGCCGCTCGGGAATATGCCGCAACAGCGCGGCCGGCTGCGGGTCGTGGATCAGGACGATGTCGGCTTCGGCCAGCACCGGCCGCAGCCGCTCGGCATTCTCCGCGTTCGTCTCCTCATACACGCGCAGCAACGCCGGCGGAATGTCGGCCGCCGTCCCCTGGATCGCGTTGTGAAATCCCTTCGTGCACTGGTAAAAATCGCTCTCGCCGGTGAGCACCTCCCAGATCGATTCGATCCCCAGCTCCTCGAGCGCGGGCACCAGCTTGTTCAGAATCTCGGCCACCCCCCCGCCGATCCGCGTCGAATTGACATGCACCACGCGTTTGCCGCGCAGCGGCTCGGCGAGCTGGTGCAACTGGTCGATGACGTCCGCCCCGGCTACCTCGGCATATGCCTCGAGCATCGACCTCATGATGCGCCGCCCCCGAAGTAATCGTTGAGCAGCTCGCTCAGTTGCTCGCGCAGCCGCGGGAGCGATTCAAAATACGGATCCACTTGCGCCAGTCGCTCGCACAGGTCGTCATAGCGCGGCGACATCCCGCCCAGCCAGGCGCGAAAGTCGTCCACGTGCGCGTCGGTCCGGCTGCGTGCATCAATGAAATGATAAAAAACGCTGCTGATCGTCATCGCCGGCACGACCTCCTTGAGCTGTTCCGGCTCGGCCACCAGATGGTGCGTGCTGAACACCACGATCTGCGAGCGCATGAAGTGAAACTGCTCATCGGCCACGGCCCAAGGCACTTGTTCCGTCGCGTCCAGCACGTCGTCGATCGTGTCGAGCAGCTCCTCGCGCAGCCGCTCGATGTCGGCGTAGTCGTTCGGATCAATCACGCTCAGCCGCTCGGCCAGCGTCTGGTGATGCAGGCTCGTGGCGGCCCAGTTGGCGAAATCGTTCTTATATTCGCGATCGTAGTAGCGCGGCCGCAGCAGCCCGCCCCAGAAGTGATAATAAATGCTGCCGGGATGGATTTCCTGCAGGATGTGGCGCAGTTCGCGCAGGTTCTGCGCGCGGCGGCCCGTCGCGATCGCCGTCAGCGCGCAGTCCTTGATCGCAAACCCTTTTTCGGGGATCGGCTCGGGCTGGTTGACCGTCATGGAATTAACAGGAGCCTTTCCGTCTGGAATGCAAGGCATCGCCGGCGGACCGGCGCGGAGGGCGGAGTGGGCTCGTTCCTTCATTCTAGGGGCCGCCCCCCTGAATGCAACCTTCAATGGATTCTCGCGGCGCAAGCGGGTTAAATCAGGGGGCGTCGTGCCCGCGCCCGCCCCATGCCGGTCTGTCGACGGCGCGCGAGACGAGCGGATCCATCGGTTCGACGACGATCCCGCTGGCGATCCCGATGCCGATTGTTGAGCGCTATGAACTCCCCCCAACCGCTCGCGCTTGATCTGATCGTCTACGACCTGGACGGCACGCTCGTCGACGCATTCGACGATATCGCGCGCGGCATCAACGCCGTCTTCAGCCGGCATCAACTGCCGCAGCTGCCGATGGCGCAGGTGCGCGGCCACGTCGGCGACGGCGCCCGGATGCTCGTGCGGCGCTGCCTCGCCGATGTCGGCGCCCTCGACCGCTTCGATGATATTTATCGCGGCTACCGCGAATACTACGGCCGCAATCCCGCCGGCTCGGCGCGGCTCTATCCCGGCGTCCTCGAAACGCTCGATGCCGTCCGCGCGCGCGGCATCCGCCAGGCCGTGCTGACGAACAAGCCGGCCGAGGTCGTGGCGGGCGTCTGCGACCGCCTGGGCATCGCCGCCCGCGTCGATGGCCTGTGGGGCGAACTCGAGGGGGTCCCGCGCAAGCCCGCCCCCGAGTCGCTGCTGCGTGTTATCCGCCATTTTGGCTTCCCGCCCGATCGCTGCGCGATGGTCGGCGACGCCCTGCCCGATCACCGCGTCGCGCGCGCCGCCGGCGTCCGCATGATCGCCGTCGCCTGGGGGTTGCTCAGCCGGCGCCAGGCCCTCGCGCTCCGACCCGACCGCGTCATCGACCGGATGCCGGAACTACTGGATCTGCTTGCTTGAGAAAGATCTCGGGTCATCCCGGCGGGGACGGAACAGTCGGAACAGACTAAACAGAAAAGGACGTCCATCATCATGGTTCGAACGAAAACGGCACGGGCAACGAAACCGGGGCGGAACGCGCCGGCCCCCTCCCGCGGCGGCAAAATCCCGCTCCACTGGGTAATCAGCACCCACTGGGACCGTGAATGGTATGAACCCTTCCAGGGGTTTCGCTACCGCCTGGTCTATCTGCTGGATGAGGTGCTCGACCGCCTGGAGCACGACCCGCGGTTCACTCACTTCCAGATGGACGGCCAGAGCATCCCGATCGAGGACTACCTGGAGATCCGTCCCGAGCGCGAGGAGCAGATCCGCCGCTTCGCCCAGGCCGGCCGCCTCGCGATCGGCCCGTGGTATACTCTCCCCGACGAATTCATCGTGGCGGGCGAGTCGATCGTCCGCAACCTGGCCGAGGGCCTGCTCGTGGCGCGCCGCTTCGGCGAGCCCTCGCGCGCCGGCTTTATCTGCGACATCTTCGGCCATTGCAGCCAACTCCCGCAGATCTTCCGCGGCTTCCGCATCGCGACCGCCTTCCTCTGGCGCGGGATCAACGAGGCCGACGTCGGACGCAACTTCCGCTGGCGCGCCCCGGACGGCTCCGAAGTTCTCGCCTTCCGTTTCGGTGCGAACAACGGCTATTGCGATTTTTACTTCCGCGTCCGCCGCCGCGCGCATCCCGCCGACCGACGCCGGCAAAGCCTGACCGACGCGGCCGTCGAATACCTCGCCACGCAGACGGGCCGCCCACCAGCCGGCCTGCCGGTCCTGTTCTTCGACGGCTGCGACCACATGGAGCTGGAGCCGCTGACGGGCGAGCTGATCGAGGACTTCGCCCGGCGCCCCGAAGCGGCGCGCTTCGACGTCAGACTGAGCACGCTCGACGCCTACGCGGCCGACCTGATGCGCTCCGCCGACCGCATCACCAAAACCATCGACGGCGAGCTGCGCGAATACGGCAAGCCCCCCACCTCCGTCGAGCAGCAGTGGCTGATCCCCGGCGTCCTCAGCAGCCGGATTCATCTGAAGCAGGCCAACGCGCGGTGCGAATCCCTCCTGACGCAGTGGGCCGAACCCTTCGGCCTGTTCACCACCGCCAGCGGCATGCCCGACCCGGCCGGTTTCCTGCGCGCGGCCTGGCGCTTGCTCCTCCAGAATCACGCCCACGACAGCATCTGCGGTTGCAGCCCCGACCAGGTCCACAAGGACATGCTCTACCGCTTCGACCAGGTCGAGCTGATCGCCGACCGGATCCGGCAGGGGGCGCTGCGGCACCTGGCGCGCCATGTGCACCGCGGCCTGAAGCCAGCCCCCGGCGCCGCCCATCCCCCCGCGACGCTGCTGCTGGCCAACCCGACCGCGCGGCCGATCGACGAACCCGTCGATTTCGACGTCGTCCTGCCCGAGGATACCCCCTGCTTCATGGAGTGGTTCGGCTTTGAAAAAAAACCGGCCTTCACGCTCCACGACGAGCGCGGACGCGAGGTCGCCTACCAGCGCGTCGGCCAGTCCCTCCACCAGCCCGAGATCGTCTGGACGCGCGGCCTGCCGCCCAAATCCCCCCGGCGGTTCCACGTCCATTGCACCGCCCGGCTGCGCATCCCCCCCTTCGGCTACACCTCGCTCGCGGTGCGCCCGGTCGAGGGCTTCACCCGCTACGGGACGACCGGCCTGGCCACGAGCCCGACCTCGGCCGAGAACGAGTTCCTCGCCCTGGGCTTCACCCTGGCGGGCCAGTTGATCGTCACCGACAAGCGCACCGAGGAGACCTACGAACCACTCCTGACACTTGAAAACGGCGCCGACATCGGCGACGGCTGGTACCATGGCGTGCCGCTCAACGATCAGGTGCATGTCTCCTCGGCGGCGCCGGCGACCGTGGCGCTCGTCGCCGACGGTCCGCTCAAGGCGATCTTCCGCGTCGAACTGGAATGGACCCTGCCGGCGCGGTTCGACTTTGTCGAGATGCGCCGGAGCGACGAACGCCGCACGCTGCGCGTCCGCCACGATGTCACGCTGCGCGCCGGCTGCGACCGCATTGAGGTCGAAACGACCGTGGAAAACAACCTGCGCGATCACCGCCTGCGCGTGCTCTTCCCCTCCGGCGCGTCGGCGCAGACCGCCTGGAGCGATACGCCCTTCGACGCGGTCGAGCGGCCGATCGCGCTCAACCCGGAGCGCATCCAGTGGCGCGAACTGGAAGTCGAGACCCGGCCGCAGCAATCGTGGACCGCCGTCTCCGACGGCCGCCGCGGCCTCGCGATCGTCAGCCACGGCCTCCCGGAAGCCGCCGTGCGCGACCTCCCCGAGCGCCCCATCGCGCTCACGCTGCTGCGCGCCTTCAGGCGGACCGTGATGACGCGCGGCGAGGAGGGCGGCCAGATCCAGGGAACGCACCGCTTCCGCTACTGGATCGTGCCGCTGACCGGCGCGATCGATCCGGTCGCGCTGACCCGGCTCGGTCAGCGGCTGGCGGCGGGCATCGGCCAGGCCCACCACCTGCCCGACATGCCGCCGACCGATCCCGAGCGCGTGGACGACGACGGCGCGCCGCTGCCGCGCACCCACGCCTACCTGCGCGTGGAGGGCGAGGTGATCGTCAGCGCCGTCAAGGCCGCCGACGATGGCCGCGGGACGATCCTACGCCTGTTCAACCCCGGACGGAGCGCGGCCAACTGCGTGGTTCATCGCGCCGGTCTGAAACAGGCGTGGCGCTGCGACTTGGAGGAAACGCCGGCCGAGCCGTTGCGCGTCAGCCGCGGCGCCGTCGAACTGAATCTGCCGTCGCGGCGGATCGATACGCTCCGGCTGCTCTAGCCGCAGCCGCTCCGGCGCGGGTCCAATCGCGATCCGCTCAAGGATTCCATATCCAATGCCGGCGGTTCCGGTTCGGTTGCCCGCTGAGTCCGCGAAGCGGACGAGCGGAATAAAGCGCAGGGTGACGGCCGCAGGCCGGAACCCTGCGTGGACGCCTCCAATGATCCAAGCCCCTCGAAGGGGCGGCGAATCCCCTCCAATCCGACGGATTTCCTTCTCCTGTATCGCTGTCTCAGGGTTGCGCCTGCTCACCGCGCAGCCGGCCGCGGATGCGTTCCTTCGCGGCCTCCGGCAGGCCGGGCCCGTCGGCTTCACCCGCGGCGACCTCGCGCGCGAGCGCCCGCAGTGCGAGCATCTGCCGCTCGAACCGGCGGCAGAACAGGCACAGGACCAGGTGCAGTCTTAACCGGAAGCGCAACAGCGGCGGAAGTTCACGGTCGAGCGACTCGGAGACGAGGCGGGTCACATCGCGGCAGGTCAGCATGCGTCAGCGTTTCCCCTCGGCGTGGCCGAGCCAGTTGGCTTCGAGGCAACCGCGCAGGCGCATGCGCGCGCGATACAGCATCGCCCACAGATTAGTCGGCGAAATGTTCAGAACCTGACGGACTTCATCGCTGGGAAGTTGTTCAATCTCGCGCAGGATGAAAACATCGGCCAGCCGGCCGGGGAGCCCCTCGAGACACGCGGCGAGGACCCGCTGGAAGTCGGCCGCGCGCACTCCGGCGGCGGGGTCGTCCCCCCAGCGGCCTGCCCCTTCCTTCCAGCGCCCGCCGCGTGTGAACAGCAGATCGAGGAAGTCCTCGGCCTGCTCGGCCGGCTCCAGCTCGCTCAGCGGCTGTTCGCGCCATTTGCGGCGCAGATGATCGACGATCTTGTTTTTCAGAATGCCGACGAGCCAGGTGCGTTCGCTCGAGCGCCCGGCGAAATTCCGCTGGCCGCGCAGCGCGGCGACGAACGTCTCCTGGACCAGATCCTCGGCCACTTCGGCGTCGCGGACACGGGCCAGCGCGTAGCGATAGAGCAGGTCGCCGTGCTCATCGAGCCAGCGCGCGGGGTCCAGGTGCGTGTCGACGGTCTCTGTGGCCATGCGGGCGGGCCGCTCGGCGCGGCGCTGCGGGCGGAGTGAAACGCGACCCCTTCATTTAGCCTGCAAACTCGCGGCAGATGCAAGCTTACTATCGGTATCGCCATCGCCATCACCCCCGCATCCCGCAGGGATGCAGAAAGATCCCACCGGCCCAACTGACCGAATCACCCGCGCCCTCTCGCCCTCCGTCCCTTGCGTCCTTTCTGTCCCTGTATGTCCCTCGCCCCAAAAATCCCCCCGCTCTTGGGGGATTGATTTTCCAATGAGATAGGGGTATATGAATTGCGGGTGCGGGATCGCCCCAGCGTTGGAAATCCCGCGAAACGGCCTTCGGAGCGCCTCGCCCGCCGAGGCGAAGACCCGCCGCGCTTCCCATTCAACCCTCCGTGGAGCCTCCACCATGCCTGTTTCGTGTTGCGACCTGTGGACGACCGTGGGCAAGAAGTATCTGGCCGCGGCCGCCGGCCTGGTCTTCCTTGTCTTCGTCATCGTGCATCTGGGCGGCAACCTCCTGCTGCTGCTGGACAACCCCAACCTCTACAACTCCTATTCGCATCATCTGGTCAGCCTGGGGCCGCTCCTCTGGTTCGGCGAGGCGGTGCTGCTGGCCTTCTTTCTGCTCCACGCCGTCATCGGCACGCTGGTCTACATCCGGGCGCGCGAGGCGCGGCCGGTCGGTTACCACGAGATCGCCGACGCCGGCAAGCCCAGCCGCAAGACCCTTTCCTCCCGGACGATGATCTGGTCGGGCATCGTGATCCTCGTCTTCACCATCCTCCATCTGATCACCTTCAAGTTCGGCGAGCATTACACGGTCGTCGTCGACGGCATCGAGATGCGCGACTTCCACACCCTCGTCGTGGAGGTATTCCAGAAGCCCGGCTACGTTGTCTGGTATCTGCTGGCGATGGTGCTGCTCGGCTTGCACCTGCGCCACGGGTTCTGGAGCGCCTTCCAGTCGCTCGGCGTCAATCACCCGCGCTACACGCCGTTCATCTACGGCCTGGGCACCGGCCTCGCCGTCCTCCTGGCCTTCGGCTACATCGTCATTCCGATCTACGTTTACTTCAAATACTAACGGAGCGGCTTCCATGAAGTTGGATTCGAAAGTGCCCGGCGGACCGATCCAGGAGAAGTGGGATCGCCACCGCTTCGAAATGAAGCTGGTCAACCCGGCCAACAAGCGGAAGTACAAGATCCTGGTGGTCGGAACAGGCCTGGCCGGCGCCTCGGCCGCGGCGACCCTCGGCGGCCTGGGCTACGACGTGCACGCCTTCTTCATTCATGACTCCCCCCGTCGGGCCCATTCGATTGCCGCCCAGGGCGGCATCAACGCGGCCAAGAACTACCCCAACGACGGCGACAGCATCTGGCGCCTGTTCTACGACACGATCAAGGGGGGCGACTACCGCGCGCGCGAGGCCAACGTCTACCGCCTGGCCCAGGTCGCCAACAACATCATCGACCAGTGCGTCGCCCAGGGCGTCCCCTTCGCCCGTGAATATGGCGGCTACCTCGACAATCGTTCGTTCGGCGGCGCCCAGGTCTCGCGCACCTTCTATGCGCGCGGGCAGACCGGCCAGCAGCTCCTGCTGGGCGCCTACAGCGCCATGATGCAACAGGTCAACGCCGGCAACGTGAAGCTCTACCCCCGGCGCGAAATGCTGGACCTGGTCATCAAGAACGGCCAGGCGCGCGGCATCATCTGCCGCAATCTGGTCAGCGGCGAGATCGAGAGCCACGCGGGGCACGCCGTCGCGCTCTGCACGGGAGGCTACGGCAACCTCTACTACCTTTCGACCAACGCGATGAACTCCAATGCGACGGCGGCCTGGCGTTGCTACAAGCGCGGCGCGGCGTTCGCCAATCCCTGTT
>ERZ795058.4289-NODE-4289-length-13990-cov-8.641981_pt1 | contig 13990 bp, 10 predicted proteins | sample MGYA00375142_ERZ795058 | MGnify/ENA primary metagenome ERZ795058 (study PRJEB30187, sample SAMN05720210) | activated sludge metagenome | isolation source: anaerobic digester from wastewater treatment plant | place: Japan | collected 2015-04-20 ... | reverse complement strand
GCTACACAAACAAAGGCCACGGAAAGAATAGTTCCACAAAAGAGGCTAGCTCGAGCGACGGCGAAGAGTCTTTGAGCAAAATTTTTAGCAAAAAATTTTGCGTACTCTTTTGTGGAAGCTATTCTTGGAGTGGCTTATCTTTCCGCTCGGCTAGAAGCCACTTTTTGAGTAGTCCGACTACTCAATTTACCACTCTCGTTCACGATCGTGAAGTTGAGGGTAAAATAAGATTTGGAGTTTTGGTGTTTTTAGGCTACAATGAGCCAATGAGCGCTTTGTGGAACAATCTATTTTACGAACCAATATATAACTTACTAATTTTTATTGTTAACAATATCACCTTTGGAGATGTTGGTTTTGCTGTTATTTTAGTAACATTGGTGGTTAAACTAATACTTTCTCCTTTAACTCTTAAATCCACTAAAAATCAGGTTTTAATGAAGAAAATGGAGCCAGAATTAAATCAAATTAAGAAAGACTTTCCTAATAAAGAGGATCAAGCTAAAAAAACAATGGAACTTTATAAAAAATACAAAACCAACCCAATGTCTGGTTGTTTAGTTGTTTTATTACAAATGCCAGTTATTTTTGCTTTATATTATGTTTTTTATAAAGGATTATCTATTAACACAGAAATTATTTATCCATTTATTCAAATTCCAGAAACACTAAACACTAATTTTCTCGGTATTTTAGATTTAGGGCAAAAAAGTCTGTTTTTGGGTGTAGTGACAGGTTTTACTCAGTTTATTCAAGGATATCTATCTAGTAAAAAGAAAAAAGAAAAAGATATTGAGGTGGTTAAGGAAATTCCTAAGGAAAATACAGGCCCATCTTTCCAAGATCAAATATCTAAAAGTATGCAAATGAATATTAAGTATTTTTTACCCATATTAATAGGTTTTATTGCTTGGAAAATATCAGCGGCGGTTGCATTATATTGGATAGTTAGTAATATATTTAATATTATTCAAGAATCAATTATTCGTAGGCGCTTATTAGAGAATTAAAGATAAATATGGATGTAGATAAGATAAAAGAAATAATAGAAAACATTTTTAAATACACATCTTGTGCTGTTTCAAAGTGTGAGTTTGTTGAAGAAGATGGAACTTCTTGGTTTTTAATTGAAACACCAGACTCTGGTTTTATGATTGGACGTGACGGAGAAACACTTAAATCACTTAATTATTTAATTCAAAAAATGGTTGAAAAAGATAAGGAGGGCGAAGAAAGAATAAGCTTCTTTATAGATGTTAATGGCTACCAAAAAAAGAGATTTGAAAATTTAAAAAATATTGCTCATATGATGGCTGAAAGAGCTCGATATTTTAAGAGTAATATTGAGATAGACCCGATGCCTGCTTATGAAAGAAGAATTATCCATTTATTTTTAGAAAAAAACAAAGATATTAAAACAGAATCAGAGGGTTTTGGTAAAGACCGCCGAGTAGTTATTAAATATATTGGAGAAAATAACTAATTCTTTTAATTTAAGTTTAAGCTCCACAATGTGGAGTCTTTTTTATTGGTAAAGAAGAGCATATCTTCCTCGTTGTCTAAGAAAAGATTAATAGCATCTATAGACACCTCATCTCTGGAATCAGCAATAGTTCTTTTACTCATTGTTTCGGTGTTTATTTTAGCAAAAAGATCATCAAACGAGACTAACCCTTGATACCAAACATCCGGATATTGATTACCATAAATAGTATTTGGTAAGGCACAATAAACAGAAGTATTGTCTTTTGACCAAATACATTTTTCAGCTAACCCGTATAGGTCTAATTCGGTCGTTATCTTGTCTTTAGTATTAAAAACAGCTAACTTAGGACCACTTTCTGTTGCATAGCTATAAAGTAGGCGAGAGCCATCAGAACTTGGTTTTGATGTTAGGCCCCAAACATTTCCAAAAACCTTAGAAAAACTCTTTGTTTTTGGGTTTAAGAGATAGGTGCTACCTTCGGCCAAAAAAGAAGCTTTGGTTGTTAAATAAACATTATTATTATCCCAATCAGATAACCATTCAGTAAAAGGAGAGTTAAAAATCTGAGTTTTTTGCCCGTTTTTAAAATCTTTTATAAAACCAATAACTGCGTTATTGTTTTCAACTAAATAAAAAGCCTGAGTCCCATCTTCTGAAACACTAATATCAGTTACCCCAACTGGTAAATATTCTCCTTTTGATTTACCCATAGTAGCCATAAAGCTATTAATTTGATTATCACTTGAAAGATAGCGATAAATAACGCTATTCCCCTCTTTGTTAAAATAAGCATCATAAATAGAAGGGATGGTTGCATTTGATATTTTTTCTTCTACTTTATTATCCAAAAACTTTCTATAAATATGCCCATTTCTCCTTTCGGTGTATCTAACAGTTTTCACAATCTCATAATCTTCCCTCTCTTCAGTTTTAATTGTATAAAAATGAGGAGCAGTCGTGTCGTCTATTTCACCCGTTACAGGCAGGTCGTTTAATTTTTGAAAATTTTCCACCGCTTTCTTAAAAGCTGGTCCAAAAACACCATCAATAACAAGTGGAGGGTTGATAGAAAGGGTTTCGTTTAAGATTTTCTGAATCTCTTTTCGGCCAGCAATTGTATTTTTATCTATCGTTTCTCTAATTTCCCTAGGTGGTTCATCGTAATTTATAAATCTTTTTTCCAAAAGGAAAGTAGCTCCAGCTATTGGAAAATCTGTTAATTGATAAAACTTAGATATTTCTTCTTCTGGGACACTAGGGGTAGAACTACTTGTACCCGGTTCTGTTTGCGAAGGACTGCTAATATCTGGCCCCTCAAAAGAGGGATAGCCGGTTGTCCCTTCACCTGTTTCGGAACTATCTTTTTCTGGCTGATTTAAAAAGTAATAAACCAGAAAGCCTATTAAACAGGTCAAGATAATTGTGATTATTAAAATTGTTTTTTGTTTTTTCTGCATAATTAATTTATTTCAACTTTTATCCCCGCTTTAACATAAGGAAGAAGAGCCAAAATATCTGAATTGGCTAATCGGATACACCCGTTCGTTGTTTTTAATCCCCCAGACTGGTCTCCATGAATTCCAATACCTCGATATTTACCATCGTCTTGCTTTGGGTCTAATAACCAAAAACTAGCTCCCATATTTGAACAAGATTGACTATAAACAGGCCTACCGTTTTCTTCTGTATTAACACTGACAATTTTCCATTCTCCTTTTGGTGTTCTTTTGTCTCCAACTTCTCCCTTGCCAACTTCTGCATAACCGTTAGATCCTGGACGCATATCTGTCTCATGGCGACTTGGTGATTCTCCTTTTTTATTTAAGATAACAATGAATTTATTTTTACTAGAAGAAACCTCAAAAGAATCAATTTTCCACCCTTCTTTTAGTTTATTTACAGCTTGTGTTATGCTTGAATTAATAGCTATAAGTGTTCCGTAAGTTCCACCTCCTTTTTTGCAGTTTGGATCAACATTATCATCACCAGAATCAGGTAATTCAATAGATATTTTTTTTATTGATAGGCCTTTATTCCCAATTAAATCTGGGCTAATGGTGTTTAAAATAGCAAACGAGCCTAAGGCAATCAATAAACCCAAAAGAGCATTGGTCATCTGGTTTTTAGCTTTAGTTTTTCCAAAAATTGAGTCTTCCCCCATATATTGAATACCCGCAACTATAAGCATAATAACAGCTAGGGCCGAAATTATTCCAATCGCAAGCTTGAATATTATAGAAAGATAATTACCAACAAAATTATCGGAATTAGAATCATAGCTAACAAAGTCCAAATCCCCAATAGGGGCTAGTAATTTATAACCACTGGGCCTATCTTTCTGAGTGCTGTTTGGGATAAGGTCAAAATCTATAACTTCACCCCCCTCGTTTCCTTCGGCTTTTATTCTTTCACAATGTGTAACACACCCCATTCCCTCTACATCTCGACACTCACTCTCTGTCTCAAAATACATTAAAGTATCATCAAGTCGTCTACAAGTCCAACCCTTGCTTTCTACGGGCAAGCAGAAGTTTTTATCATCAAGACAATTAAACAAGCAAGCGTCTTCTTCTTCAAAAAATACAGAAGAATCACCAGCCCCACACACCCAAACCAAGTTTTCTTCTTCCCCAAAAGCTTGGCTAAACGATAAAACGAAGAGTAAGAATATAAAAATTATTTGACTTATTTTTTTCATATTAAAAATTTATTTTTATTGAATTAAAAGCTTCCTGAAACATATTATTAATGTGATAAAGATTTAGATCAATAATAGCGTAACCCCCACGAGAAGTTGGCCTAATAGAGATTTCGTTCTTTTTTGATGGGGTGTCAATAAGTTTGTTGTTGATTGACCATTCATAAATAAACTTGGCAGGGTTTTCTTCTATTGGAAAATAATAAGGTTCAGCCAAGATGGTTATTTCTTCATCAGTAACCGAAGAATTGTTTATAAGAGCGTTGTTATAATCTATTCCTAAGGCTGGATCTTTTTTATAAAAAACAATCTCTGGATTTAGTATAGGGATATCAATGTTTTTTTGAGCAACATAATTATTTTCTAAAGAGGAGGCGGTAGCGGTAATGTTGTCTATTTTATCAAACATACTATTTCTAAAAACATAATAATTTTTACTATAACCAGAACTATCCATCATCGTCTTGTCTTTATTTTTCCAAACAAAAGAGAAGTCTTCGTAATTTTTAGTATTAGGAATTGCCACCACTTTAATGGATCCTTTAGTGACAGGCAATGTTCTACCTTTATAAAAAGGAGGGGTGTGGCCGTTTTCTGACTGCCAAAAAACATCCATCTCCGCTGGTGTTATGTAAACAATTTTATTTATTGTATAACCTCCAGGGGGAGTTATGCTAATATTAAACCTTGCTGTTATGTCAGCTCCCGGGGCCTTAAAAGTATAACTCGTCTTTCCTATTCCAGATAAAACTACACCCCCATCGCTTTGCCAAGTAATAGTTGCTTTGCTTAAGTCTGTGGCATAGCTTGAAAGCCGAATTGTAACCTCTTGGTAGGGTTGTGGATTTTTAGGAGCTGTCTCGACAGATATTTCACTTTCTTGAACTTGAATTTGTGGGGCAGAAAAAACAACCTGAACACCAAAAATTAGTGTTAAAAAAGTGAATAGTCCAATTATTGATTTTAGCTTAAAAAATCTCACTTTTATCATTATACAATAATATTAAGCCTAAATAAACAGGCTTATTGCCTAGAAGCACGCAACTCTTCTTTGGCTTTTTTGATGGCTAATATTTGTGAAGGGTCAGAAGTAATAATTTGGTCTTCCGTATAAGACGCTATTGTTTTTATGGCCACGTGTTTTAAGCCAACAAAGAATATACCCTCTCCAACATTAGCTTCTAATAATAAATACTTTTCCTCGTCTGTTAAATTAAATGTTTTTTGAAGAACATCAATTGTTGACGGTGATTGTTTTAAGAGTAATTGCATTGAAGAGTTGGTGATAATTGGTATTCCATAAGGACTTTTCATAAAGTCCCCGACATCTTGAGTAATGGTGGCAAGACCAAGCCAATATTTTCTTCCCCTCTTTGCAATTGAGAAGAGGAAAGAAGCTGTATCTTCAGATTTCATCATCCACCAAGCCTCGTCAACAACAAGAAGTCTTTTTTTAATGTTTCTTCTAACGGCATTCCAGATATGGTGGGTAACAATATACATAGCTGCTGGTTTTAGCTCATCTTCCATATCTCGGACAGAGAAAACGACAAATTTTCTATTAATATCAACATTAGATGGTTGGTTTAAGAAAGAGGCCCAAGTTCCGTGGGTAAACTTAGATAACCTTTGAATTAAAGATTCGCTACCCTCCATCCCAGACAAGACAATCTCAAAATCTGACAGAAGGGGGGGTTCAATATTAGAGAAATCTGATTCAGCTGTAATGTCTTTTAAGGCGTAGGTTTCGGTAATGGCACGATCTATTAAAGAATCTTCTTCAGGGGTTAAACCTCCAAGCATGATACGGAAAAGACCAACTAAGGTGATGGTATTAGACCTTAAAACATCAGCCGGAGTTTCCTCTCCAACAGGGATTGGCAGGTCAAATGGGTTAATGTGGTGATCAGACGAAAGAGCAATGTTGAAATAACGGCCACCAACAGCTTCAGCTAAATATTCGTATTCTCTTTCAGGGTCAATAACTATTATCTCAGTGTCAAACATTAAAGACCTAATTATTTCTAATTTAGTAGCGTAAGATTTTCCTGCTCCAGAAGTAGCAAAAGTAACTGAATTAAAGTTTGGCAAGGAGTATCTATCAAACAAAACAAGGCTAGAATTATGTCTATTAACTCCATATAAAATCCCTTTATCTTCTGTTAGGTCAAAAGAGACAAAAGGAAAGATACTTGATAATGGTTCGGTGTTAAGTTTCTGGTGAACTTTTAATAAATCTGTTCCAAGAGGAATAGAGCTCTTAAAACCATCGTCTTGTTGAAACAAAGAAGGTTTTAGGTAGATTAATTTAGATTCAAGAATTGATTTTATTTCATTTTCGGTCTTAAATAAATCAGTTTCGTTATCGGCGTAAATAGTAATATACAAACCAACATCAAACATTTTCTCTTGGGCTTGCATTAAGTTATCACGAAGCTCTTCTAAGTCATGATAAGCAGTATCAAGCATTGGGTCCCTAACTAGCCCTTTTGCTTCCCTGACTGTTATTTGACTTTGAACCTCAGCCACCTTTTTTTGAAATGTCCTAAGTATTTGAGATGTTTCTATTGGATGAATAAAAATTGATATATCATAAATTTTATCAAGATTAACAATCGGCGAAAACCAATTGTCTGTCAAATACCTTGGATAAGAAATAACGAAGAAAGTTCTGGCTATTTTATCTCCCAAGTTTAAAGACTTAGGGGTAATTTCTAGAGCTGATGGAGCGATTATGTCTTGAAGCTCAAGGGTGGCAGCCTTGTATATTTCACTCGGTAAAATAGGCATAACTTCGCCTTTTTTGTCCTGCTCTTTTTCGTTTTTAAAAAATGAAGAAAAAAGTCCCATATATTATTGTAATTTAATACCCTGACTAATATCACCTGGGTTAAATGTTTTATAGAAAAGCTCTACGACCTGATCTGTCTTTAACTCCTTAGCGCGAATACCCATACGACCAAGACCACTCATAATAATCCCAATTCTTTGTTCAAGTTGAGATCTCTTTTCTTCAAAAGAAGCAAGATCAACAGCTTTTTTCGTGTCTTTAATTTGTTTCTTAGACCCCTTTCCCCCGAGCAATGTATCTATTATCTGATTATTAGAATTAATCGTTGTGGGAGTATAAGGAACAACAATATAGAAAGTTTTGGTCATAATATTTACTTCGTCGGTAAAAGACCTAATAAAATCAATGTATTCTCTGGTTTGAATTTTTAATAAAGGCTCTACCTGTTCCATTATTCTATTTTCTAAGGTTAGTAAATAAGGCCTGATGTCTAATCTTCTTGACTGAACACAGATTTGAGTTGGAAAATCTAAGCTATTAATAAAACTTTGGAAAGCACTAATAACAGCAATCTGCTCATCGTAAGATTTTAAAGATAAATTTAAAGAAGAAGTGATAAGAATAGATCTCAAGCTTCCGTCTTTAAGTACAATAACCCCATTTCTAACTTCTTTAATGGGGACAAAATCTTGTGAACTTTTTGCATTGATAGCCATATATTGTTTATTTAAAAATCAAAATCTCCTTAATTATATTGATATTATAACACAATTATTTCTCCCGCTCATTGTTTAAGAGAGAATCATCTTGAATATCTAAACTCCAAGAAAGGTCTCTTAAATTACCAGATGAAGAAGTTGGAATAAATGAAGTAGCAGGTATCTCCGTTTCCTCTTTTTTGTCTCCAGTTTTTTTAATTTTCTGTTTCCAGATGTAGAGCTTGTTGGTTGTAAAATATTTAACAGCAGATTGAAACATAAAAATAAAAGGTTTACCGTTTGGTTTATAAAAAGCCAAAGCGGCCGCAAGCCCGGCGACCGGGATCATTAAAAAGATAGCAATTATGAGGGGTATTGTTTTATAAATGACAAAAACCAAACCAGCTCCACCAGCCAAATATATAAATTGCTTAAAGGTTAGCGGACCAAAAAGTTTATCTTCAATATCTATAAATTGTGGTACTCTAAATTGCATAATAATTATATTTTTTCTCTATAGGGATCTATTTGATAGTTTTCATTTGGGGTAGAGTTGGTTTTTTCTGTAATTGTTGCTTCTTTTGGGGTGTTGTTGGGGTTAAGTCGATTATTTTTTTCTTCTTTTTCCACATTGAGACCTAAAACTTTATTTTGACCCTTGTTTAAACCTAAAGGTAAGGGGATTGCTGTCTTGTCTATAATTTTTTCTACAGGTTCAGATTTCTGATTCTCAGAAGCAGGCTCGTTTCCCTTTCTTTTTGGAGGAAGGGGTATATTTTCTTTTGGCTCCACATCCTTTTTTTGCCATATCTTTGGTGTCTGATCTTTTTTATAAGGCGGGACAGGGACGACCTCTTCCTTTTTCTTCTCTTCTTCTTGAAAGATCTTTTGTTCTTGTTTTTTAATTATAACGATAATATCTTTTAAAACGCTTTGGTTTATATCTTCAACTAAATTGACTAAAGATTCGTTTGGTATATTTATTTTATTTTGTAATCTGCTTTTATAATCAGTTGGCCTAATTTCATTTTTCATCACCTTGATTGTTAAATCCTCCAGAATACCCATTTGTTCAATCGTTAGTTTGTATTTTTCGGCAATGTTGTATGTCTTTTCTTTCCAGTTTGATTTAGATATAGCCTCCTCTATGTTTTTAGGTAAATCAGAAAAAATAGGGTCTTTTGTTATCACCAGGTCTGTTTTGTCAATTTCTTTTTCTAATTCCTTTTGGATTTTTTGAAAAACCAAAATATCCATTTCGGTTAAGAGAGAAATAGTCTTTTCTTTAGAAATATTCATCTCTAACCCAAGCTCTTTAGGGTAATCGTCTGTTTTTAATAAGCCACACAATAGCAATTCCGTTTTCTTCTCCAGGATTTTTAGTTGCTCGGGGGAGTATTTTGTACCCATTCGCTTGATCACTTCTCGCCAATTAACAGCATCAATAGCTTTCTTTGTTTTTTGCGGCAAGTTTGCCCGAGCCTGCAAAATATCTAATTGTAAATTGTCTTTATACATTATTTAATGAAATTAGTATAATCACCTCCTGATAAAATAAAATTAACTCTTTTGTCCCAGTTGGTATTATTTAGTTCAGCTTCTTTTTTTATTGAAGTTATAATTTTTTTACTAATTGGGTTAAAAATTCTTTCTTCAGCTTCTTTTGTAATTCCCAAAATATCGTTTTGGCTAAGCCCCATATCTTCTATTGCTAGTTTGAATAAATCATAATTTTTAAGGCCCAATAAGACGAGAGTCGTCTCAACCATTAAAAGGTCTAATTCTTCCTCGTTAAGGTAATATTTTTCTCCGATTTCTTTGGTAACATTCTCCCAATCAATAGAACTAATAGCCAGACGATTTCTTTCTGGTATTCCTAACATTATTTTATTTATTTCCTCTTTTAATTCTGGCTTCATCTATTTTTTATTAATTGATTGATATAATTTATTGGCTTGATCTTGTGCTTGTTCATCGCTTACTCTCCCATGAGAGAGGTAATCAAAGAGATTATTTGTACCACCTTCCCAATTTTTTGCCCTTACAAGTTTTTCTTGGTCCTGCTCCTGTTTTATTTTTGCTGACAATGATGTAGATTCTTTTCTTGTTTCACTTAGAGATTTACCATATCCTCCATTTTTTTCTGCTGCTTTTTTGGCATTTTGTACACTTTCGAAATTTACGCTTGCCACTTCAAATTCTTTCTCTGCTTCATCGTTCTTGGCGACGGCCTCTTTCTTCGCATCCCCAAGAGATTTTATTTCACCTTCCAATTGTTTTATTTTTTCTGTCCGCTTACCCCGTTTCTCCTCTACTTCTTTTTCAGCTTCTATTCTTGTGCTTAACACCGTTTTGGTTTCCTCGTCTTTAAGTTTCTTTATTTTATCTTCATGTTGTGTAACTTTATCTTGTGCCTGTTTTATTGCCGCTTCATCTAGTGAGGGGGCGAGTCTTAATCTACCCAACTCACTCTCGGCCTTTTTCTTTTCAGCCTCTGCTTCTCCTATCGCCGTAGCAAAAGATGATTTTACTTTTTGTACTTTGTCTTCTACCTCCTTATCGTCTTCTTTCTTTAATTTATCAATGTCACTAAGTCTCTTTTTTTCATCCATAGCCTTATTAAGAGAATTATCTATAGAAGCAACAGCGCTTGAAGTTGAGTTCTTCCTATTTTCAGCTTTTTCATATCTTTTTCCTATCTCCTCAGCCAATTTTTGTGATATATTTTTGTTGCTAGTATTATAGCTTCCTTCCTCTAATTTAATTTCAATTTTTCCATCCTTTATTTCTGCGCCTGCCCCGTTTTTAATGTCAGAGACATTGTTTTTAGCTGTTTCTAGTTTTTTATCTGCTTCGGCTAGTTTTTTATCTGCCTCGGCTTTTACTTGTTCGGCTTCTTTTACTTTTTGTTGAGCTGCTTCCTCACTAGCGGTTCCTTTGGCTTTTTCTAATTCCTTCTCTGCATCTTTGAGTTTTTTATCGGCCTCGTTTCTATTTTCTTTTTCTTCTGCATATTTTTCTTTTGCCTCATCTCTTTCTTTTTCCGCTTGTTCTAGTACTGGAGAAATTTTAACCTCAAGTTCAGCTTGTTGTCTATCAAGCCCTTCTCTTTTTTTCTCATTTTCTGTTTTTGGTTTTAATTTATCAAGATCAGCTTGTCTTTTTTCAACTTTCTTAACTTTCTCTTCTTGGTTACCAAGAAAACCAACTCCTGGCTTAGAGCCCGAAGCCATTGTCTTTTTAACAGAACCTGAAATTCCCAGTCCGCTTGCCGCTTTTTCTCCTATTGTTGTGTTTCTGAAATCAAAACTCTTACTACCTAAACTTATTCCAACGTTTCGTGCGTTTCTAGCTAAAAATCTTTGTGCCATGTTCCCATTCTCCTCTAAGTCTGTTAATCCTTTAGACCCAGCTATTTTTGTGCCCATGGCACCTATTGTCCCTCTCATTGCCATAGCGGCACCCCCTGTAGCCAATCCTATTGTTGTTCCAGCAATTTTATTTCCCATATCTGATACAAACTTACCAGCTTGGCCAGACATTGAGATAGCAATATCTTTAGCCTTCATTAACAACACAGACAAGAATAAGAATGGAATTAGAATCCTTAAGACAAACTCAAATCCAGTTGGGCTTCGGTAAGCATCAGTTATACCTAAGCCTGAATCTAGGAAGGTGATAATTATATATAAAAAGAAACAAAAGATAGGAGCCACAAAAGCCATTGAAGCCGTTTCTTTTAACCAATTTCTAAAGCCTATGAATTTTAGATTTTCTAATTCTGGGGTTGTGTGGCTAAAGAAAGCAAGGGGAGATAGAATCATTGCCAGCCACAACATGACTACACGGGCAATAAAGACAAAAGTTAGGTTAAAGAAGACGACAATTCCAATAATACAAATACCCGCCGTTAAAAAACAAATTATAACAAAAGTTCCTAACCCCACGGGAATATCATCGCTTATCTGTTTTGCCCTAGAAACAGTTGAGCCAATGTTTTGATCTCTTTCGGCTTCAGTTAAGGCCTCTGTCATGTTTTCACTTTTTTCTCCCAAGTACCCTATGTTTCCACTTTGGGTTAAAAGACTGACAGGGTTTACTTTTTGAACTAAAACCTCAGAGAATTTAATCTCTCCAGCCGAGCCTAGTGTCGTGTCAGTCCCACTGCTTGATTTAAAACTAATAGTCTCAGAGTTATAAAAGACCCGGGACAAAATATTAGACGCATCAATAATTAGACGAGTGGCAAAAAGACTAAAGTTTATTAAAAGTCCAATTATAATAACATTAATAATTAAACTCTTTGGATCGCTCTTGCCACTACCGAGACCAAGTACAACTTTAAAAGCAATATAAAGAAGGATAAAAATAAAGAATAAATTACAAATATCTCGAACGATTCCCCAACCCTCAACCACAAAGACAGAGCGATATGACTTATCATCAAGTGAATACATTAAAGTAAAATCAAGAGCTTTTCCTGTAAGCCCAAAAAGAAAAGCGGAGGGTTTGAATATTATTGTGTAAGCAAACTCTGCAAAACACCCCCTGAGGTTTCCCATACGACAATCAAAAGCATCATCGTTAGGCTTAAACTCTTCTTGGAGAGCTCCTCGTGTTTGCAGGTTCTCCGTGTCAATCTCTTGAGTAACTCCTTGTTTTGTCTTTACTGTAGTTTTACTAATCAGACTTTCTTCCGGTTTTGTTTTTTGGGGAAAATCTCCAGGCGTAATAGGTGGTTGGGATAGAGAAATACTTTTCCAGAGAGCAATTTCCAGAGAGTATTCATCTTCAGATTTTATTTTTCCACCAGAAAGTTCGACACTATAAGAATCTTTCTTTTTTTCATATGTAGTTTTTTTCTCGTATAGTTTAGATTCTCCTTCATAATCATAAAGAGTTGTTTTTAAAAATATTTCTATTTCTGCACTTGTATCAAGTCCAACAGTTGCCGTATCATAAGGATCTCCTTCTATTTCAAATTCAACAGATACAGTATTATCTTCACGTGTTACTTTTGCATTTGTTATTTTAACCGCGTATTCAGCGCTTAGGGTATTTTTAATAATCTTAGCCTTGTTGTCTACCTCCACCGAAAATGGCGCAAAAAATTGCACAACAATCGTTAGTATAAAAATGTAAGGAAGTATTTTTTTCATTTATCTTTTAGCTAAAAACAATTTACCAAACATTTAAAAGAATTTCGTACTCTTTTAAATCTGTTCTGTTGTCTGTTTCCCACTTACAGCCTGTGTAATAATATTGCTCTCCCTTAAACCAGTTAACAATTTTTCCTAATCCAATTGTGGTAAAAATAGAGATGGGCTCAACAAGGCCTCCTGCTGCTAGTATAGCTATCTGGGCTTTTAAATCGTCACCTTCTGCTTCGTCTGTTCCGTTATATAATTCACAAATCATTCTTGATTTAGCTAGACCTAGATTTTGACAAAGATTCTCCTTTTCATCTATGCTGGGACCTTCAATACCAAATAAATTTTTCCAGAAGGAAACGAATTTACCATCTCCTCCTTCAGTAAGGGCTCTTGTCCCTTCTTGCGACTCACTGTAAGTACAAGAAGGCATAAGGTTTTCTATTTTTTTCTCTGTTTCTCTGTCCACCACTTCGAGATAACTTCCTCTGTCTGAATAGTTAAACCAAGGATTTCCATGTTGGACTATGTATTTACCATAACCAGTGTTTCTTAACTCTTTTGTTTGTTCATAACAAGCGTTTGTTAGAGAAGAAATCTCGTCTTTTAAGTTTTGTAAGCGATCTAATTCATTATAGGCAATTTTAATATCGGAATCGTCTTTTAATAGTGGTGCAATTAAATAAAAACGACGTAAAAGGTCATCTAGCTTAGCTTTTTCTTCGTCAGTAAATTCTAGTGGCTCTAAACTCAAACAAATGTTTGGCTTGGCTGGAGCGATTTCTTCTGAGTCGTTTGTTGGAACATAGTTTCCATTCAATGTTCCACCCTCGTGACAAGCTTCATCTTTTATATCAATTTTTCCATCACTATCATTGTCTATTGTGTCGTTACACTCGTAAGAAGTCATTGATTCTGAGTTATAATTTGGTAAGTATCGTCCCCCCATTATTCCACCCTCGCGACAACTTGGGTCATTTGCATCAATTTTTCCATCACTATCATTGTCTATTGTGTCGTTACACTCGTAAGAAGTCATTGATTCTGAGTTATAATTTGGTAAGTATCGTCCCCCCATTATTCCACCCTCGCGACAACTTGGGTCATTTGCATCAATTTTTCCATCACCGTCATTGTCTACTCCATCACTACATTCTGGTAAATCAT
>ERZ795058.4285-NODE-4285-length-14006-cov-7.840011_pt1 | contig 14006 bp, 9 predicted proteins | sample MGYA00375142_ERZ795058 | MGnify/ENA primary metagenome ERZ795058 (study PRJEB30187, sample SAMN05720210) | activated sludge metagenome | isolation source: anaerobic digester from wastewater treatment plant | place: Japan | collected 2015-04-20 ... | reverse complement strand
TGGGCTGAAAAATTATGGCATTCGGTCAGAGCTGTTTACGGGCGTTCGTTACAAAGGCTCGGAAACGCTTGCGCCTGCATACGTATTACAATGTGTCATTGTTCCTTATATGCAGAAACTGAAGGTGCTACCGAAGAAAATTAGCAGTTATCGATCGGATTTTATCAAGGTGGAACGGGATGCACAGATCGACGAAATTGCCGATGCGCTCGAGCGTGAAGATCTGCAACAACTTTTAGAGCGTTTGATCACTGAATATGATCCGATCGACTACCCGTGGCTTCTTTTGCCCTACTGCCGATATGGCAGTGGAAAACAGATGAATGCCTTAGCTTCGCGGGGGAAGAAGTGGGAGAATTGGTATGAATATTTAGCCAAAGGGCGCACCAGGATTATGATTCTACGCGGTGCCATGCTGTTAAACGAGAGCCGTGAAGCCATGTTCCTGATGGATAAATGGGGGTTGCTCGATGAACTTGCTCGGCGCATGAATACCACGGCAGACGTGCTTAGATATACTGTGTTAACGGAATTTGACTTGGATGTTGATGGCAGCAAGCATTACGATCTCGGAAACGCGGTTATTGCCGCTTCAATTGCCTCGGATCTCTCTGTTTCCCTGGTCAATGAAAACTCTGGTAAAGAAGTCAAATCCCTGCCCAAAAAGGGTGCGGACCCAGAGAAATATGAAGCTGCCTCTAAGGATTTCACGGATCTGAAGAAGAACATCAAGAACGCGGTCAAAAGCATAGTCAATAAGTTGAAAGAGGATTTTGTATCCGGATCTGAGATCAATACGTCTGATTGGAAAGCTTCCTATGTAAACAACTATGTGCTAAAACGCATTGCCTCCCTGCTGGTCTGGCAGTGGCAGCATGAGAAGACCGCACGCCGCTTTATGCTGACTATGGATGGCTCCTTTATCGACTGTGCTGGTCAACCGGTTGAGGTGAGAGATGAAGGCACGATCTGCCTGGCGCATCCCATAGAAATTCCTGCAGAGGAATTGGAGTGCTGGAAGGATCTGCTCACTCAAAAGCAGATCGCCCAACCCTTTATCCAATTATTCGAACCAGTATATAGGATTGACCCATCCCAAGCTGCAGCACGATACGAAGGGATGACTATTCCCATTTTTCTATTGCGAGGAATGGCGAACGATGGCATTAAAATGGATTCCTTCAACGTAGAAGGAGGGGAAATGACGCTATACGGTCGCGCAATTAGAGCAGATCTAGATCTAGTAGAGGACGAAGTTTATTTTACTGAACGTAGCATCCCTTTCAACGCATTGGTGAAGTTGAGTAAGGTAATGATGAGAGGTACTCCCAGAGCAGTAAACCACGAGATCTTTGTTATGGAAAAGGCTCTGATTGAAAATCGTGTGCGGGAAGGTAATATAGAAGCAGTTCAGTCTCTTTCCCATGGCATTACCGCAAAAACCATACAACATCTGATTGATGTATCCATTCAGGTAGAGCAAATGGAATGTACTGCATGGCTGCTGAACTACAAAAACGAGCACTTCCCAATTGCCTGGGAGGATTTGGAGCTTTGATGAACAAATAGAAATGCTCTAATAAAAGTTCTAAAAAGGAGATGCTTCAGCAGTTCTAAGCGGTATCGTGGCGGATATGGCGAGCATGGCCAACAGGCCTGCTCAATTACAATTCCCGGCCGTAAACAGGCGTAAGATTACTCAGGGAGAAGCTTAGGATTTAACCTTCAGTTTTCTCTTGTTTCGCTATGTTTGTGACTTATCAGTTAATTTAAGAGTTTTCAAATCTAAGATCAAATCTTTTTGCCGCTCAAAGAACAACAGTTCCTTGCTATGATTAAAATAGGCCTCATTCCCAAAGTGGCTGATGAACCTGGCAGTATGAGGGTTCATTGTTAATTCAGTGACGAGAATTAAGACCTCCTCCCCTTCGCCAAACACTTCTTCCGTAAATTCGAACATATGCGAAAGGGACTTGCCAGCCTTTTCAACCTCCCGAGAAAATGCTGCAGACTCCTCATCAAAGTCTTGCTTTAGTAGCTGATAGGCAGAATTCTTATCCAAACCCTCCCGGTTGTGGAGCAAGATTTCTTTTTGTTTTTGCATGCGTTCTATTACGATATTACCTGACCTTATTGCTTCCGCGGAGAGCGTATGGTTTTCTTTGGCGGCTGCTAATTTGTTTTGAAGCGCATCAATTTGCTTTTCCATCACGGCAACAGGATCGGCGCCCCTACTCGTCATTTTGCTCAGAGCATTTTGGAGCTCTTTCTTCAAATCAATTAGAATCTGTTCATGCTCCATGACGTTGTGGATTTCTGAGGAAACCGCATTCAATAGGAGGCCCAGTAATGATAGACGCTCATCGAATTTTGCGGAAGAAGCGCGTGCCTTAATTTCTGTGCTAGCTTTGCCGGCTAGAATATTATCCACCTGATAGTCAGACTTGTACTTGTTGAAAAGATCGTAATAAATGGCAAAATTTTTAGCAATTTTACTTTCCTGTAGGTATTGAATGACTAACTTTTCATTCACAACAAAGCCGTGCTGTTCGTAAAGACATATCATCTGGGAAAGATCGTCCCAACCACGGGCAGTAACGAACTTCTTGCCGTCCACTGTTGTTTCAACCGAGTAAAAATCTCCCTTCTTAATCTCCAGATAACTTAGGATTGCAGGATGGACCCCAGTTTTATAGGCATATTCCTTCCATGCCTCAAAATCCGGTTCGACGTCAATACGCTTCAGGCGGTCGAGCGTGACCACGTCGAACTCACGTACCGATTTGTTGTATTCAGGGGGGTTACCCGCTGTCACCACGATCCAACCATCTGGCACTCGGTGCCGACCGAAAACTTTAAACTGTAGGAACTGTAGCATGGAAGGTGCCAGTGTCTCGGACACGCAGTTGATTTCATCTAGGAACAGGATGCCCTGCTTAAGTCCAGTTCGTTCCATGGTCTCATATACTGAGGCGATAATCTCACTCATCGTGTACTCAGAGACATCATATTCCACGCCGCCAAAGTTCTTCCGGACGATAAATGGAAGGCCGAGGGCACTTTGACGGGTGTGGTGGGTCATGGAGTAAGAGACGAGCGCGATCCCCAGCTCTTGAGCGATCTGTTCCATAATGGCAGTCTTACCGATGCCTGGTGCGCCCATGAGGAAAATGGGCCGCTGACGTTCGATCGGGATCAAATAATTCGAAAAACTGTCCTGAGTAAAATAGGCTGCTATGGCGTTCTTGATCTGTTCTTTGGCTTCTTTGATATTCATAAATTAATTCCTTCTTCCATTACATCGTCCGAGCTCAAAACAAGTTTTATTGCCCATGGCGGTACATCCGGTGTATCAACATAATCTTCATCCAAAAAGACAAAGGCGGTGTCGTAAAGTGGTTTTTTAGTTGGGTAGATCCCAAAGCCATCGGTAAAGTAAATCAGTCCTCTGAGGTTCTCGAATTCTCTTTTCTTGATTAAATCATCCACGTAGGTGAAGACCGGACGGAAGTCCGTGCCACCAAACCCGCGCAGTTGCATCGATTGTACGTATTTGTCAAACTCTTCTGGGTTAGTTATTTTATAATCTTCTTGAATTTCCGCATCACATTGAATAATATGGATATTGACCTTACTAAAAAAGTTCTCCGTTTGCTTCAGAATGTTGTATGTCTTCTGGACAAAGGCTTGAACGACCTGACCTGAAACTGAGCCAGAAGTGTCGATGGCGACGACAAATTCCTTGATACGCTTGACCTCCTTGTATTCCAGGGGTTCAATCAGGGGCATATTCTCGTACAACTTGAGGCCATAAGTATAAAAGATCAGGTCGAACTCTTCGTCGTTAACCTGCATAGCTTCACCTAAAACTGAAAACCGCTTAAGGAAAGATGCGTAATTGTACTTTTCACGGTTGAGTTGATTAAGCCCCTGGTGCAAACCGCCGCCAAGGTCGCCCCATTTCTTGGAGGCGGTTTCAATATCTACCTGGGCACGTTCGCTAATCTGCTTCCACAAGTCGATCAATTCTTGCGTAGGTCGGGAATGCTTACTCTGACCCCATCCTTTCGATCTCTGGATTGGTTCGACTTCTGTTGATTCTTGATCTCTTTCGCCGGTTGACCCTTTCTTTTCGGGTCTGACATACCAGAGGGTATGATTATCAGCATAGAAATTCTGCCTCAGGTTGACTAGTTCTTCTTCGCTTGTTTTTTTGTCGAGGTAATAACGGTAGATCTTTTCCGCAGTCATAAGACGCAGTGAGCTCTTTAATTGGGTAATGACTTGCATTTGTTTGCTCTGCCGGGCTGTGTCTAGGGATTGGATCCCGATGTCATTGATTGCATTTTCCACAGCGATGTCACAGGCCAGATCCCAGCAACTCTGGCACACTAGTTTGTTAATAAAAAGATGTTGGAATATACAGTGAAAGATTACATGTAGGTAATCCCGTGTAATGGCTTCCATTTGCCGCTGAAAATTATTTAAGATATGCCATGTATTGAAAAAGAAGTATTGGCCATCAGTAGCAATCGTATCCAGCTCGTCCGCCGGCTGGATTATCAACTGATGGATGGCAGCATCGAGAAAACGCAGATTTACTAATAAAGTGTCCCTGGAAAATTTAATGATCTTATCGGCTAGCAAGTCAGCCTGGTTTAACGAATTTGAGTCTTCAATAACATCCATAGTTATTTGGTTTTTTTATTGTTTTTCTACACTTAGCGCAAAATTCCGACTCGAGTAAACCTATAGTATGTTTTGTAAGTTGGAAGTTTACCAAGAGTCGTACTCTTCATTGTCAGTATCTGAATCCCCAAAATAACCTTTCTCTTCCTCATCCTCATCATCTTCGATTTGTTTTCCTTCAAGGCTATGCTCATTGAGTTGTAGGAAGAACACGAGATTTGGCAACAAGCCGTCCCCAAACGGAAATAGGCAGCCTGAGTTGTTTTGTCGCTGTAAATCCATTTAAGTCCCACCTGATTTCATCATGACTAGATTATACCTTTGCGCATTCAAACTTGTGATTTTATTTACCTGGCAAGGATGCGTGCCCAAAATGTCTGCTATTTCTGCCAACCCCACCTTACATAGGTCGTCGAGGAAACAGAGCCTGGCACACGGGCTGTTTCATTTGCAACCGAGCCACAAGCGAATAACTCCAAACCTTAAATGTGTAATCCTACAAAAATATTTCATTTTGCGTCATCGGGACATGTTCAATACAGGAGACCGTCTTCCCTGTGGCAGCTGAGGCGATGAGAAGTTCAATGGTCATGAAAGACTCCTTGAGGTTTACATGCAGGCACTATATTTGAGGAATATCGATTCGATGACATAATCTTGAAGTAGTAGAAAAGAGATAATCGGCAAGTAAAAATCCCCAAGCATAAAATTGTGCGGTCAGCAATGAGATTTGCTAGAACCAAATTATACCTTTATAGGCATAATTCGGGGGGGGAGGATGGGGAAAGGAAAAAGGCTTCAGTCCAGAATTCGTGTAGACCAAGTCAAGCAAACTAGATACAACAGTAAATTGTGCCCCTCGCCTTCATACAGGCGATAGACGTGCGCCACGCGTCCAAACATTGCTGCAACAGCTCCTGCCTGGAATACGCCGGTCGGTCAAATTCCGTCGCTGCCAGTGGCGTTGCCCCCACCAAAAATTCATTTTCCGTCTCCGAGAGCTGCGCCCATAGAGGAAGAGTGGCAAGGCAGGAGTATCCGTTTTGGCGCGCTCCAGAGCCATGGTAATGTCATCCAGGGGATGGTTTCTGAGATAGACGGAATCACTAGTAATCCTAACGGGGCCGAAAATATCAGAAGTGCAAAATTAAAAAACTTTGTTATGTTCTGAGAGGTTTGAAAATGAGCTTGGGATAGTGTCTCAAATTCTTTAGCTAAATAATCTTCTTCAGTAAATGATTTATTTATTGCTTTGTTATTAAGATATATAAAACTGGATGATTTCGGATAATTTTTCATCTTCTATTTCACCTACTAAATCATGGTTGTGTAAATCTTCTAATAACTTATAAAAGGTGCCCTTTTGTTCATCATTCAAATTAGAGAAACTCTCATTCCAGGCATTAATTTCTTCACGATGTTTACTTCGATAGAGAATATATTCGTCTGGCATAGAAACAATTTTTGAAAATTCATCGTAAGAATTTCCAAAGGAGAGTCTAAAGAACTCCGGATTTGGAGAAACAATCCCGTGTGTTGCATTTAATATGCACTGAATTCCCCTGAGGTAACGCCAATTCCATTTTGGTGAAATGTAATGGCGATCAACATCTGCTATTGGACAATACCTCATTGGAAAACCTGTAATTCTTACGCCATATGTTTCAGATAATTCCGCATTTACTTGCAATCTTCTATAAAAGTCTTCAGGAGAATCATTAAAATTATACATAACATATGTCATTATATTAGTAATTCCATTTTCTGCGAGAATCTTTATTCCTTTCTTATATCGATTTTCAATAGAAATATTATCAAATGCAATCCTGACTGGGCGGACAGCTAATTCGCTCAATAGTTTAGCGATGCTCGGTGTAATGAATCTTATATCAAGTCCTTGATTAAAATCTACAAATCTTTTTCGTCCGTTTAATACTGAACCTTTGTAAAAACCAACTCTTTTTATTTCTTGAAGGACTTCTGCAGCATTATTGAGAGCTAAGATATTGTTATCAAGTATTATGAGATCATGCTTTATTCCGTAACTTTCATCAATCGCAGTCATTTGATCCGTTAAATTCTGTAAATAACCAAAATTTGGTTCTAGAACTGGAACAGCGCAGAATGAACAGTTTCTAACACAGCCAGTAGAAATCCTAACAAAATAAGCATCGTCTGGAACATAATGCTTACTGACCATTTTTAGTATTTCGTAATCTGGAATGAAGTTTGCAATGGGGGGCTCTCCTAAACCTAACATATCTGGATTACATAGTGGACCGGTAATTATTCTGCAGGTTGAATTTTCAGCTAGGTAATTAGGTAAAAGTGTAGCGCCAACTCCTCCCACTATTATGTTTATTTCCGGATTATTTACTGATCTTTGATAAAAATTTATTGTTTTAACTGTACGAGGTAATTCGTATGTGAATAATGATGATATGTAAATTTGATCCCAATGATCACTTTGACAGACCTTATCCATGCCCCTAACAAAGGTAGGAGAAATTCCTACTGATTTTAAATATGAAGAAATACGCAGAAGCCCCAAAGGGGGAAAGGTAGATCTATAATTTGGTTCTACTAAAAGGACTTTCATAATTGGTTTTTATTATTATTATTATGTATCTAATAACTCTACAAATTTCCAGAGAGGATCTCCGGAACCATTTTTGAGGAATTCATTTATTATCCGAATACCTTCATTAGCGTATTCTTCAGCGATCTTTTGAACTTCATCTTCATTTTCATCAGTTAATATATTTATATCTTCCGTATCAGCTAAGGCAATAATTTTTATAAATGATAATTCTTCTCTATCAAGGTTTGAATAACGAAATAAACCTTCCCTAGCTCCTTCTAATGGTAATCGTTTTCCTTCTCTTAAACCTATTGAAACTGCCCATAAAAAAGTTGTCTTTAATTCTGAAAACGGTTGAGTTTTTATATCAGGTTTTTTTGTGTAAGAAGCTAGAGTGAGATTTCTAAAAAGATCAATCACCTTTTCTTCAACAAATAGTCTATCAGCCATTATATTCCTTCTTTATTGTGGTACATCCATTATGAAAATCAAGTAAATACTTATATCCGATTCTTTCTGACAATCCTTTTTGAACTTCAGATGTCCATTCAGTGTCAGTTACAAAAAGGATTAATTGTGGTAAAAGATTAGGGAGGGTTGCCGTAGTCGTTTCAAGGTGATTTTTACTTAACCTTGCAAATGGTGTATCCATTATAATAGGTGCTTCCTCACCAGATAATCGTGAGATTGCAGTGATGAAAGAAAGACTTAAGATTTGGCGTTCCCCGGCTGATAATTCTTCCCTTGATGGCTTTCCCCATCTGTCTATTACTTCAAAATGAAAATCTTTGTCTAAATTGATATCATTAAACTGATCTGTTTTCCATGCTAGATTATTGAAGACTTTTTTTGTTTCTGATTCAATACGGCTTCTTGTTGCTTCATAAAATTTCTCTCGGATGTCAACTATTGCAACATGAGATTTATTGGCTAATTTTTCACGCGCACTTAATTTGATTAAGTTCTCTTGTTTTATCTCTTCTTCCTCACGTTGTTTAATGATATTTTCAATCGTTGATTGTTTTTCTTCGATTTTACTTATGTTTTTACCTTTCTGATAATTGAGATTATCTTTATCATTCCTAAATGATTGTAATCTTGCTTCTAACTTTCTAATGTCTATTTCTTCGCTACTTCCAATTCTTCGATTCAAATCATCTATTTCCCTTTCCTTAACTTCAATCATTTTAACTTTTGAAAAATATTGCTTTGCATAATCATGTAACTTCGCTAACCTTTCAGAGGTTAAGTCATTTATGTTTTGAATATTACCCCTAAGATCTAAAATTGAATCCTCAAATTGAGATGATTGTGAAGAGCTCAATAATTTAATCATTGCATAATAGGCAGGAGTTTGAACTTCGATAGGACGTCCACAAATACATTCTCCATTACTAAGTAGTCCCTCAATAAATTGCTTACGGATTCCACTTGGGATTTTTCCTTTTTCGACTTGGTTGTTTATAATTTCAAGAGCTTTTTTCGCTCTACTTGCTAAGAAGAAGGGATAACAAGTTTTCAAAGTCTCTTGGACTTTATCTTCTGCCGAATCTCTCTCGTTCTCCAAAATAAAAAGATCATCTTGCAATTGTTTTCTTCGCAGTTGTAATTGACCCACTTCCTTAGAATCAGCGAGAATCTTTTCTAAATCTTTGATTTGCGTTTCATCCTTTATGATTTCATTATCTATATTTTCATTGTCTTTACGCAATTTTTCAATTTCTTTCTCAAGATTATCTTGTTCTTTAATCAGTTTTTCAAGTCTATCTGTGGCGATTTTCGAGATTTCCGACCTATACTCTTTCGTAATTGAAGATAAATGAACAACGGCTTTGTCAATAATTGGTAGATGCATTATGTTTTTAATTGCATCTTCAATCTTAGTATTTCCTGGTCGTGTCAAGTCGTCCATTTTTTCCCCATTAAAGAAAAAATATTCTCTTACATTCTTGGGAAGAATAGAGTCCATTTTCCCTTCTGGATTTGGAATTTTTGTAGTTTGGCCCTGTTTATCGATTTGAAATAAATAAAAATTTTGTTTTTCATTAATTAAGCGACCGTCTAATTTCTGAAAAACTAAAGATCTTTCTGCTACAAAATCATACGATTTATCACTAAATCGCACTTTAACATTTGCTTCAACCTCGTCATTATCTTTAGCATCGGCGACGATTTGTTTATTAACAATCTCACCCATTCCCTCATGCCCAATGCCATACAAGCACCAATTTATAGCAGTAAAAAGAGATGTCTTTCCAGTCCCATTCACACCACGAAAGACAGTAACATTTTTGTCAGAAGAAGTTGATATATCGACAATTTGATTCCCATAAAATTGTTTGAAATTAGTTAATTCTAAAGATTTTATTTTCATAAATCCCTCTTCATTAAATTAAAATCAGAAACCCTATCAATAATGTTTTTAATTTTTATCAATATACCTTTCGGATGATCATAAAAATCGCTATAGTTTCGTTCTAGACTATAGACCTCAGAAACGACTTCCTGAACATCAGGCTCAAGATCATTAAAGTAACTAAGTAATAATTCTTGAAGATTCATTTTTAGTCCTCCGAAAAATCTAAGACACCAAAGGTTTTAGCAATCTTCCAAATAACTTCATATGCTGCATGTTTGTTTTCACTACTATTAGCGAAGAGGCTAAACCGGTTTAGTTCTTTACGAAGTATAGAACGATTTAGTTCTTGGATGGAATAATCCTCATTCACAGGTGGGACAGTAAGAAAATCATATAGATATGCGAAATCTTTATTTTTGTAGTTCCTTAATACTCGACCACGCCTTTGGATAAATTCTCTTGGATTTGTACTATTTGCAAGAAAAAATGCAAGCTTAGATGAAGGCACATCAACCCCCTCATCCAAGCACTTAATTGCAACAATAACCTGTAGAATTCCTTCATTAAATTGGTCTAGGATGTCTTGACGTAGAACATTATTTTCTCTATAAGTAAACTGATGTGTAGATATATTGTTTTCTATTCCAAGAATACTTAAAATAGAATCTTTTTGTTCTGGAGAGCAATAACATATACAATGATGAATATTATTTAAACTACTAATCAATTCTCGGAATGCGGAAAATTTACTCTGGGCGTTCTTTAGAATATTGGATCGCTTGATTAATAATGCTGTAAGTTGTTCATGCTCCCGCTTGGATTTATCCTTCTTAAAAAACAAAGGTGCTATTTTCTTTGATATTTCACGATAATGTAAGATTTCTTCATCATTGAGTGAAACGATGATTGGATAGTAAAAATACTTAGTTAAAAATCCTTCTTTAATTGCTCTGTCAAGGGGAAACCTATAAACTACATGTCCTAAAAATTTTTGAAGATTTATTGTACCTTCATCATCGAACCATCTAGTAGGTGTAGCAGAAAGGGCAAGTTTTTTTTCGAAATTCTGTGGAAAAAATCTAACTGAATTAGCAGTACCAAAATGGTGCGCCTCATCAATAATTAACATGTTGTGATCCAGTATTTTTGTAATTAAAGAATGAAAAATTTCGGTTGCAAAAGTTGAATGAGTAGTGATGACACAGAGATTATTTATATAATTCTTGTTAAAAGCTATTATTTTATTCCCTAACTCATTTTTCCATAATTCAGACGATTTATAGGCTAATATTGGGGTGAAATTAAATTTTCTTGCAATCTCGCTCCATTGATCAACTAAATGAATATACGGAACAGAAATAACCAGAGCTAATCTCCCTTCATCATTAAAAACTTGTAGAGCAGAGAATAAGGAGGTAATTGTCTTTCCGGTGCCAGTAGCCATTTCAAAAAAGCCACAATATCCGTTATCTTTCCAAGAATTAAATGCTTCGGATTGATAGGTTCTTATATTAATATCGTTTGGTAAAGAGGGATTTAACTCCAAAATCGATAGTGGTGAAACATCAAAAATTGCCGGTTGAGTATTTTTATATGGGCGGCTAATTGGCCTAAACTTTATTATTTCGTACTTAACAGATTCCGGTAAACTAAAAACTCTAATATTAGGATCTTCATTTTCCCATAAATGACCGAATCTTTTTTGTTCGGAAAATACTACCTCTTGATAATTTGGATCCCAAGATTTAAAAACTGTGATGGATTCATAATTGCGAATTCCTTGCAAGCTGTCATTGTATGAACCAGAAAAAGATATCTTATTTCCATCATTATCAGTAAAAATTCCAAACTTATCGTGAAATTCACCAGATAATTGATTTCTAGGAACAGCTAATTTAAAATCAAGGATCTTATCTGAAATAAGCCAAGAGAGAGCGTCGAGAGTGTTCTTTTCTAAGGATTCAAGTAAATTTTTTACAGATTTTAAAAGTAATTGATGGAGAAATTCATCATGCCTAGCCTTATCACCTAGCCACAAATGGTCCCAATCTGCTTTACTTAAAACAGGGCTAGTTATCCATCTAGCATAGCCCCCGTTTTCTGCAAATTTCGTCATCCCCTTAGAATTAATTGTTAGCCAACTTGAACTAAAATAACCAACACCTCTATCGTATTGAATAGACTCCTGTAACAACGGCTGAAAAAAATCATTTATGAAATCGTCATTGGAAGTATCGTAATGTGTCTTTAAATTTAAATTTACAAAAGTCATTAGATTACTACTCCACCATTTGATTTATTTTACCAGATAAATAGAACTTGAACTCTAATTCATTTGTCTCGATCTAAAGTGAATTGGAAAATTTAAAGAAAGACAATACTATCGTTTCCTGGCCAAACAAATTTCATAAAAAAGAATAGTTTCATATTAGAAATGAGAAAATATGTGCTAATATAGAAAACAAGTTCTATAACTTATTTCTTCTGGTTTGCATTGGAAGCTATAGAAGTTCTTCCCCCTCACCCCCTCAAGATCACCTGCTCTCTGAGGAAGCGCTCGGCGGTCCGGTAATAATCGGCTAGCGTCTCAGCCTTGCGGAAGCCATGCCCCTCACCCTCGTAGAGACGGTACACGTGCGGTACGCCCTTAGCCCGCAGCCGCTCCACAATGCGCTCGGATTGCTCCGGCGGCACCACCTTATCTTCGCTGCCCTGGAAGATCGCTAACGGGTCGTGGATCTGGTCGGCATGATACTCCGGCGACCATACCTGGAACCTTTCCGCCGCTTCGGGCAGCTGCCCAACCAAAAAGTCGTTGTAATGCGCCTCGAACTTATGCGTGTCCATCGCCAGCGTAAACAGATTGGAAACGCCATAAGAGCACAGCCCCGCCTTGAACATGCCAGGGTAATGGATGAGCGCATTCAGCACGGTGAACCCGCCGGCGCTGCCGCCCTTGACCACCAGTTTGTGCGGGTCAGCCAAGCCCAAAGCCACCATGGCTTGCGCGCCTTCCACCGTATCCTGCATGTCTAGCCGCCCCCAGTTGTGGCGCAGCGCCTCGCGGTACGAGCGCCCAAAGCCCGTGCTCCCGCGGTAGTTGACCTCCAAGAAAGCATAGCCGCGGCTGGTAAAGAACAGCCGGTCCAAGCTAAAGCCCACCGTAGCTTGCGAAGTAGGCCCGCCATGCACATAAACGATCAGCGGGGGCAGCCCTTCAGCGCTGCAATGAGGATTGGTTGGGGCGTAGTAGGTGCCATACACCGTGGCGCCGTCGGAAGATTGCCAGGAGACCGGCTGAGGCTGCGGCGCCCAGCCCGTTCCAGCCAGATTAGGTTGGTTCGATGCTACCAGCTGCAAAGCGCTGCTCTTCAAGCGCCAAATCTCGGCTGGTAACTCTGGGGATTGCCCAATCAGCGCCACCTCACCCTCAGGCGAAACGCTGATCTGCTCGATGTGGGTGAATTGCTCCGTCGGCAGTGAGGTAATCTCGCCGCTTCCCAGCTCCACCCTGTTCAGGCGGGTCTGGGCTTCCTGATTTTCCAAGAAATACAGCCCGTCACTGCTGGGCGACCAAGCGATAGTGCGCATACCCTGCACCCAAGCCGGTGGCAGCATGCTCCGATCCTTGACCAACTCGCGCCGCTCGCCGTTTGTCAGGTCCAGCACCACCAGCTCATCCCACTCGCCGCGGTTGCGTAAATATGCCAAATAGCGCCCGTCAGGCGAAAAAGCGGGTTGAAAAGTCGCCACCTCAGCGCTGCCATCCACAAACCATAGGCTGACAGGCGTTTCTATGTCAGGGTCAAACTCAACTGCCACCAGGCGCGAGCCATCCCAAGGCATGTTGGGGTGATCCCACTCCACCCAAGCCAGCGCTCTGCCATCTGGGCTCCAGCAAGGCTGCATATAGAAATCCGCTCCGCAGGCAAGGATCTTCGGCCAAACCTCACCCTCCAAGCGGGTATAAGCCAAGACGTCGCGCCCTTCGTAGGTGTGCACAAAAGCCACGCTGCTTGCGTTAGGGGAGAGTGCTGGGCTGGCGCAGCTGCCAAAGCCAGGCGTGAGCGCGCGGATTGAGCCGAAGCTGTAGGGGGCAAAGTACAAGCGCCCATCCCGATCGGCAAACACCGCGCCTTGCTTGCCCGCGCAGAACTCTCCGCCGCCGTATCCGACTCCGCCAGCAGGGTTGAAGCTGCCAGAGAAAGCTGTGGCAGGCTGCGTGCCGCTTGCGGTCATCAAGGTGGACTTGCCGCCTTGGGATTGGCACCACACCAAGCGTTCACGATCTCCAGGTGCCCACTGCACGTCGCTGTAGCGTATCCCCTGCCCGACGAGCTCAGGTGTGATCAGGGATTGCCACAAGCCGTATGGGGT
>ERZ795058.4279-NODE-4279-length-14024-cov-42.039444_pt1 | contig 14024 bp, 8 predicted proteins | sample MGYA00375142_ERZ795058 | MGnify/ENA primary metagenome ERZ795058 (study PRJEB30187, sample SAMN05720210) | activated sludge metagenome | isolation source: anaerobic digester from wastewater treatment plant | place: Japan | collected 2015-04-20 ... | reverse complement strand
TAGAGCGCCAAGATTAAGGGTGAAAAACAGTCCCGCAAAACATTTCGCGAAAAAATGCTTGACGATTTTGGCTGAGCCAGATAATCGCATCCTACGTAGAAATACTGTGTTGAGAATGAATGTATTTCTTTACAGAGCGTGAATTAAGAGTAAAAAAGCCATACAAGAAGGGAGGTTTTTCGATGCGAAAAACTGCATTGATCCTGCTTATACTGTTAATCGGTTGCGCCACTTTTTTGGAAGCAGCCACGACCGGACGCCTCGCTGTTCGCGTGCGAGACAACGCAGGCAAACCACTTGAATACGTTAACATCATTGTCATGAGAGGTAACCAGCGGATTACCGGTGGACAGACCGACGCCAAGGGAAGCAGAATTCTCATCAACATCCCGCCCGGGATGTACACAGTGAAGTTTTCTCTGATTGGCTACGACTCCGTCACCTACACCGATGTCCGCATCCAGGTTGACCAGACTGCCAGCCTCTCGCCCGTGATGAAAAAAGCCGGCGTGAAAATCGCCTCCGTCACGGTAACCGCAGAACAGGACGTGGTTGGTAAAGACCGCACGGCGTCTGAGCGCCAGATCGAAATGGACCGCATGAGCGATGTCTCTGTGAGTGACGTGGCCGGGATCATGGCTCTGCAGGCCGGTGTTTCCAACATCGGCGGAGAGCTTCACGTCCGTGGCAGTCGCGCCAACGAAATCAACTTCACGGTTGACGGCCAATCGGTTACCGATCCCGTGGACGGCGGTAGCGCGCTCCAGGTGGATACGGATGCCATCCTCGACATGAAAGTGATGACCGGCGGTTTCCCTGCTGAATACGGAAACGCCCAGGCCGCCGTGGTCAACATTGTCACCAAGGACGGCGATCCTTTCTTTTCCGGAAAGATCGAATACAACACCGATCATATCATCGGCTCCGGCAGGAACTCCGATGTAGTCAAATTTGCCATTGGCGGTCCCATCTGGGCACTTGGCTCTGAAAAACTGCGCGAACGCCTCACCTTCTTCTTCAACGGCGGTGGCGAATGGATGGACGGCCGGATGAAAGAATACTACGTCGCGGACCCGATGTCGGAGTATGTCTTTTTCGATTCACTCACCGGCAAGTACCGGCAGTTGCTGGAGTATGAGTATCCGGTCAACGATCCCTATGCCGACAGGACCAGATTCCTGGGCATCGATTTCGGCAACCGCAACTATAATGCCTACAACGTGAACCTGAAAACCAAGTTCGTGATCAGCGACATCCAGCGCATCACTCTGGGCATCCGCGGCGACCGCTCCCTCGATTACCCCTTCTCCTGGCAAAACCGCTACGCGCTGGACACCTATGCCGTGAGCGAAACCGAACAGAGGCAGTATGTCGCCAACTACGAATACGCTTTCAACCCGGCCATGAACATCAAGGTGAAAGGCAGTTATTACCAAAAGGACAGCAAAACCGGACCCCGTGGGATCGACCGCAGCAACTACCTCTACATGTATGATGGCCTGGATCCCGAAAATCCCGGCGAGGACTACGTGGACAACGTGCTGCTGGGTAACCAGGGCTGGGACAGCGTGGACCACAACTCAGACGGCGTGTACAGCCCTGACTACAACGGTGACGGGATCAGCGATGCCGATTACTTCGATTACTCTTTCTGGACCTACCGCATCGCCAGCGTGGAAGACCCGCGCATGGTGACGGGCTTCACGCCCCCCGGCTACATCTATCAGTTTTTCCAGGACGACATCACCACTTCGGCGAGCGCCCGGGCCGACTTTGAATGGCAGGTTAACGAAACCCATCTGGCCAAGACCGGCCTGGAGCTGATCAAGCACTCGATCAAGAAAGACCAGCTGCAGAATTTCCTGAATATCTATGAAGACAGGTTCCAAGCCAGCCTGAAACGCAAATGGAACGGCCTGGCGGATTTTGTTCCCGAGTATGATGCAGACGGCAACATAACCAACGTGCCTAATGAACTTTACTCAATGTACCAAACCGACGATGGAGTATTGATTCCCATCTACAAACCCGCTGATTATTTCAAAGCCGCCCAGGAAGCTTCAGGCAAACGCGACGGCTATCAAGCCGATCCCTGGCAGGCGGCTTACTACCTCCAGGACAAGATGGTATGGGAAGGCATGATCGTGAATGCCGGCCTGCGTCTTGACCTCTGGTATCTGGGAACCAAATACAAGGTGCTGCAAGACGACGCCAGCTACCGGGAAGTGGATTTCGACCCCAGCGAGCGCTGGCAGCTTATGCTTTCCCCGCGCCTGGGCGTTTCACACCCCATCACCGACCGCGACGTGCTGCGCTTTGCCTACAACTATCAGAACCAGTTGCCTCAGATGCAGTTCATCTTCACTTCCAAAACCCCCGCCGACGCCAATGTTTCCGACCAGACCATCACTGTCGGAAACACCAAGCTGGAGCCGCAGATCACCAAGACCTACGAAGTGGGCCTTTCCCACCAGCTTTCCGACGACTACGTGCTTGACATGACCGCATATTACAAGAACCTTTACAACTACGTGAGCACGATGAAGGTAGCCAAACCCGGCGAAGAGCAGATCTTCTGGTACCAGTTCATTTCCGAGGACTACGGTTCCGCCCGCGGAATCGACGTCCAATTGGAAAAAATGATGTCTAACTTCAACAACTGGTCCGTGGCCTACTCTCTGGCCTGGGCGCAGGGAAACAACTCCTCCACCGTGATCCAGGACGAAGCCACCAACCTGCGCGAATTTCCGCTGGACTGGGATGTGCGCCACAACCTGAGCTTGAACTACACCTTCAGGATAGGCCGCGGCGAAGAATTCTTCGTTCCTTTCACAGACTTCATCCTGCCCGTGGATGACCTGAGCGCGAACATCAACTGGAGCTTCGCCTCCGGGGCGCCCTATACTCCGCAAAGCGTGGAAGGGAACAGCATGCTGGACACCAACAGCGGCCGCAAGAAATTTACCCATCAGGCCAACCTGCGCATCACCAAAGGCATCACCCTCTCCCAGAAGATGAACCTTCGCCTCTTCATGGACGTGGAAAACCTCTTCGGAACCAGAAACGTGTACACAGTGTATCCCAAAACCGGCAGCGAACTGCATACCGGAAGCGAACCTGACCTTGCCGATGCCAATACCGGCTACACCTATCCCGAAGTTAGATTTGTTTACGATAAATACATCCAAAACCCCAGTTTTTGGAGCAACTATCGCGGCGTCACCTTTGGTGTGTCGTTCAACTTTTAGAAATCCCCTGGAGGAAAGATAACATGAGAAAAAGCTTCTCGAAAATACTGCCCCTGATAGTGCTGATGAGCATGCTGCTTGTTGGCCTGGCTTATGCCCAAACAGAAACAACCACCACAGCGGCTGCCGAAAGCGACACCGCCATCACCGAACCCATCCCTGAAGAACCTGTAGCCGAAACCGCTCCGATCGAAGAAAAATCATCCGGACTCAAAGGAGTGGCTGAATTCCTGTTCGGCCGTGCCCTGGTGAAAGAATTCATCGATGGCGGATGGGCCATGTGGCCGATCCTGTTCGTTGCCATTTACGGCCTCGCTTACCTCATCTGGAAATTCATAGCCCTGATGTACGCGAAGATCAACCTCAACGACTTCCTGAACAAGATCCTGGCCCTGATCAAAGAGAAAAAGATCAAGGAAGCCATTGAATTTGCAAAAAACACCCGCGGCCCCGTGTCGGCAGTTGTCTATGCCGGCCTGCTGAAAGCCGAACGCGGCGTGGAAGCAGTGGAAAAGAACATGGAAAACGCCGCTATGATCGAAATGTCTTACCTCGAGAAAGGCTTCGTGGAAATGACCTCAGCCATCACCCTGGCCCCCATGCTGGGGTTCTTGGGTACGGTTGACGGTATGATCATCGCCTTCGACGCCATCGCCAAAGCCCGTTCTGTGGACGCCACCATTGTGGCCGACGGTATCAAGGTCGCTTTGATCACCACCAAATGGGGCTTGATCGTCGCCATTCCCGTGCAATTGCTTTACAACATCTTCACCACCATGGTAGATGGCTTGGTCATCGACATGCAAAGAGCTTCAGAGAAGGTTACAGAAGCCCTCATCGAGTCTTGATAGGGGGATAAAATGAAAATCACCCGCAAGAAAAGGGGTAGCGTCAGTATACCGACCACGTCAACTGGCGACATCGCTTTCCTGCTGATTGTCTTCTTTATGTCAACCACCAAGTTCGACGTCAAGGAAGGCGTGAAGGTTCAGTTGAACAAAGCCGTAACCCAGGAACAGCTTCAGACCACCCAGCTCAAGCTCACAGAAAAGGAAATGACCCGCCTCGAAATCATGGAAACAGGATTGTTGAAGGTCAATAATGATGAGCCGCGCTCCTACAGCGATGCCGAACTGGACAAGCTTATCCTGGAAAAGATACAATTGCGCGACTCCATCAACAGGCAGGAAACAGACCCCAAGCTTAAATCAACCAAGATGCTCTTCCTGGTGAAGACGAATCCCGAAGCCAAATACAGCGAGATGGTGAGACTGGTTGACCACTTGGTCACATACCGTGACCGGGCCATGATCTCCATCTCCACAGCAATATAGGAGCAAAGCAATGGCCAAGATTATGTTGAAAGAAAAGCCGGAAGTGAGCATTCCCACCACTTCGACCGGCGACATCGCCTTTTTGCTGTTGCTCTTCTTCATGGTTTCCACGGTTTTCGTGCAGGAACGGGTTTTCTGGGTGAATAGGGACAGATTTCCCTTTGCCTCGGAAAACATAGAACGTGTATCCCGCAACGAATCCGCGACCATATATATCACGCGTAAGGAGGATATCCTGATCGACGACTTTCCGCGCTCGGTGGAAGATGATTCCATTGTTACCACGATGAAAGCCAAAGCCCGGGAGATCCCCACCCTGCAGGTATGTTTCAGAACGGACAGAGACACCCGCTATCAGGCTGTACGTGACGTAATGATGCGCCTTCAGGACGCTGACACCCGCAACGTTGTCTTTGAAGTGCAAAGAAAGCTATAAGAGGTGAAAAATGGCTGCCAAGATAATTGACTGGAAAGACCACGCCAACGCCCAGTTCAGCAAAGCACTGGCCTTGGCTATAACCCTTATACTGTTCGGCTTCCTGGTTATGCCCAGGATGGAATCGCAACAAAGCAAAGAAGAAACCGCGCTGGCTGAAATGGCCGAAGCGCCGCCGGACCAGCGTGAAAAAGAAGAAGACGTGCAGGCACAGGAGATTGAGATCAGCATCCCCGTGTTCAGTGAAGAGCTGGCCACAGAGGACACTCCGGAGCTGGCAGAACAAAGAGCCCATGCCCTGCAGATCTTTGGAGACTACCAAGCCACCACCTCCCCCACGCTGCAGCAAGCCGATGAAGACGAAATGCCTCCCGGCTTCGAGCCTTATGAAGATGCCCCCGTTCCCATCAGTAGTATCAATCCTGCCTATCCCGCCTTTGCCAAAAAGGCCGGCGTGCAGGGAACAGTGGTGTTGGAAGTGGAGGTTTACAAAGACGGCCGGGTGGGCAATGTGGAAGTTCGGAAATCGGTTCAGTCCGGAACCGGTGGATTGGATGAAGCGGCGATCGCCGCCGTCAAAGCCGCCCGCTTCCAGCCTGGCAAGATGAACGGAAACCCAGTGAACACCCTGGTTATTCTGGACGTTGAGTTCAAATTAAATTAAGATATATTGGGAGTATTGCATGAAGTTTAACAAATTATTGTTCTGCTTGATACTCGCGTTGCTGTTCTCCGGAACTGCTTTCGCGGCAATGGCGGAATCTTCATCAGGGTCCAAGAAACTTGACCTTTCCCTATACCATAATGTGGGTAACATTTGGCTGCGGGTGAGTAACTACGGTTTCTTCGGCTCCGGAGACGACGTGGTACCTCAATACCCGTCGCTGGAGTACCCTGGTGGCAGCGGTATCGATTACCTCTACCAGGGCGCGCTCTGGTTCGGGGCCAAGAAATACCGCCGCGACGACGCCGGCCGCAAGCTCTACTGGAAAGCGCTCAATCCCAGCGCCGACAGCACCGCCACAGTCGCGGAAGGCACCCCTGACTGGCAGCCCTGGATGAAACCGGTGGTGGACACTCTGGTCACGGTTGGCTTTGACGGTGACTTGGACCTCTACGAATTCCTGCCCGCCTACAATCCTCTGGTGGCCGGAAATGCGGATGCCGTGGACATGTACAACGCCTACAATGCCCTGGATGGAATCGCGACCGCCAGTACCCGCTATCAGAAGCGGGGTGTGGATGACGATGGAGACGGCATCATCGACGAGGACTTTGTTGGCTACACTTTCCCGTTGAGAGCCGCGCACGAATTGCCCGTCCAGTTCCAGTCCTTCGGCGGACAGTACATCGCCGACACCAACAACTATAACATCATCAATGAAGGAACCAATTCCGAAATCTGGTTTCCTTTGGGCTTCATGGAGTTGTCCGACACCTCTCATCCCACCTATGACTTTTCCAATCCTTATGACGACGACGGAGACGGCCAGGTGGATGAGGACGGGGCTCCTGTTTCCGAGCAGGACTTCATCTCCTACTATTACGATTATTGCCCCCTTGGCACAGTTGGAGACAGGGACCTGGGTCAGTCCAGAAGCCGCAACCGCCATTATCCGCTGAACGTGCGCGTTCGCCAGATGTCCTACCAGTGGAGTTATGACTACATCAAGAACATGGTGTATGTGGAATTCAACATTACCAATATGAATATCGCCACCCAGGACACCCTGTTTGACTGCGCCATGGGCATTTACATGGATTGCGACGTTGGTCCCCAGAGCATGGGCCCCGAGAAAGCCGCGGACGATAAATCCGGATATGTGAAAGGTACGGGCTACGAATTTGCCTACACCTATGATGCCGATGGCGACGGCGGCCTGACAACCGGTCGCGTTGGCGCCCGTGTTTGCACCCCGGACCCCGAACAGCTTCAATTCCATTGCTGGTACTGGAAAGTGGGGGACGGCCCGGATGACTTCAACCCCTACAGTTGGAACTTCTCACCGCGACGCACAGCCAATGAAAAATACTGGCTGCTGACGGGTAGAAATCCCGATGAATCAAAATATACAGCCCTCCGCCCCGAGCAGATCGACGTGATGGAATGGGAACAGCCCACTCCCAATGACACCCGGTTTCTGTTCGCTTTCTACGGTGACCAGGAAGGCATGACCGACCCATCCGAAAGCTCCTGGAACCTGCCTCCCGGCAAGACCATGAAGATCGTGATCGCTGTATTCCCCGGTGAAAATCAGGAAGACCTCAAAGCCTCAGCGCAGTGGGCCAAAGAAATCTACGACAGAGCGCAAACTCTCACCACCGTGGTATTGCCAGACACGTTCCCTCATTACAATCCTCCCGAACCCCCGGAGATTCCCAAGCTCTTTGCGGAAATGGCCGACAACGGCAACCGTATAGACCTCTACTGGGACAACCGCAGTGAATTCTCCTATGACACCAAGACCGTTTCCAGTGGAAAGATCGGTTGGCAGAACCCCACCAGCCCCAATCTGATCCCCGGCTTGGATTCTGACCCGTACGCGGTTGACTGGAGTGACTATCCCGAAGAATTCCAGCCCCCGGCTTTATCCGATTCCCTCGCGTTCAACATGAACGCCACTGTCAATCCGTTCACAGGCCATAGGCTACGCCACGATTTCCAGGGATATGCCACCTGGGGCCGAAGCGGCAGCGGATCACGGGAAGACTGGATCTTGATGGAGCGCTGGGATAAGATCGAAACTCCGCAGGATTTGCTGGATTACCAAGTGAACTTCTCGCATCCAGCCGATTCACTGCATTGGAATTACGGTGGTTATCTGGGAATAGACAAAGGCCTTCCCAACCGGAACGCCTGGACTAAGACCGAAGATTACAGCCTTTATACCGCTTTCGATCAAAACTACCTATACACCAGCAATCCCGACGATCTCTTCTGGGGTTGGCCCATCTACGATCCCCACAAGGAGTGGAGCGTGGAAACCAAAGCCCAGGCTGAGGCCATCGCGGAGGAATATGACGGATGTCCGGATTTCGTGATCAAAGCCATGCAGGCACGCATTTTCAAACATCCCGAAATGCGGCCGGAAATCTTTGACGAACTCTACGACTCCAAGATGATACCGCTTCCAGGGCATGGTGGACAGGTCAATATCAACGTAAATAATCCGGATGATCCGGAATACACTGATCGCATGGCAAAATTGAAAACCCAGCGGCTGGCCCGCAGGTATTACCACTCCGCCATTATGTATCCCCGCAAAGGTGTTGAATACTACATTGCCGTAACAGCCTTCGACCGCGGCATTCCTGAAAACGACCTTAACTACCTTGAAACCGGACGCGACGCTGATGCCAACATGAAGATCTTCTTCCCCGGCACCCTTGCCCAGGAATCCATGGATAATATCTATGTGGTGCCAAATCCCTACATCGGCAGAAGCACCTTCGACGGCCGCCGCGACAATGATGAAAAAGGCGACAAAAGCCGCCGTCTCTGGTTCATAAACTTGCCTCAGGAATGCAAGATCCGCATCTACACCCTGGCTGGCGACCTCGTTCAGGAACTGGATCACAACGGCGCATACCAGGCTGACATCATCACGGTTTCCAAAGCCGCGACCAAGGGCATCTCCGCCAGCGGCATGCACGATTGGAACCTGCTCACCAAGCACAATCAGATCATTGCGCCCGGAGTGTATCTATACTCCGTGCAAAATAAAGCCGACAACAAGATCAAGGTCGGCAAGTTCGTCATCATCAAATAGGGGAGGAACAGTGAAAAAACAAACCCTACTGATCATCGTGCTGACTCTGATGCTGTTGCCCGGCCTGCTTTCCGCCAAGCCCTTCGGCAAGGTGGGAACGGCCGCCCTGCAATTCCTCAAACTGGGTGTGGACGCCCGCGCAATCGGCATGGGCGAAGCCTACACCGCGGTTACAGACGACGTTTCCTCTGTTTACTGGAACCCCGCCGGACTGGCGCCTGCCTTCGAAAACCAGGTGCTGGCCTCTCATACGAACTGGCCTGCCGGTATCATGCACGATTTCGTGGCAGGCACCTATACCAACGGCCCCTCCACCTTCGCTGCCTACGGTTCCGTGCTGCACATGGACAAGATGGACATCACCGACGAGGAGACATTTGGTCCCACCGGTGAGCAATTCACCAACAGCAGCCTGGCTTTCGGGCTCAACTACGCCCAGCAGTTCACCAACAAGTTCTCCGCGGGCATCGGAGTTAAATACCTGCGGGAAAACCTCTACACCTTCTCGGTGAACAGCTATGCCTTCGATATCGGCTCCATCTACAATACCGGATTCAGAAACATCAAGATCGGCATGGCCCTCCGAAATTTCGGGCCAGACATCCGCTATTTGGTGGACGACGATGAAGACGGCGCCATTGATGAGGATCCTTTCGACCTCTTCGATAATGACGGTGACGGCTTGATCGACGAAGACGGACCGGAACTCGATTCCAAAATCCCCATGAGCTTCTCTCTGGGAATCTGCGGAGACATCATGCGAACCGAAACTTCTCACTGGATCGTTTCGGCTCAGCTCGACAACGTCGTCGACCGCATGGAAACCTGGAACATCGGCACGGAATACAAGATGGGCAATCTCTATCTCCGTGGCGGCTACCAGATCAACTACGATGCCAACGGCTTCAGCGCCGGGGTCGGATATCAGATCCCCACCCGCTTTGCCATCATCAATATCGACTATGCCTACACGGACATGGGCGCACTGGCCGAAACCTTCCTCAAAAGCGCTCACAGACTGTCGATAAAATTCCGCTACTAAACAAATGACTCGATAAATAATGGAGGTAAGAATGAAAAAAACCTTATTGGTCATATTAACGCTTGGCTTCATGCTCTCCTTTGCTTTCGCTAAGGAAATGCAGCCCGCTACCAACCTGAAGGAAATGCCGGTTCTCATGGAGGACAAAGTCCCTGTGGATCCCAGTACCGTGTATCCCGTTGTGCAAACCCGCACTGCTCCGGAGTACACCTTCACCAAGCTGCCCACCGCGATCATCACCAACTACTACGACTACATGATCGGTAGTTACAACGGCCTGCCGCTGCGTAACATCCCTGATACCGCCGGCGGCGGATATTTCATGAGCTATCACGGCCGGCGCCAGCCCACCAGCACCCGCCGCTGTTTTTATACCTATATCGATGCCAACGGCGATGTGGTGAACAACAACGAAATCACCAGTGTGCAGAATCACGAAGGTTACTGCACCACGGCAGTCGATCCCATATCCGGAAAACCTTTTTACGCCTGGCACTGCGACAAGGACGCGGATGCCGAATACGAAGTTGAAGTAGCCACCGACGCTTTCATCGCAGGCATCTCAGGCCTTTTTAATGATACCCAGATCGCCATCGACAACCCCACAACCATAACTTCACCCAGCGGAATTACCACCGACACCAACGAGTTCATCTGGCCCACCGCGCAGATCGGACCCTCACCTGTTGCCGGCAAGAGAAGGGTGTACATGGCTACCAGGAACTCCGTCACTGGAACTTACGGCCCCTCGGAAAACCTGATGATCGCCTATGCGGATTTCGACGGCGACGACATTGAGAACGGCGTGCCCCTTACCTGGAACCATGTCACAATCCCCGAGATGAACCAATGGAACGTGGACGCCCAGTGGCGCCGTCCCTTCCACAGCCTCACCACCGACAACGCCGGCAACATCTATTACGCCGGTTACCATTTCGCCACTGAATCCGACGGCTCCACCAACATCCGCGAAGCCGATATCGATGTCTTCGTCTGCCCGAACTACGGCCAGGGAGAATGGACCCGCATCAGCGACTACAGCTGGATCCCTTCCTGGAACCCCCCCGGACAGCAGGGTAGCAACAACGGTTATTTTGTGGACGAAAACAGCATCGGTTATCCCGACTCCGTTCTCGTCTGGGCCATTGCCAACTCCTCCCACCTCAATGCAAGCCTGGACAATCTTGGCCGCATCCACGTTTTGGGCACTTGGGCCCAGTCCACCAAAGATGGCGGATACTGGCTGGATTTCCAAGTCGTGAAGGAATTCGTTTTCGACCCTGCCACCCAGGAATTCTCAGTTAAAGATGTGTATCCGCAGAAGAACCCCGCAGACACATTCAACCAGTGCTTTGTGCCTTGGGATATGGAAGCGCCCTGGGGTACCCCGGAATACTTCCAGGCTGACGACGGCAATTACTATCTGACCATCGCTGCCGCCGGCGGCGGGCATCCAGGCCTCAAATGGCCCTTCCCCCACTGGGATACAACCGCCCACGGCGATGCCATGATCTTCCACTACAACAACACCAAGATCACCGATGCCAATGACAATGGCATGATGGCCGCGGTCTGGCAGGATTGCCAGCGTGCCCGTTGGTTTAACTATGAATCCGCCACTGATTTCTCCACCTATGCAAACACTCCCGAGCTCTATATTTCGGTATCTCCGGACAACGGCATCACCTGGAGCGAGCCTATCATTCTCAACAATGTCGAAACACCCCAGTTCTCCGGGATCAAGCCCATGTGGGTTTATCCTGCTGACAAGGTGCTCTTCGTCGGCATGCAAGGCGAGCACAAGGTTGGAAAACTTGGCTTCATGTTCTATAATGACTTCACTTGGGGCTCCAATGCCATCACTCCTTCCTACCATAACACCCCGGACGGCGGTGAAGTGATGTTCATGGAGCTTGAGATCGTCTTCCCGGTCGGCTCTACCGATGGCGAAAACACCGCCCCTGCCATCACCCGCATGCTGCATCAGAACTACCCCAACCCCTTCAATCCGGAAACAACCATCAGTTTCGACCTGCCGAAGTCCGGCCATGCCAACCTTTCCGTGTACAACGTGAAAGGCCAGCTGGTCAAGACCCTCGCGGACGAAAACCTGAATTTCGGCAAGCATAGCTTCGTCTGGAACGGCACCGACAATGACGGTCGCAACGTCTCCAGCGGCATCTATTTCTACCGCCTCACTGCCAACGGCAGCGTCGAGGCCAATAAAATGATGCTGATGAAGTAATACTTCGACAGATACACCGATCCAATAGCCCGGGTGCCTGCACCCGGGTTTTTTTGTGCCTATTATTTCTTGTTGCGGATTTTCTGCTTGACAATTATGCGCAGCTTGAATATAATATATATGTCGGTTTTTGGTTTCGTTTTGGCAGGCAGGCAGGCCAATGGCCGATAGTATTATTTCGTACCGTGTGAAGAGGTTCCGTCCCAGCAGAGGCGAAGCCGACTATTTGAACCCAACAACTAAGGATATGGAGAAAACCATGAAACGCATTTGTTTGTTCATGATGATCCTGGTTCTCCTGCCAGCCTTAGCGTTGGCTGAGACCATGGTCCCCGGACCGCACCCGAAACCGCTGCCCAGCCCCAAGGGCATGAGGATGCCCGCGCAGCGAGATATGCCAAGCTATACCTTTACAAAAGAGCCCACCGCCATCATCACCAATTATTACGACTACATGATAGGCAGCTACAACGGCCTGCCGCTGCGTGTCATCCCTGATGCCGCCGGCGGCGGATATTTCATGAGTTATCATGGACGCCGCCAGGCCAACAGTACCCGTCGGGTTTTCTACGCTTATATCAACCACGATGACCAAGGCGTGTTGAGTGTAATTAACAACAACGAAATCACCAGCGTGCAGAATCACGAAGGTTACTGCACCACGGCTGTCGATCCCGTGTCCGGAAAGCCATTCTACGCCTGGCACTGCAACAAAGACACTGATGCCGAAAACGAAGTTGAAGTAGCTTCCGACGCTTTCATGGCAGGCATCTCGGGCCTTTTCAATATCCAAGTGGCCATCGACAACCCCATCACTATCACTTCACCCAGTGGAGTCACCACCGAAAACAACGAGTTCATCTGGCCCACAGCGCAAATCGGACCCTCACCGGTTGCCGGCAAGAGAAGGGTGTACCTGGCAACCAGGAACTATGTCACTGGAACTCACGGCCCCTCGGAAAACCTGATGATCGCCTATACCGATTTCGATGGTATCGATATCGAGACCAACGTGCCCCTTACCTGGAACCATGTCACAATCCCCGAGATGAACCAATGGAACGTGGACGCCCAGTGGCGCCGTCCCTTCCACAGCCTCACCACCGACAACGCCGGCAACGTCTATTACGCCGGTTACCACTTCGCTGTTGATTCTGATGGCGAGACCAACATCCGCGAACCCGATCTGGATGTCTTCATCTGCCCGAACTACGGACAGGGTGAATGGACCCGCATCAGCGACTACAGCTGGATACCTTCCTGCAACCCCCCTTTACAGCAGGGTGGCAACGAAGGTCTTTTCGTGAACGAAGACAGTATTCCCTATCCCGACTCCGTTCTCGTCTGGGCCATTGCCAACTCCTCCCACCTCAATGCCAGCCTGGACAATCTTGGCCGCATCCACGTTTTGGGCATTTGGACCCAGTCCACCAAAGACGGCATATACTGGCCAAGATTCCAGGTCATCAAGGAATTCGTTTTCGACCCCGCCACCCAGGAATTCACAGTTAAAGACGTGTTTCCGCAGAAGCACCCCGATGACACATTCAACCCGTGCTTTGTGCCTTGGGATATGGAAGCGCCCTGGGGCACCCCGGAATACTTCCAGGCTGATGACGGCAATTACTACCTGACTGTTGCTGCCGCCGGCGGCGGGCATCCCGGCCTCAAATGGCCCTTCCCCCACTGGGATAAAACCGCCCACGGCGAACTCATGTTCTTCCACTACAACAACGTCAAGATCACCGATGCCAACGACAAAGGCATGATGGCCGCGGTCTGGCAGGATTCCCAACGTGCCCGTTGGTTTAACGCTGATTCCGACACCGATTACGCCGCCTTTGCCAACACTCCCGAGATCTTCATTGCGGTGTCTCAGGACAACGGCATCACTTGGAGCGAGCCTATCATTCTCAACAATGTCGAAACACCCCAGTTCTCCGGGATCA
>ERZ795058.4273-NODE-4273-length-14048-cov-8.151433_pt1 | contig 14048 bp, 7 predicted proteins | sample MGYA00375142_ERZ795058 | MGnify/ENA primary metagenome ERZ795058 (study PRJEB30187, sample SAMN05720210) | activated sludge metagenome | isolation source: anaerobic digester from wastewater treatment plant | place: Japan | collected 2015-04-20 ... | reverse complement strand
GTAACTCCAGTAATACCTTGTCTACCTTGTATACCCGTAATTCCTTGTACACCCTGAAAACCAGTAACACCAGTAATACCTTGCTGCCCTTGAAAACCAGTAACACCTTGTACTCCTTGTGCTCCTGTAGCACCTCTTATACCTGTTTCTCCTTGAACACCAGTAACACCTTGTGTGCCTTGAAAACCAGTTACACCAGTAATACCTTGCTGCCCTTGAACGCCAGTTGGACCTACTGGACCCTGATAACCAGTAATACCAGTTAATCCCATAACACCAGTAATTCCCTGCAATCCTTGAGCACCTTGAACACCAGTAATTCCAGTTAATCCTTGTACACCTGTAGCTCCTTGTTGTCCTTGAGCACCTTGAACGCCAGTAATTCCAGTTAATCCTTGTACACCAGTAATTCCCTGTGGTCCTTGTTCTCCTTGCGGTCCTGTAACACCTGTTAATCCCTGAACACCTGTAATTCCCTGTGGTCCTTGTTCTCCTGCTGCTCCTGTAGCCCCTTGTGGACCAGTATTTCCTGTAGGTCCCTGTGGTCCTTGTACACCTTGTGCTCCAGTTATGCCTTGTGGACCAGTATTTCCTGTAATTCCCTGTGGTCCTTGTTCTCCTACTGCTCCAGTTATACCTTGTGGACCCTGTTCACCAGTTGTGCCTTGTAGTCCCTGTATACCTTGTGAACCAGTTATACCTTGTGGACCCTGTTCACCAGTTGTGCCTTGTAGTCCCTGTATACCTTGTGAACCAGTTATACCTTGTGGACCAGTTGCACCAGCAGGACCAACATTTCCTTGTGGTCCTTGTGGACCAGTTGGACCTCTTACCTCATCAATTAATCTCTTTTTAAATAAAAAACCACTACTATTTTCATGCAATGAAGGCATTATTTATTTCTCCAAATTTCTTTTTCCCAAATATAGGTTATATCAACCCAATCACAATTACTCATCATCTTATTTACTTTATTACATTTTGACCAATAATTAAGCCTATCTCTATCATTAAATAAACTTACAGTTTCCTCAACAAATCTCCGTTGATATTTCTTATTAAATGGATTACCCTCAATTAAAACATTAAAATTCTTATCAACAGTAGTTTGCAAAGCACCCATATCCGTAGTAATAATAGGAGTACCTGCTATTTGCGTTTCCAAAGCAGTTAAACAAAAAGTTTCCCAAAAATTATTAGGATAAAGACATAATTCAGAACTCATAAATTCTTTTGCAAGTTCTGCCTTCTTTATTCTACCAGTAAATCTTACATTATTAAAATTACCTAATTTATCCATTAATTTATTTTGTTGCTCTGTAACAGATTGCTTCCATTCTTCTGTATTAGACCAAGTTTTTAATCCCTCCCAACCATAACAAACAGTTAAATTTATTTCTGGTATCCTCTCTGTTAATTCCCCCCACATATCAGCAAGAATATATAAACCTCTATCTGGATTAGAACTATAAATAACTTTATAAGGTATTTTTTCTATCTGCTCGATAAACAAATTTTTCCTAACACCAAGAGGAATAACCCTAATTTTATCTGACTTAATTTGCTCTCCATATTTCTCTGCTATAAAATCTCTATGCCATGAAGAAGAACAAACAACCAAATCAGCTCTACCAAAAGCGTCTGGTCTTTCTGGTGGGGCAAAATAAGAATCCTGTAGCCATATTATCTTTTGTGAAGTATTTTCATAATATAAAGCATTAAACCAACGTGATGTTATTACTACATCAGGGTCTAATACAAAATATTCTTCAATGTCTTGATAAGGCACAAAATATACACCTTTATAAATATGGGCTTTTTCAGTAGTACAAAATAAAAATACATCATGCCCCTTCTTAGCAAATTCTTCACTCATTTCTAAATATGTTGTTTCTACACCATGAACCCCTTCTTTTTCTAACATTCCTCCATAAATTGGTTCTGGCGTATTGCCTAATGTCATAAATATTTTCATTTGAGTTTTTGTTCTACACCACCACAAATTATTTAACAATCTTTGGTCATATGGTGGATTTATTAATTGTTTACTAACCTCTTCTGCTTTATCATATTGCTTTAACTTATAATAGCAAAGTACTAACTGGTCTTTTGGCAACCTAGTATACTCAATAGGATTAAGGAAAAGTCTTACATCATCTGGTATAGGTCTTATAGCTTGTTTATAATATTCAACAGCTTTTTCATAATTTTGCCTATTAAACATCAACAAACCTAATAAATTATAGGACTCTGCCCTCCTACTATCTATTTGTAAAGAACATTCTAACCATATTTTTGCCTTTTCATATTCACCCAATTCTTTCCAACAACAAGCCCCGTCAAAGTAAGCTTGCCATCTTTCATCTCTAAACATATTATTGGGCAAATCAAGATAAGTGGAATAGCAAGATATAGCCTCCAACACATTATTCATGTCTTTATGTGTTCTTGCTAAATAAAACCAAGCTCTTGTGTCTAAAGGATGTTCACTAATGTAATCAGTCAATAATTTTACATATTTTTCAAACCTCTCTCTGGCTGTAATTCCTTTATCACTTTTAAGATGTTCGTGCCTTACTAAAATTTCACTATCAAAAATAATATCACCTTCTCCACAACACACCTCATGTACATTTGGTCCAACAAATCTCCATTTCCCGTTGTTTTTCCACATTCTGTTTCTATCGTATTTGTTATAAATGATAGAATCATCAAGTGGACCTTCTGTTATTTTAGCACAAATACAGTCTATTCCTTGTTCTGCATACTCCCTCAACTTATTTATATTTTGATAAATTCTCTCATCGGCGTCCATCCAGAGGACATAATCAATATTTTTAGTTAATACTGTGTCAAGAACAACATTTTTAGTGTCTACAAAATTAACAAACGGGGTTTCATACACTTCACCATATTCAGCAATTATTTCTTTAGTTTTGTCAGTAGAACCTGTATCAAAAATAACGTACTCATCTACTAATGGTTTAACATTTTCAAGCATTGTTCTTAATATTTCTTCTTCATTCTTAACAATAGCACAACAAGCAATTTTAGCCATTAGGTATCTCTCCTACTATTCCTTCAAATATGTTTGTGCAATCAAAATAAAACTGCCCCCACTTCTTTCTAACATAAGTATTAGTTTTTTCATAAGCCTCTGAATCCATCCAAGCCTTTTTGTAATGGTGATATACTACTGTTGGAGCGATTCCTATTTTATAACCTTCAGATTTTATAGCAACAGAATAACTTGTATCTATTGCTGTATTATTATCTGGTAAATTAAAATCTACAGTTATGTGACCTACTTTACTACTATCCACTAATTGAAAATATCCTGGTAACCATCCAGTTTCTTTAGTTATCAGTTGGTCTGAGCCAATAACATAATTAGGATTATAAGTAGAATAACAACCAACCATCGCATATCTGTCTCTAATTAAAGTAATCAAAGCTATTTTTATGGTGTCTGGAGATATGAATCTTATATCATGGTCTAAAAACAACCAAAACCTTTTGTTAGTTTTTATAAATTGTTCTCTTAACAATTCAAAATTTTCTTTAATTGATTTTTTATCTAATTGTAAAATGAACTCAATATCAGGATAAAATTTATCTATCGATTCTTTTAATCCTGAAAGATATTTTTCCGTATTTGTAAATGTGCCCATTACTAAATCATTTTCTATAATCATATTAATATCTCCAACAGCTTGGGTCTGTACAAACCAAATATTTTTTTACTACAGGGCTGTTTCCATCATTATCTGTTTTTAAACTAAATCTAACTTTGTAATCAACTCCAGGATTGTCTATCGCTACAGTACCTTCCAACAAATCAATATCATTTTCTGTATCAAGAACTGTTTGCCAATGTGCACCATCAGTAAAACTAACTTCCATTTTAACAAATCCATTTCCACCAGCTTCAGTAGAATCTTCATAAGAACAAAAACACACCATATATGCTGGATTATCATCTCTTAATTGATATGCCCCAGCAGATGGAGTTCCTGAAATAGTTAGGGTATCAGATGTGTTACTAAGTATTGTGAAAGTATGCAAGTCAACATCTACAAGGGTCAAACCTCTTACTTCATCAATATACCAATTTTTACTTGTATCTGTTAGAAAATTTACCCCAACACTTGTCGAAGTGCCAGTTTCTACAGTTGTGACATTATTATATGTTTTAGAAGTCCATCCATATACAGTATTTGCTAAATTACCAGAAGCCACTATACTGTTTTTATATCTTGTAGCTTCATAAGTAAATGGGTCTGGTACTTCCCTCTTTGATTCTAATACAAAATCATCGTATACAGCAAATTGTGCCCAAGAAACAGAATTAAAACTCATCTTCATAAACTCTAATTCAATATCATCATATTCAAGCCAATTAGCTACATTAACTGAATACTCGGCTGAAAAATTTAAATCTATAGACCCAAAAGTGTCATATGCAGCAACTTTAACATACCATAGCCCTGGTTGGGATGGAGATACTATCACTCTTGTATTTGCACCATCACTTACAAGTGTTGAAGAACTTGGAGTAAATCCACTCGTCTGACTTGCATATACTCTATATCCAAGTATATCAGGCTCAGTTGATGGTGTGAATTCTACTATATAATAACCAGTTCCACTTGTTACTGATATATCTCTCATTGCGATTGGTGCAGCATTAGTAACAGTTAGTTTTGCTGGTATTTCTGATGTTCTAAACATAATATCTCTGGCTTTAACCTGTATTTGAAAATTTCTTACAGGAGTACCAGAACCATCTTCATAATTTTTTTCAAAGGTATATGTATATTCTGGCATAAGAACGTATTCAGTTCTCCGCAATGTATCATAACTATCATAAATTTTAACTTCATAATCTTTTAACCATATTGGGGGAATATATGTACCAGCACCTAATGCTTCATTACCAGCTCCTGTACTACTTTCATCTACAGCAGATAATGGATTCCATTTAAATTTGCAATCCTTGCCTGTAAATGTATCACTATTTCTTTGATTAAAAATTTCTAATCCAGTTATTCTTGATTTTAAGGCATCAGCATATGTTGTTAATTCTCTTGATGTGGTATATGTGTCTGTAGGCGAATTTAACATTGAAGTCTTATCGTTATTATGGCTGACGCTTCTAATTAATATTGTATAAGTAGTATTAGGACTAATATTATTAATAGAAAATTCTGAAATAGGTGTTTCCCCAGCAAACTCATAAGGTCCAGAATCTGCTTTATACCATATTTCTGCATGATGATAGTAAATATTTACTGGCTTGTCAAATCTTACTAAAAGAGTTCTATTACTTGCTCCTGATTCATTAACAGAAGCAATCTCCGAAACACGAATGTTGGTAACAACATCGATAGCATCTCTTGCAGAGTGACTAAAAGTAGGTAGCAATGGAGCCTCAGAAGTTAAATCATATACATTCGCATCATATTCAATGGCTCGTATTGTACATTTTAAATCACCAGTTCTTGATACTTCTAAAACTTTAAATGGTTTAGCTACACTATCTGATTCACCAAAAGCATATCTATCATATTCTGAGGGATTTGTAGTCCATGTCCCTGATATAGTTAATTCAGAAGTTGTTGATGGAGAAGTAGTTACAGCTTTAGTAACCAAAGTATCATCATTTAACCATACCATAATAGAATAAGATTTTCCTGCTTCTATTGTTACTTCTTGGTCTAATGTAATTGTATTAGAAGTTGATGAGGCTATATAACTTGAGCCAGAAACCCATGTTGCACCAGAATCACCCGTCTGTGCCCAATATGTAGCCCAATTAGGAGTTGCTGGAACCATACCTGGTCTATCATTAGCTGTAGCAGTATGTGACAATATACAAGTATAATTCAAGCCATCACTTCCGCCTAATACCTGCGATGATGCTGCCACTCTACCACCACATATTCCCCATCTTGGAACATCGTGCTGAAAATAAATAATATCCCCAATAGTACAACTAATTGCATCAACGTCCGCATCAAACTTTATTGTTCTTTTCAATAACTCATTTTGTTTTAAAAAGAAATACCCCATTCTCCATGCTTGTGAAGGACTTGTAGTTCCAATCAAAGAAATGGTATTTCTATTTTCTGGCTTATTTAAACTTGTATTCAAAACAATAATAGAATCTTTTTCATAATCTATATCTTTATTGACAAAATTTATTTCTATTTCACCACTTCTTTCTGATGAGGATAAAAATGTTTCTTCAAATGAATCCACATATATATTAGCCATAGAAAATAACTGAGTAGCATCATCTGGTAAAGTAACCTCTCTATCAATTAAAGCCTTAATTGTAGTTCCATCCCATATCAATAAAGCTCTTGACATTAAAGCTACTTGCAATGCAGCTTCCCAAAGGCTTGTACCAGCATCAAAACCACCATTAAACATGAATCTTCTTTCGTAATTTTGTTTAATATAATATCTTGTATTTATATCTAAAGTTGCTGTCCAATTAGGTGATACTGTTAATGTGTTTTCAGTATTACTAACTATTACCCTTCTTTCAATAAATTTCCACTCATCATCAGAGTATTGATAGATTTCAACAACTTTATTTCTATGGATATTATTATACCAACATTTAGTCGTATCTGTTAGTGTCCCAGAACTGATAGGTAATGTCACATAAGGGCTATTAGCATAAAATTGTTCATTCTCTCGCCAAGGTCCACCATCAACACCACCTAATTCCCAATAAGTTCCCCAATTATCACCTGTAATTGGTCTATCATCTATACTTGATGAATGTACTGAACTTACTTTACTCTTATAATTTAATCCATCAGTACCAATTACTTCTGATGCAGAAGATACTGCATTTTCATCTTTACCACTAAGCACTAATTCATCACACCAATCAGCCCATTCTTTAAAAGATGTAGTATCAAGACGTGATGGATTAATACCATCATATCTTAATGCTGTAGCGTCCCAACTTTTATATGACGTACTGTCTTGCCATTCAACACCATTTTCACCTGTTTGTGCCCAATAAGTTGCATAACTACCACCAGTTATAGGCTTATTTGAATTACTTGAGGTGTGTGCCAAAATACATCTATAATTTAACCCATCAGTTCCTATAACTTCATCTGGGTCAGCAAATAATGGTTGTGTTAAAATATCATAACATACCCATGCTGGATTATTATTAAAACCGATTTGCCAATTAGAACCATCATAATATCTTATTAATGCTCCTTCTTCCATGCACTTAAATTTAAAACTTCCTGATAGTTGGTCTGTGGCAAGAGCTTTTATACCCACTAAAGCAGAACATGGATAAGTAAAATCATCTTTAACTACTTCTCTAACTGTTGATAAATAAGAATCAGCCCCATATCTGGCATCTGTATAATCTGTTGTTAATCTCGTTACTTTTATATCATATTTACCATGAGATAAATTTGTATCTGTCTTATATGTTTTAATAATAGCAGAATTTTTATGGTCTGTAACAGTAGCATAATTTACAGTTTCATCGGTGTATTCAGTGCCTATAACAGACATCCATCTCCAATAAAAATGATATGTATATGTATAACCATCAGCACCTGTAACATCTGTTCTTCCAGCATACTCACCCTCATAATGTTCGGTTGAGTCTGATGAACCTTGCTCGACTTCACACCATGTTGTTTCTGAAGTAGTTCTTTCGTAGCCGTAAGTAGTTGCCCAATAACCTTTAGACCAATAATATGAAGTGGTTGTATATGCAACACTAACACTTTTAGTTGTTAATGGAATCCATGCTGAATCACCTTGTTTTCTTGCAGCTACTTGTATATCTACAGATACATCGCTTAAACTACCTCTATCGTTGGCATAATACAAACCACGAGGAAAAGATATATCTACTTCTAATCCATCAAAAGCATCTCCAGTAGTTGTATAAGTATATGGCGTGTTATATGTACATTTAACCCCAGCAGTGTATTCTGTTTTAGTATCGTTAAAATTAGAAATAACTTTTTGATTTATATAGCCATATCGTGTTGCTAAAGTTTCAATGCCACTTAAATTGGTGCTTGGTTGGTCATTAATATAAAAATCGTATAACCTATTAATAGGTCCTTGCCCAACATGAAGCAATACATTTAGATAATTTTTATCTGATATATTTTCTGTATAAGTAGAGATTATATTTCCATATACTGGTATCGTGCCATAAAATTTTGGTATAACCAAGCCTTGTTGCTGTTTGGTTATTGGACTCCATGAATATGTATTTGAATTATCAAAACTTCCACCAAATGCTTCAACATCTGGAGAAGGTGGAGGCAACAGTGCATTTACTAAAAATCCACCAGCCATCATAATGCCAGCAGATACTAATGCACCGCCAAAGGTAAGACCAGTTGCTACTTGGGTAGCAAAAGCTAATTCAGCAGTACCACCCCATACAGTCATCGTTGAATATAAACCCATTGCATACGGTGCCCATATAGCTACAGCCACTACAGCCAACATAGCTACGGCTCTAAATATATCCCCACCGCCTTCAATGTTTGGTATAAAAACAACTTCATCACCAGGTCTTAATGTTATAAACATTAAATCTTTTTCTTGAACAACACCACCATTAACAGATACAACTACATCTATTTCTTTAGGAAAATAAGCATTTCTTATAGTAAGAAGATTTTCATTGTGATAATCAACAAGCTCTTCCGTTCTATCATGTTTATCAAAAGGATTTTTAATTTTTATTAACTTTATTTCTTCCATTTATAAAATCCTCTTATTCTCTTTTGCCATTTATCTAATCTATCAATAGTTACATTTCTCTTTTCCATGATATGAATAAACTTTTGGCAATCACTTAACACAACACCTATATGCGTTACATAAGGCGGGTAAATGGAAAATGTTACTATGCAATATGGCTCTGGTTTTTCTAATTCTATAAATTTTGATTTATTATCATCAATAGCTTTATGGATATTAGTTAATTCCACATAATCACCAGCAAATTCTGGAAGTTCTTCTCCTAACCTTTTATATATTAAATGAACAAGTCCATAGCAATCTAAACCCTTAACTGTTCTACCATGTTTTTCATAAGGAACGCCAAGCAAATCTTGAATCATGCTAATCTAATTCCTCCAGAACCAAGACCAGGAAATCCACCAAATCTTTCGGAATTATCCAAATCTTGGCAATTTTGAAGTGTTTTCTTGCAATAATTTTCAGTCCAAGTAACACTGCCATCTGTAACTGTATTACCAATTATTGTTGTCCAAGTTGGTTCGGTTGCATCAGATGTGCCAGCAGTAGTGCATCGATAATAATGACCATTTACTGAAGTAGGTTTTACAATATCTCCAACAGTATAAGCTGTACTTTGAGTCCATGTTGTAGCTGAATCATTACCAGCATAACCACATTCAGGAGCAACTACTGAGCTGTCTAATCTAAATCTCCATCTACAATTAAAAGCAATATATCTATACAGAGGAAATCTTCTTGATAAAGGATTTGGAGCACCTAATGTAAAATACACATATTGAGCATCAGAATGTACTGCCAATATATCATAAGTCCAACTTGCAGCTTCATGATATACAGATTCGCCAGTTGGTTTAGCTACAACCCTTATAGTTACAGACTCATCAACTAAACCATCATAATCTTCTAAATATGATTGTAATGTTCTGGTTACATTGTTTACTCTTAGTTCTATTGTAGGGATGTCACCTTTAGACACCTGCTTAGACACATCAAGTTCAAATGGAAAAGCTGTATATGTTTGCGAATTAAATGTAATATCCTCTGTATTGCGAACTAAATATATAGTAGTTGCTGGTGTAGAAGGTATACTTACCTCTAAAAGGATTAACCAGGGAACAGTACCGCTAAGTTTATTTTTCTCAAGAACTAAGGAAGTATCCATTAGACACTCCTGAGTTGGAAATCACAATCAAAATATGAAGTATCCTCATTTTGTAAAACACAACTATATTTTGGTATTTGTATAAATTTTACAGTATGAGTTGTGCTATCAACAGGATTGGTCCAAGAAAAACTATCAGCACCTTCTCTAACAGTTGTTACAAAAGTTTCCAATGTTGATTTATCTGAAGCTGGAAGCATTTTATAACTTACACTCCACGTATACCTAACTCTTGTAAATCTAGGTCTTGTATGTTCATATCCAGCTTCAAAAGGAGAACGTATAGTAGCATCTTCCCGTTGTTCATCTAATGGGAATGTTGGGTAAATACTAAGTGTTGGAAAACTAGGCATCTTTAACTCCTATCTTACTCCATATCTTTGTCTTACAGTCATATCAGAATCAGCAAGCTCTAATAAAACAGTTCTAACCCATTTTTTACCGTCAAACTGAGGTTGAGATTGTGTAGCTTTAACTTGTTTACCAGTTTTATTTTCAACATTTACAATCAATGTTGGAGGTGATGAAATATCGGCTAACTTATTATTAGGTATAATAGTACCATTTGTAGCAGGTTTAAATAATTCTGGACCATTTTCACCAACAATATAAGCTTTATTTAATGATACTGGTCCTCCACTTGCTCTAGGTGTCAAAAAACTAAAATTAGACCCAAATGATGAAAATACACTAGTAAAACTTTCGCCTACACCACTAGATGGTATAATATTACTTAAGGTTGGTGGATTAAATACACTAAAAAGTCCACTAAATACCTGTTTTAGTACTACATTCTTTAACACTTCCATATAAATATCATGTAAAACTTTTTTAGCTAAATTCTCAAAATCCATAAACCCATCAGACATAAAATCAAAGAAATCGGCAAAAGACTCTTTCATACTATTGGCTATATTAGCACTTGTATCAGCAATATTTTGTGCCATATTCCCCCACAAGCTACCTATATCACTAAATGATTTTCCAATAACACCAAAAGCTCCTTCAGTTCCATAAACATTTTTAATATCTTCAGCACGTTTTATTTGTAGTTGTAAGTAGTTAGTTTCGTATTTGTCATTAATTCCTTGTATAGCTTTATTTCTTGCTTCTGCTAATTTTAAAGCTATAGCATTATACTGTTTATAATTTTCTTCAGACATTACGGCATAATCATTAGTTTCCATAAACAAAAAGTCCTGAGCAGCTTTTTGTTTATTTGAATAGTATTCTTCTTCAGCTTTTTTAATACTATTTAAACGTTCAATATTTAGTTTAATAGCCTCTTGGTTATAATACACTTCAGCACTTAGTTTATTTTTGGAATAAGCGTATTCATTTAAAATCGAAGTACGTTCTAATTTAGCATTTTCAGCTTCAATTTCTTTTTCAAGTCTTATTTGTTGTATTTCTAATAAAGTATTTTGGTGTTTAATATATACTTCTTTTTCTTTCTCCAACATCTCCTGTGTAGCTTTTAAAATACGTTTAGATTCCTCAATTTCTAGGGTAGCGACCTTTCTAGCAGCCTCTTTTTTCGCCACTCTAAATTGTTCTTCTATATAAGCTTTCTTTTCTGCACGTTCTTTAACATCCTCTATTTTTTCTGCATCGGCTAATTGTTGCTGATACTCGCTATATATCTTACTATCCTTCTTTGTAAACTCTGCTAGATAGTCCTTAGCATCCTTTATCATTATACTATAGCTTTCTCTAGCTATTTCTTCACGTTTTTTAAAATAGTCTGTAGCACTCATAAGTCCTAACTTATAAGAACTTTCCCAAATAGCATCTTGTAATGAAAGATAAGCTTTTTGTAAATTTATATCCTCATTTCTATCCTTTTTATCTAAGGCTATTCGCTGTCCTAGCATACCTTTACCAGAAGCTTTTTCTGTCCTTTTAAACTCTTGTTCTTTACCAGCTTTTCTAACCCTAGCTCTTTCTGCTAAAGCCATACCTAATGTACTTCTTAAAGATTCCGCAGCCAATGTATTACCAGCATCTTCAGCTTTCTTCAAATCCTTCCTTATTCCTTCAATATAGGTTTCCATAAATTGTTCAGACCTACCCTGAAAATTTACGGCAATGCCAGCAGTAGCATCTTTCCTAAGAGCTTCTAATTCTTTTAAAGCAGCCAAGAATTTTTGTAATGTAAATAGTAAAGTACCTACAAGAATGCCCCATCCTGTTAAACCTGCTGCTGTAGCTGCTAGTGCGGAAAAAAAAGTTTTAACAGCAGCAATTAGACCACCACTAGATGCTAATACAGTCCATATTATTTTAAAGTGTGTAAACAATTTTCCTAATGCTGGTATTAAAGCCATTATACCCATAGCTATTAATCTAGAAGCTATCACATCAAATAAGAGGATAAAGACATCTTTTAATTGAGTTACAAAACCAACAACTTTTTCTAATCCTTTTACCAAAACTTCTATTGAAGGCATTAAATCTCTACCAATAACTATACCCAAATTAGTTATTTTATTTAGCATAACTTCAAATCTGTTTTCTAGCCCCTCCATAGATATTTTCCACATGGAATCTAATTTACCAGGAACGGTTAGATTTTGTTTTATTCTATCCAAGCTATCAGCCATAAGATTTAATGATGCCGCACTACGACCAGCCCTCATCTGTAATCCTGCAAACAAGTCAGCAACATTAACATTTGCTTCCTTTAAAAGCTTTATAACATTTATAATATTATTCTCTGGCATTTTTACATCAGCCATAGATTTTCCAATATCTTTTAATTTAGGCTCTAAGCTTGCTCTTAATTTTGGTGTTGGATTTGTCAAACTAGCCATAAATGTTGACATACCCGTAGCTAATGTTGATGGTTCTGCACCAGCTTGGGATAATGCTGTTGCTACAGTTAATAAATCAGTTAAACTAACTTTAGCTAATTTAGCTTGTGGACCTAAATAGTTAAAAATTGTTGCTAAATCTTGAACCTTTAATCGAGAATCAGCCATTGATGCAGCTAATCTATCACCGACTGAAACCATATTTTTAGCATCTTCACTATACACATTATAAATTTTTGTTAGGGCTGTAACAGCACTACCCATATCTTCATGTGTTATGGTAACTAACTTAGCAGCAACAGGCATAGCTTGTTCTATAGTAAGAACATCAACACCTGCTTGTGCAAACTCAAACATGGCTTTTGCAGATTTTTTAGCAGATACTGGTGTGATATTACCTACACGAATTGTTACATCTTCCAATTTTTTCATTTCATCAGCAGAAGCAGTTGAAGCTGCTTTAACATCAGTCATAGCTTGTTGCCAACCAACAAACTCTTTAGCTGTTTGTCCAACTTTTTCAAATGGTACAAAGAGTAATGCTTTTGCTCCATACCAACGCATCTGCCAAGTTGCTAAATCTTTTATATCTTTGAAAAAGCTTCGTACATCCCTAAAACCTCTTTCCCCACCATGTAAAGCATTCTGTATCTTACCAATTTGTGCGGATACATTTTTTTCAACATATCCCCAATACTGTTTAGCTTCTCCAGTAGCATTTTTATAATTCTCTCTAACCTCTTTTAGTACATTCTTTAAAATACCTAGCTTTTGTATATTGTCAGAAACATTTTTTGTTATCTTATTAAAATCCTCTGCAATTCCTTGTTTTACATTCAATCCAGATAGCAGGTTTGTATTAGGCATACTAGCCGTAGCTTCTGCTATGGCTTTTTTGGTTCCTTTTATAGGAACTTCCCTAGTATCATATATACGTGTTGTTCCAGGTACTGGTTTATTGTATATACTACCCTCAAAATCTATAAATTTATTTGTTTTAAACAACTTAGTTAGTTTTTGTGTGGATACTTCTAAAGCTCTATCAGCTTTGGCTAGAGCTTGTGGTATTTTCTCAACCTCAGCAGCTATATCTGTAAAAACCCTAAGTCCAGTGTTATTAAGGTCTCTAAGTAACTTATCGGTACTTGATATACCCTTTTGGATAGTTTCTAAGTCACTTTTAGATGAAGCTATGACTTGTAGGTCTATTTGGTACTGGGCTAGCTTTTTTGCCAAGTGTATTACTCCTTTTTTCTTCTGCTATTTTAATTGCACTTTTATCGCATGTTGAGCAA
>ERZ795058.4268-NODE-4268-length-14063-cov-7.185323_pt1 | contig 14063 bp, 12 predicted proteins | sample MGYA00375142_ERZ795058 | MGnify/ENA primary metagenome ERZ795058 (study PRJEB30187, sample SAMN05720210) | activated sludge metagenome | isolation source: anaerobic digester from wastewater treatment plant | place: Japan | collected 2015-04-20 ... | reverse complement strand
ATGCTTACGGGTCGGTCGGCGCACAATGCCCTGAACGCCGCCGGGTAAATAAAAAATAACAGCTTTGGCTGTTATTTTTTTGTCAGTCGACAAAGAAAACCCTGCGTTTTTTCATATTAATTAGCGCTGTATAGCAAAATTAAACAGTTCATAGTCTAACAAAATAGAAACATTCATACATTGAACAAATTGCGATGACTGAGAACAGGCATAAATGCTATGTTGAAAGACGCAGATAAAATAATTTTACCCCAAAATTTTACGGTAATAAGCTGCTTTAGAAGATATGTAAAATGTAAAACAGAAAATTGCACCCAAGGGGGCATATTAAGTCAATAAAATGCGTGAAACCCGCTAATCTCTAGTGTATAATGGTATTAGCACACAACATCACATCACTAAAGAAAAGGAGGTTTCATATGGCTATTATAGCACAACAATCACTATTTGTGTGGAATGAAATTGAAAATTTAGGGGACTTGGAAAGGCTGAGGTTGGTTATCGAATATATGCCCGACGAAGAACTCATGAATAAGCTGGAAAGGGCTCGAAAAAACGGTAGAAATGATTATCCTGTCAGAGCTGTATGGAATTCTGTATTAGCAGGAGTAGTATTTCAGCATATATCAGTAGAAAGCTTAAGAAGGGAATTATCAAGGAACGGGCAACTGCGATTCATGTGTGGTCTGTATAGAAGCGGAGAGAAAGCAGTGCCGCCGGAATGGGTATATACAAGATTTTTCAAGAAACTGCTTAAACACGAAGCAGAAATCAATGAAATATTTGAACTGTTGGTAGAAGAGTTAAGAGAACTTCTACCGGGTTTTGGAAAAGACCTGGCTATAGACAGTAAGGCAATAAAATCCCTGGCTAACAGAGAAAACAAGAACAGTAAGGAAGATGGGCGCAGGGACAATGATGCTGACTGGGGCAGAAAGGAATATCGAGGGATTAGAGAAGATGGGACATCGTGGGAAAAGATAGTAAAATGGTTTGGATATAAGCTGCACCTGATAGTAGATTCCAACTATGAACTTCCAGTGGCATTTAGTGTAACTAAGGCTTCTGTACCTGATATAAATGAGGCGCATGTATTGATTGATACACTTAAAGAGGAAAGGCCGGAGATACTCAAAGAATGCGAAACTATGGAAGCAGATAGGGGCTATGACGATACGAAACTAATAAAGAGGCTTTGGGATGACGAAGGAATCAAACCAGTAATAGATATTCGCAATATGTGGAAGGATCCTGACTCGACGCGGCAGTTAGAAGGGTATGAAAATGTAGTATACAATTACAAAGGGAATGTATACTGTTATTGCCTTGAAACCGGAGAAAAGAGAGAAATGTGTTGCGGGGGATTTGAGGGAGATAGAAAAGCGCTAAAGAAATTATGTCCTGCAAAGCAGTATGGAATAAAGTGCAAATGCAAGGAAAGATGTCCGGTAAATCGAGGGATAAGAATCAAGCTGGATACAGACAGAAGGATCTTTACGCCTATAGACCGGTCAAGTTACAAATGGAAAAGAGAGTATAATAAAAGGCCATCGGTAGAAAGAGTCAACAGCAGGCTGGATGAATCCTTTGGATTTGAGAAGCACTACATACGGGGTAAAGCTAAAATGAAGGTAAGGTGCGGGATTGCATTGTGTGTAATGCTGGCTATGGCAGTAGGAAGGATAAAGGAAAAGCAAGCAGATAAAATGAGGAGCTTAGTAAAAAGTGCTTAAAAACTACTAACGCTTATATAAGAAAGCTTAAGATGCCTACAGAAAAATCGAAGGTTTATTAAATTTACATAAAATCAGAGGATGAGCTAAACCATTGGATTACAGGGATTTTATGTAAGCAATAATTTGCTGAAAAGTAAACGAAACGATTCAAATAGCAGCCGATTTCTTGAATGTTTTTATAAAAAATGCTCACATCGCAAATTGCACTTAGAAACATATAGTTGATTATTGCTTTATTGAGTGTTATAATTTATAATTGCGTAAATATCCTCGCTCTGCTATATTTGGGCAGGGCCGCTAGTCCGTGGGGAGGAGGTGAATTTTATGAACAGATATGAGACTATATATATAGTTAGGCCAAACGTTGACGAAGAGGGAATAAAAGCCCTTCAGGAAAAGTTCAGAGCAATTATTGAGTCCGATGGTGAAATCGAAACTATAGATGAGTGGGGCAAAAGGAAGCTCGCTTATCTAATAGATGATATTGGGGAAGGCTTCTATGTATATATGAAGTATAAGGCAGCGAAGGCTGTGCCGAAGGAGCTTGACAGAGTATTCGGCATTACGGAAGACATATTAAGGCATATGATAGTAAAAATAGAAGAGTAATAAGAAGAAATTAATTTGGGTGGTGTGATTATGTTGAATAGAGTTGCCCTTGTGGGCAGATTAACAAGGGACCCTGAAATCAGATATACGGCAGATAATCAAACACCGATAGCGAAATTCTCTATTGCGGTTGATAGAATCTATAAGAGGGATGGTCAACCTACTGCAGATTTTATCCCCATAGTGGTATTTGGTAAATCTGCAGACAATTGCGGCAAATATTTAGGTAAGGGAAGGCTTGTTGCCGTTTCGGGTAGGTTGCAGACAAGAAGTTGGGATGATCAGGACGGTAAAAGGCATTATGCTACTGAAGTAATAGCGGATGAGGTTGATTTTCTGGATAGAGGTTCCGATACCAAGGGCCAGGGAAGTGAAGGAGCATCCGGCTCCGATGTTGATGATTTTCGGCCAATGGAGGAAGAGGACGATCTTCCGTTTTGACCCATATAAATGCAGGTTTTTCAGTATACGAATTAATGAAAGTGTTTTGCACTTTCAAATTGAGAGCGATAGCACAGAACTTATAGATAGGAGGGAAAAGTATTGAATAAACGCGGCGGAGAAAGAGCCGGTGGCAGCAAAATGCGAAAGCCCAAGAAAAAAGTATGCAACTTTTGCATTGATAAAGTTGAAAGTATAGATTATAAAGATGTGAATAAGCTGAGAAGGTTTATCTCTGAAAGAGGAAAGATAATTCCAAGAAGGATTTCCGGAAATTGTGCGAAACACCAGAGACAGCTTACAATAGCAATAAAGAGAGCGAGAAATATTGCATTCTTACCGTTTACTACAGACTAATAATAGAAACCCAAAGGTTTTTAACGCCTTTGGGTTTTTGCATTTTTGTTATAGGTGAAAAAATGATTCCTGTATATTATGGAGGAAAATACATATTTCCCCATAAGGGCTGAATGCTACATAACCCGCTTAATTCCAATATGTATAAAGGATTATTGAGCAGGTATTATGTAAAGCTTGTCGAATATAAAAAAGATTAGCCTTCTTTGATAAAAGACAGGCTTATAGCTTGCCGACATAGTTATTTCAAGCCTGGCAGGACATTTTGATTTGTTGTTTGCCATAGACAATTGTGGTAATATAAAATAAGCTTCTCATGCAGAATTCGACCAAGTTTTTAAAATATTAAGAATATAATATTAGTAAACTTAAATGAATAATGCAATGGGGGAATAAGATTGTTAAATCAGGATACAGACATAACAAAAAATATAAGGATTATTGAGTTTTTAAAAAGTGAACTGCTAACTACAGTTGCCTCATTGTATCAGGGCCTTCTGAAAGGTACCAAGGTGGGGCAGGAAGTTATACAGGATACACTGGCAAACCTTGTGTTGGTTACATATTTGCTCGGCAAAAGGCTTGGCATTTCATATTCATTGATTGACTCCAGGATGTTGGAAAAGATTAGAATAGGGATGCTGGAAGAGCACGAAACCGAAAAATGGTACGGTGATTTAACAGATCTGAGTGAATATCTGAAAAAGAAGAAGGGCTAAAAGTTAAATATGGAGAGAATACATACAAAAGCGTTGGTGGAGGGTGCTATATTTGCAGGTGTTACTGCAGTTCTGGGAGTATTGTATTACTATATGCAATACCTTGGAATAATAGCTATGGTTTGGCCTGTGCCGGTAATAATAGTAGGGTATAGGAATGGCCTTAAAGCAAGCATACTGTCCGCATTATCCGCCGGACTTATAGTTTCACTGGTGACCCAGCCGCTGGTAGGGGTGGGACTTCTGGCAGGCTTCGGGCTTCCGGGAGTATTAATGGGTTATATGATAAAGAAAAAAGTGAATCCGTACATTATAGTATTAATATGCGGTCTGGTTTTGTCAATAACTATGGCAGGGGAGTTTTTGATTTCCTTAACAGCTTCGGGGATTGATATGGCGGATTTTCTGGCCGGCATAGACTCTGCACTAAAACAGCAGCTGGAGATGCTTTTGGATATTTACAAGAGATTCGGTATTACTGAAACAGACTTGCAGACAATGAAAGATAATTTAGACCAGATTATACGGATGATGAAGCTTATATTCCCTTCCTCCCTGGTGTTATCCGGTTTGATGTTTTCGTTTATTGATTATAAACTGACAAGACTCATATTGAAAAGAATAGGGCATATGATACCTGAAATAGAACAATTCTCAAAATGGAGGATTATTGAACCATATTCATTCATACTGCTTGGGTTGGTTGTGCTTACAGGGATAGTACCATATCTTGGACTTCCCGTATTGACTGCAGTTGCCTTGAACATCAGTACCTTGCTTATGTTGATTTTTACGGTTGTCGGGGTATCGGTAATTGTTTATTATGCCGGGATTTATGGGGATAGGAACGGTATTCCCAAAGTCCTGCGAAGAATCATTGTTGTTATTGTCATACTTGTTTTTATGAGGCTTGTTGCTCTTGTCGGCATATTGGATTTAGTGTTTAACCTCAGAAAGCTAAAACCCGAAAAAGACAATGGAGGTATAAAATGAAAACACGTAAGTTTTCCGACATATGGGGATCTGATGTGAATATATACCTTTGGATATTAGCTGTTGCGGTAGTAATTATAGGTTACTACAACATATATTTTGGTTTTGCAGGATCGTTTGTTCTTGGGTATCTTATTTATCATAATTTGAAGGCGGCAAACAAAAAAAAGGAAGAACTGAGAATATATATAGAAAATCTATCGGAAAATGTTGATACGGCAACCAAGAATGCAATCCTGAACCTTCCGTTTCCGCTGGTTATTATTGATGATCAAGGCATAATAAACTGGTATAATATGTCTTTCTCGAACATCTTTCAAGGGGAGTATATACTAGACAAAAGGCTGTCTTCTTACTTAAGCGGTGTAGATATAGGAAGGATACTGAAAAACGGAATGGATGAATTTAAAAATATAAGTATTAAGGACAAGTACTATGATATATACTGCAACCTGATAAAAATAAATGAGAGCGGCGAAGATAAAAACATTATAATTATGTACCTTGTTGACAAGACGGACTTTATTAATCTTAGGAACAAATATAATGATGAAAAAACAGTATCTGTTGTTTTACAGGTTGATAATATTGATGAGGTGCTTAAGGAGGCGGAAGAATCATCAAGACCCGTTCTGGCAGCGGAAGTAGACAGGAGGATAAATGCATGGGCAGCTCTTAATAATGCATCTATTCAAAAGTATTCCAATGGCGAATATTTGCTTCATTTAAGCAATGGGCAGCTGAAGGTCCTTGAAGAAAAGCGGTTTGACATACTGGACAGCATAAGGGAAATAAGCTCGGGCAATAGAATACCGATTACGTTAAGCATCGGGGTAGGAGTTAACGGTAAGAATCTTGCAGAGCTGCAAAAATTCAGCAGCAGCGCCATGGATATTGCTTTGGGCAGGGGAGGGGATCAGGCGGTTGTCAAAGATAATGAGAAGCTGTCCTTTTATGGAGGCAAAACAAAGCCTGTTGAGAAGCGGACAAGAGTAAAAGCAAGAGTAATAGCCTATGCATTGAGACAGCTTATAGAGCAGTCCGATGATGTTCTTGTTATGGGCCATGAAATGCCCGATCTTGACTGTATGGGAGCCGCTTTGGGCATATACCGCTGTTGCAGGAGCCTTAACAAGGAAGTGAATATAGTGCTTAGCAGCATTAACGCAGGAATAGAAAACTTATGGGCAGAATTGCAGGAAGATAAGGAATATGCAAATGTTTTGATTAATCCCCAGGAGGCTCTTCAAAAATGCAGAATAAACACTTTATTGGTGGTTGTGGATGTACATAGGCCTGCTTTTACGGTACAAAGGCAGCTTGTAGAAAAAGCCGAGAAAATTGCTATTATAGACCACCACAGACGAGGAACCGAGTTTATTGAGGATGCGGTCATAACATATATAGAGCCCTATGCATCGTCTACAAGCGAGCTGGTTACGGAACTGCTGCAGTATATGTTTGAAAAACCAAGAATAAAACAGATAGAAGCTGAAGCTTTGCTTGCCGGGATTTTTATAGATACCAAAAACTTTACCTTTCAAACCGGTGTAAGAACCTTTGAAGCAGCATCTTATCTTAGAAAGGTTGGGGCAGATACGACTTTGACAAAGCAACTTTTCCAGGACGATATGGCAACTTTTCTTACCAGAGCTGAGGTGGTCAAGTCGGCCCAAATGTATAAGGGCAATATTGCAATTTCAACTATACCAAATAATGCAAAAAACTCTGCCCTGGTCGCTGCTCAAGCTGCCGATGAGCTGTTGAATATCAGAGGGATAAATGCCTCCTTTGTGCTGTCGGTTATTGGTGATGATATTTTTATTAGCGGAAGATCCCTTGGAGATGTCAATGTACAGGTTGTGCTGGAAAAGTTAGGCGGAGGAGGGCATCTTACAGTAGCGGGGGCACAGCTTCCCGGGCTGGCTATGGAAAAAGCCATTAGCTTATTGAAAAAGGCAATAGAGGAATATCTTAAGGAAGGTGAAAAATAAATGAGGGTGGTGCTTTTGCAGGATGTTAAGAATCTGGGAAAGAAGGACCAGCTGATCAATGTCAGTGATGGATATGCCAGAAACTTCCTGATTCCAAAGAAGCTTGCCGTTGAGGCTACTGCTGGCAAGCTTAAAGAAATAGAGGACAGGAAAGAATCGGGGCAGAAAAAAAAGGAGAAAGAACTGCAATTGGCAAAGGAACTTGCTGATAAGATCAGTAAATTAGAAATAAGTTTAAAGACAAAAGCAGGTGAAAATGGCAAGCTATTTGGTTCTATAACAGGCAAAGATATAGCCGAGGCAATAAAATCACAGCATAACATGGAGGTGGATAAGAAAAAAGTAATTCTCCACGATGCCATTAAGGCACTGGGAACGTATCAGGTTGAAATCAAGGTATATCCGGAGATTTTTGCTAAAATAAATGTAAAGGTAGCAGAGGAATAGGAAGGGGTATTTAAGGTGGGTCATAATCACAGCAGTATTCGCAGTAAAGATGTATCAATTGATGTTCTTGTTGATTTTACGAAAAAGCTGTATTCTAATGAAAAGACCAGGAGACTGGATGGAATTAAAGACGATAGGGAAAAGGTTTATATGCTGCATGAAATAGTATCCGGAGAAGCAAAAAACGGAGAAATAATTGAGGAAAAGCTTGAAGCTTTGATTGAAGATATTAAGGACAAGCTCTCTGATACTGCAGCCAAAAGATATATAGAAGAGGGGATAAAAAGAGAAGTTATTAAGCGCATGGAGACAAGGGAGAAGGAATACCTTAATGAAATGAAGCTTCAGGTTATCAAAAAACATACCGGTATCGAAAATGCTTCTACCCTGAAAAGGTATGCGGATTTGGAGTGTATGAAGCAAATAAAGCTTTCAAAGTCAATTATGGATGTTATGCGCCCTAAGAAACAAGAAGAAATAATAGGACAGCAAAATTCCGTATCCGCCTTGATATCCAAAATTGCCTCGCCCTTTCCCCAACATGTAATACTGTATGGGCCTCCGGGAGTAGGAAAAACTACTGCAGCACGGCTTGCTCTTCAGATTGCAAAAGCAAGGAAGCATACTCCTTTCGGCAGTAATGCCAAATTTGTAGAGGTTGATGCAACAACGCTCAGATGGGATCCAAAAGAATCAATTAATCCGCTTATAGGCTCCGTGCATGACCCGATTTTCCAGGGAGCCAATAAGGAGCTTGCCGAGATGGGTGTTCCGGAACCCAAAACGGGTTTGGTCACAGAAGCTCATGGGGGAGTGCTTTTTATAGACGAAATAGGCGAGCTGGACGTAACGCTTCAGAGCAAACTGCTAAAAGTACTTGAAGATAAGAGGGTAAGGTTTGATTCGTCTTATTATGATATAAATAACGAAAATGTACCCCGTTATATAAAACTTTTGTTTGAGGAAGGCGCTCCGGCTGATTTTGTACTTATCGGGGCAACTACCAGATCTCCCCAAGAGATAAATACTGCTCTTCGGTCCCGTTGCGCAGAAGTGTTTTTTAATCCTCTCAGCAGCTCTGATATAGCCAAAATAGTGATGAATGCAGCTAATAAGCTGGGGGTAGACATAAGCTCCGAAGGAGCGGAAATGATAAGCAGTTATACTTATGAGGCAAGGAAAGCAATTGGCATTCTGGCAGACTGCTACAGCAGCACGGTCAATTACAGCTGCAAAGATAAGGATATTGAGATATCCCTGGACTGTATAAAGGATGTAATCAGCAATGGAAGACTTATACCTCTTAACATGAAAAAAGCGAAAAACACAAAAGAAATAGGAAGGATAAGTGGTCTCGGAGTTAATGGCTATATAGGAAATGTCATTGAACTGGAAGCGGTGTGTTTTGAGAGACAAGATGAATCAGGCAGCGTCAGATTCAATGAAACGGCCGGAAGTATGACCAAGGATTCTTTGTTTAATGCCCTTTCGGTTATAAGAGAAATAACCAATAAGAATATTAGCAAGTACGATATTCATGTAAACTGTGTAGGCGGCGGCAAGGTTGACGGCCCTTCTGCCGGAACTGCAATTACCTGCCTTCTATATTCAATAGTAATGGAAAGCCCGGTAAGGCAGGATACATGTATTACCGGGGAAATATCAATAAGAGGCTGCATTAAGGGAGTCGGCGGAATTGTCGAAAAGGTGATGGGAGCAAAAAGGGCAGGTTTTGCACATGTAATAATCCCTGAGGAGAACAGGGATGAGGTTAAGGGAATTGATGGAATAAATATTGTGCCCGCAGGCAATATTCAGGAAGTAATAAGGTTTATGTCTGAGGAATAGTATACCTCGGAATATATTGTGGCAAAGGGCTTATTATATAATGTATAGGCCGGATGCTTTGGGGGTGAGTAAAATGAGCGATATGATACAAAGGATACCACCAAATAATGTAGAAGCCGAACAATCGGTTTTGGGAGCCATGCTTCTTGATAAGGAAGCAATATCTACTGCTACTGAACTGATTTCCGGGGAGGATTTTTACAGGGAGGCTCATAAGGAGATATTTGAAGCAATTGTAGATATATATAACAGAGGTGAACCTGTGGATCTTATTACGCTTACTGAAAAGCTCAAAACCAGGAATACATTGGATGCAGTTGGGGGGATTACTTTTCTGACCAATCTTATGGAGGCAGTTCCGACTACGCATAATGTTAAGTATTATGCAAAAATAGTCGAGGACAAATCTCTGCTGAGAAGACTTATCAAGTCATCCAGCGAGATAATCCATAAAAGCTACCAGGCTGCAGAGGATATAGGAGAAATAATAGACGCTGCAGAAAAGGGTATTTTCAATATTTCGCTGAATCGATCCACAAAGGGGTTTATCCATGTTAAAGATATACTGAATGTGAATTTTGACAGAATAGAAAAGCTTTATCTTAACAAAGGGAAAATTACGGGGGTTCCCACAGGGTTTTCTGATTTGGATAACAAGCTTTCAGGACTGCAGAAATCTGAACTTATTCTTATAGCTGCAAGACCTTCCATGGGGAAATCTTCCTTTATGATGAATATAGTCCAGCATGCCGCAGTAAGAGAAAAAATCACGACTGCAATATTCAGCCTTGAAATGTCCAAGGAACAGCTTACACAGAGGCTGCTATGTGCAGAAGCCCTTATTGATGCCCACCGTTTAAGAATTGGCGATATTAATGAAGACGAATGGATAAAGCTTGCCAGAGCAATGGGGCCTATTTCAGAAGCACCTATTTTCATAGATGACACCCCTGCAATATCAATAACTGAAATGAGGGCAAAATGCAGAAGACTTAAAATTGAACAAAATCTGGGACTTATAGTAATAGACTATCTTCAGCTTATGCAGGGACAAGAAAGATCAGAAAACAGACAGCAGGAGATATCTGAAATATCAAGATCCCTTAAGGCACTGGCAAGGGAAATTGATGTTCCTGTGGTAGCATTATCCCAGCTTTCCCGTGCGCCTGAAATGAGGGCTGATCACAGACCCGTTCTCTCTGACCTTAGGGAGTCCGGGGCGATAGAGCAAGACGCCGATGTTGTAATGTTTCTATACAGGGATGAATACTATCATCCCGATACAGATAAAAAGAATATTGGAGAAGTAAATATAGCCAAACAGAGGAACGGTCCAACCGGAGCTATTGAATTGGTTTGGTTGGGACAATTCACAAAGTTTGTGAGCAAGGAAAAGCACATAACAACGAATTAATTTACATAATCTTAGAACTGTTATTTCATTATCGGAGCTTTCGCAGTATTTTGCAGAAGGCTCCTTGATTTGTAACATGTAATTGGGTTCTTTATCTGTGGATAACCTGGGGATAATGTGCATAATTTTATTGTAATATTAACATAAACCAGAAAATAATAATTAAATAGTTGTATACATATTGGTACAAGACATTTTGTAGCAGTAACCGAACATATGTGCATATCTCTGTGGACAATGTGCATAATGTGAATCAGAATTTTCTGAATAATTTATTTTATTGCTGCATACGTGATTTTATTATTCAAATTCCATATAATAATAACATTTAGTATGAATCACATATTTAAGATATAAAATATTGACTTAGAATGTATATTTTGGTAGGATAGAATCTAAACAAAAATTGTTTCCGATTGTTAAATTAAAGCTATTTGCAGTAAAGATAGAGCAGTAAATTCAATTTAATTATTAAACTGTAAAATTTACATATGAAACATAAAGTTTAGGTATTTATTGATGGATCATACTATAGATATTATCACGGGGGAACGGAGGTCGGCGTTTTATGAGATACGATGTTATAATAGTAGGTGCGGGAGCATGCGGTATATTTGCAGCCTATGAATTGATGCAATACAATTCGGAGATAAAAGTAGCTATGCTTGAAAAAGGCAACGAACTTAAAAAAAGAATATGCCCGATAGATAATGAAAAAGTTAGAACATGTATTAACTGTTCTAACTGCAGTATTATGAATGGGTTTGGCGGGGCAGGAGGCCTGTCCGACGGGAAGTATAATATCACCAATAATTTTGGCGGAGAACTTTACAAATATGTTGGAAGAAAAGAAGCTCTCGATCTTATGAACTATGTGGATGAAATTAATTGCAAGATGGGCGGTGCAGAAGCCAAGCTTTATTCTACGGAAAACAGCGATCTGAAAAGTAAAGCATTAAGATACGATCTCCATTTGCTTGATGCCAAGGTGCGCCATATGGGGACGGATAAAAATCTGGTAATCATGAATAACTTATATGAATATTTGAAGGATAAGGTTGATATTGAATTCAATACTGAAGTATCGGACGTTGAGAAGCGAGAGAAAGCCTTCTATGTTACTACTGACAAAGGAGAATACACCTGCAGCTGGTTGATATTAGCAACCGGACGTTCCGGTTCAAAATGGATTTCGGGAATATGTGATAAGTTGGGCATAAAAAAAGAAAGCAACAGAGTAGACATTGGTGTACGTGTCGAGCTTCCAGCCTCAATATTTGAACATATAACCAGCCAGGTTTACGAAAGCAAGATTGTATACAGAACAGAAAAGTATAACGATTTAGTCAGAACTTTCTGTATGAATCCATATGGAGAGGTAGTCACAGAAAACACCAACGGAATTGTAACAGTAAACGGACACAGTTATTCAGATCCCAAGTATCACACCGAGAATACGAATTTTGCATTGCTTGTTTCCAATAAATTCACAGAGCCCTTTAAAAACAGCAACGAATATGGCGAATCCATAGCAAGATTAAGCAATATGTTGGGCGGAGGTGTGCTGGTACAGCGCTTTGGAGATTTGGTAAAGGGACGCAGATCCAGCGAAAGAAGAATGGAGAAAAGCTTTTTACGCCCAACGCTGAGTGCTACACCGGGAGATTTGAGCCTTGTTATTCCAAAGAGGCAGCTTGATGACATTATAGAGATGATTTATGCTTTGGATAAGATAGCCCCCGGAACGGCAAATGAAGACACACTGCTGTACGGAGCAGAAGTGAAGTTTTATAATTCCCAGGTGGAAGTAAATAACAATCTGGAAACATCAATAAAAGGATTGTATATCCTGGGCGATAGCTCAGGGGTGACGCATTCATTATCCCAGGCATCAGCAAGCGGAGTTTATGTAGCCCGTTTAATCGGGGAAGGATGGGGCAGGCATGATTAAAGATTATTATTTGAAGAGGTGTTATTTATGTCATCATTAGTAATAGTAGGAGCCCAATGGGGAGATGAAGGAAAAGGGAAAATAACGGATTATCTTGCTGAAAAAGCGAATGTAGTTGTAAGATATCAGGGTGGAAATAATGCGGGACATACGGTAGAAGTTGATAACGAGATATATAAACTGCAGCTTATCCCTTCAGGAATATTATACCCCGACAAACAATGCATAATAGGAAATGGGGTTGTTCTTGATCCGAAATCTTTTTTAGAAGAAGTAAAAGCTCTTGAGGAAAGAGGAATAAAGACTGCAAACCTTAGGGTAAGTGATAGGGCACATGTAGTTTTTCCTTATCATAAGAAAATCGATGAGCTATCCGAAATAAGAAGAGGCAGCAGTAATTTGGGAACCACTAAAATGGGGACCGGCTCCTGCTATGCGGATAAAACAGAAAGAATTGGCATAAGGGTATGTGACCTCTTAAGAAAAGATGTTCTTGCAAAAAAGCTTAAAGCAAACCTTGAGAGTAAAAACTTGTATCTTAAAAATACATATGATTTCAAAGGTTATTCTTATGATGAAATGCTAGCTGAATACTTGAATTATGCGGAACAGCTGAAGCCTTTTGTCAGGGATACCTCGGTACTGATCTATAATGCCATTAAGGCAAACAAAAAGGTACTTTTTGAAGGAGCTCAGGGAACGCTATTGGATTTGGATTTTGGAACATATCCATATGTTACTTCCTCTCATCCGACCGCAGGAGGAGTCTGCATCGGTGCGGGAGTGGGACCCGCTCTGATAGGCAAGGTAGTTGGTGTTGCAAAAGCATATACAACAATGTTGGGGAAAGGCCCTTTTCCTACGGAGCTTTTGGATGAAACAGGGGAGTATATCAGGACTGCAGGAAAGGAGTTCGGTACTGTGACCGGAAGGCCCAGAAGGTGTGGATGGTTTGATGCGGTAATAGTAAAGTATGCAGTAAGAATAAGCGGTATGACAGGCATTGCAGTAACCAAGCTTGATACACTGTCGAATATTCCAAGTATTAAAATGTGTGTAGGTTATAAACTTGGCAATAATATTATAAAGAATTTTCCTGCAAGTCTGGAAGATCTTGGAGAATGTGAGCCAATATATGAGGAATTTGAAGGTTGGGGAGATATTAGTGAAATCAAGGAATACAACAAGCTTCCAATAAACCTTTTAAGATATCTTGAAAGAATAGAGGAGATCTGTGGAACAAGTCTTTCAATTATCTCGGTTGGACCAAAGAGAAATCAGACGATAATGATTGATAAGTTTTAGGTAATATACAGCAGTATTATCAGGTAAGATTGTCGGATGGATAAAATGTATATTGACAAAGTAATTCCGACACTGTAGAATGTATAAATGTGAGCCGCAAAAATTGTTCGCGATATGACTCACTAGCTCAGTCGGTAGAGCACATGACTTTTAATCATGGTGTCCGGAGTTCGATTCTCCGGTGAGTCACCAAAGGCCCGTTGGTCAAGCGGTCAAGACATCGCCCTTTCACGGCGGTAACGGGGGTTC
>ERZ795058.4214-NODE-4214-length-14223-cov-13.031268_pt1 | contig 14223 bp, 8 predicted proteins | sample MGYA00375142_ERZ795058 | MGnify/ENA primary metagenome ERZ795058 (study PRJEB30187, sample SAMN05720210) | activated sludge metagenome | isolation source: anaerobic digester from wastewater treatment plant | place: Japan | collected 2015-04-20 ... | reverse complement strand
CTATGCTTATCCTCCTCGCTCAAAACAATATTCAAATATGACAAATACCTTGAATACGCAATTTCTCCACTTTCTACAGCGGGTTTCACGGCACAGTCAGGTTCGTTTATATGCAAACAGTTGCCAAAATGACAGTTATGTGACATTTTAAAAATTTCAGGAAAATAATGTCCTGTTTCTTCTTTGTTTAAATAAACTAAACCAAAAGCTCTAATTCCTGGCGTGTCAATTACAGCTCCGCCAAAAGATAGTTTGTGCATTGTTGCAAAAGTAGTTGTATGTCGTCCTGTAAGGTGAGTTTTTGAAATTGAAGCTGTTTTTAAATTTAAACCCGGCGAAATTGCATTAATTAACGAAGATTTTCCTGTTCCACTATGCCCTGCTATCACATTTACTTTATCTTTCAATGCTTTTTTAACAAGCTCCAAATTTTGATTTTTTACTATAGAGGTAGGAATTACTTTATATCCAATATCCTCATAAACAGCCATTAACATAGCTACTTCTTCAATTTCCTCTCTTGTGTAAATATCTATTTTATTAAAAATAATCAATGGTGGAATACTGTAAGATTCAGCAGCTGCAAGAAATCTATCCATAAAAACTGTTGTTGTCTCTGGATTTTTTAAAGTGTGAATAAATACTGCTTGGTCAATATTTGCTGCAATTACATGAGATTCTTTAGACAGATTTGTTGATTTTCTAATAATACAATTTTTACGCTCTTCAATTTCAGTAATCACTCCTTCTTCTTCTGAAATTATTTCAATTTCAACAAAATCGCCAACTGCAACAGGATTTGTTTCTCGCGAATCTGCAAGCCTAAGTCGCCCCCTAATAGTGCAATTATAGATTTTATCGTCAACTTCGACTAAATAATTAGCCCCAGTACTTTGTATTACTTGTCCTCTTTTCATATGCACGCAAATTTATACAAAAAAATAATATTGCAAATATTGTTGCAACGAATTTTAATAAAGCTCGTATATTTGAATTTGTATATCTTTGTAAAATGAAAACTTTACTTATAACATTAAACGCAAAATATATCCACACATCTTTGGCTCTGCGCTGGCTCTATGTTGTAAATAAAGATAAATTCGACATTTCTTTTAAAGAATATTCTATAAAAGAAGATATTCAAAGCATTGCAAATGAAATTATAGAAACTAATTGCGATATTGTTGGAATCAGCGTTTCCATCTGGAATGTTGACCAAAGTAAAGATTTGTGTTCAATTTTGAAAAATAAAAATCCGAATTTAATTATAATACTTGGTGGACCCGAAGTTAGTTACGAACCCGATTTTTTTATTAAAAATTGGAAAATTGATTATGTTGTAAGTGGCGAAGGCGAGTTTGTCTTAGGCAAATTGCTTGATTCTCTCAAAAATAATAAAACGGCAAAAATCCCATCAGTTTCTACAAAACAAAAAATTAGTAAAACAATTGCAAAAGCAAATATTGACGAGCTTGTAAAATATCCTTCGCCTTATCAGTTGGAGATAGACAAAAAAGACGTAAAAAATCGTATAGTTTATTTTGAAACTTCGCGAGGCTGTCCTTATCACTGCCAATATTGTTTGTCGTCTTTGGAAACTGGTGTTAGATATTTTCCTCAAACACATATTTCTGAAAATCTAAAGTATATCATAAAAAGTGAGGCTAAACAAGTAAAATTTTTAGACCGTACTTTTAATTTGAATGTAAAACACACAAATTTTGTTTTTGATTTACTTTTGCAAAATTATAGACCTAATTTAAGTTTTCAATTTGAAATTTATGCCGATTTATTAAACGATGAAACAATAAAATTTTTAAACGAAAATACTCCCGAGAAATATTTTAGATTTGAAATTGGTATTCAATCCACACATGAGCCTACAAATATTGAAATTAAACGAAAACAAGACTTCCCACTACTTGCAAAAAATTGTAAAAATTTAATAAAAGGCGGAAAAATTGACTTACATTTAGATTTAATTGTTGGCTTGCCATACGAGACTTTCGAACTTTTTCTAAAATCTTTTAACGAAGTCTTTGAATTAGGTGCAAAAGAAGTACAGCTTGGATTTTTAAAAATGCTGCGTGGAACTGCTTTAAGAAATAATGCCAACAAATTTGATTATGTATATGATGAAAATCCACCTTATCAAATAATTAGCAATAAATTTATTTCAAAAGCTGAGCTTGAAAGAATCCATGATGCTGAACATGCTTTAGATAAATTTTGGAATAGTGGCAGATTTCCAAACACTATGCAAAGACTAATAAGTCAAGAATATAAAAATAGATACTTTGAACTTTTCGACGAAATTGCTGAATTTTATAACAAAAATGATTTGCCACATTTTGCTTATCAACTCGAAGATTTGTTTAATTATTTCAACTCCTTCTTAGAAACAAAAAACATTGAAGCAAAATCCACATTACGAGACGATTACTATTCAAATTTTTCTGCTCGTCCTTCAGGCTTTTGGTGTGAAATTATGGATAAAAAAGAAAAAAAGAAAGTTTTAAATATCATTTCCTTAGATGCCAATTTCTTAGAAAAAAATAAACTTTCAAAACAAATTTTAGAAAACAAAACCGCACTCTATCCCTTAGAGGAGAACAAATATCTGCTAAGCATTTTTGAAAATAAAAAAATTAGACAAGTAATATGGCAAGGCAGTTAAAAGTTAAAAGTTAAAAGTCGAAAGTTAAAAGTTAAAAGTTGAAAGGGGCTTGCGAGATTGGCTTTTCTTTAAAAACTTTTGCTTTCAGCGAGCTCGCAAGCTCGGTTCAAACTTTATAAACTTTTAACTCAATTCTTAATTCATTAATTCTCAATTATTAATTCATTAATTATTTCCTCAACCTTAAGATTTAATCCATTCACAACAATATCTGCTTGCAAATAATACTTTTCTCTTTCGCTGAGCATGCTTTCAACTTTTTGCAAAAGCTCTTCCTGATTTAGATTTTTTATTAATGGTCTTTTTGTTTTTGAATTTACTAAGCGATTTGTTAGAGATTTTGCATCTAATTTTAAATAAATGCTAGTTCCAAGTTTTTTTATTATTTCTAAATTATTGTTAAAACATGGTGTACCACCGCCAAGCGATAAGATAAAACTTTCTTTATTTTCAAATTCTTTTAAAGTTTCTGTCTCTAATTTTCTAAAAATGTCCTCATCAAATTTTGAAAAAATACTTGGAATACTTATTTTATATTTTTGCTCAATAAGTCTGTCTAAATCATAAAACTCGTGATTTAAAGCATGGGCAAGCTTTTTCCCAAAAACTGTCTTGCCTGCACCCATAAAACCCATTAAAAAAATTTTCATAATTTAGATTTTAAAAATCCAAAGTCATTTGCACTCCGCCTTCAGGTGGGTCTTTTTTGTTTTTATCTTCTTTTTTCTTTGGTTTTTCTTCAACGACATCTTCGTCTTTATCTCTAGTGTCAATTATTTCTAGTTCAATTTCTTCGCCTTGCTCAAATTCACGTTCATCATCATCTTCAAAATTTTCTTCATCATTTTCATCTTCAAGTTTTTCTTTTTCTAAAGGCTGGTCGAAAATAATTTTAGAAATTTCAAAAGTTGTTAATCTCTTTCCTCTAGCTCCGATTCCTTTAACAGCAATAAATTCTTCTGCATCAATAAATTCTGGTTCGCGTGATTCGTGCTTACCTGCAAAAACTATTTTTACCAATGGAAATTCATCGTAAGAAAGAGCAACAAGATAAGAACCTTCAGTTTCCGAAATTATAAATTGATCACGTAAATCTTCTTGAACTTGGAAGCGTTTTAGATAGAAGAAATTCTGGTCTGAATCATAATGAATAGCCGTATAAACTAGATCTGGGTCGTATTTTGCAATTTTTAAAATATTGTCTTCGTAATGATTAGACAAATCAAAATTTGTTAATCTACATTTTCCATCTTTTGTAAAGACAATAATTTGGTCTTCACCTTCAAATTCGCCTAAGTACAATCCACGTTCGCTATCATTAAGTCTAAAAATTTCTTCATCAAACCAAATTTTTCTGCCACCAAGTGTAGAAATTCCTTCTTCTTTCAAAGTAATTTTATGAATATCATGCTTAGAAAGTATATTTCCTTGAGCAGTACGTCCTTTTATTGCAATATCTTTAAAATCAATTTCAAAAGAAAGTTTTCTAATTTTTGGTTTTGGTTTTAAAAATACTTTTACCACTTCGGCTTCTCCATTTGGATTTGCAGAAAAATAAAGAATTCTCGAACCTTCAGCACCCTTTGTTAAATCATACTCTCTATCGCGAGTAACTCCTGTTACTGCAAAGCGTTTTATATAAGAAGTGGAAGTTTTTCCATCTCTATAAGCTACATTATAAATTGTTCGCTTATCGTTTCTAAAGAAGACATTTGCATATAAAATGTCTTTTCCGAAATATGCTTTTTCCGAAATTTTTGAGATGATATATTTTCCATCTCTTCTAATAACTATAATATCGTCAATATCAGAGCAATCGCAAACAAATTCATCTTTCTTAAGACCATAACCAACAAAACCTTCTTTATAATTCACATAAAGCTTTTCGTTCAACACTGCTACTTGTGCTGTATCAATAGTGTCAAAGTTTCTCATTTCAGTTTTGCGTTCGCGACCTTTGCCGTATTTTTCTTTAATACGTTTATAATAATCAATGGTGTATTGAGTAAGATGCTCAAGATTATATTTTATTTTTTTAATTTCTTCCAAAATATTCAACAAATCTTCTTCGGCTTTGTCGCTATTAAAACGCAAAATTCTCTTCATTTTTATTTCTAGCAACTGTAATAAATCGTCTCGCGTAATTTCGCGTATTAAGTTTAATTTATGTTCTATTGCTTTTGAATGAATAAAATCAATTGCTTGATCTGTTGACTTTGCATTTTCGTATTCTTTTTCTTTATAAATACGTTTTTCGATAAACCATTTCTCCAAAGAAAGTGAGTGCCATTCTTCTTCTAGTTCAGCTTTATGAATTAATAATTCTTGCTGAAGAAGTGTTCTTGTATCTTCAACCGAATGTTTTAAAATTTCGGAAACGCCCATAAACTGTGGGGCATCATCTTTAATAACACAAGCATATGTTGGAAGCGACATTTCGCACTGTGTAAACGCATATAAAGCATCAATAGTTTTATCGCTAGAAACTCCTGATGGCAAATGAATTACAATTTCTACAAACTCGGCTGTATTATCTTCGATTTTTCTAATTTGAATTTTTTTACTGTCGTTTGCAGAAATAATAGACTCAATCAGTTTAGTTGTTGTTGTTCCAAATGGAATTTCGCGAATAACTAATGTACGTCTATCTATTTTTTCAATTTTTGCACGCACTCTTGCTCGTCCACCTCGTAATCCATCATTATACTTGCTAAAATCTCCATATCCACCTGTTGGAAAATCTGGAAAAATTTCAAATTCTTTATTCTCTAAATGTGCAATACTAGCATCAATAAGTTCGATAAAATTATGTGGTAAAATTTTTGAAACTAATCCTACTGCTATACCTTCCATTCCTTGAGCTAAAAGCAAAGGGAATTTTACTGGCAAAGTTACAGGTTCTTTATTCCTTCCATCGTATGACGATTTCCAAACTGTAGTTTTAGGATTAAAAACAACTTCGAGAGCAAATTTTGTCAATCTAGCTTCAATATATCTTGGTGCTGCGGCAGAGTCGCCTGTCAAAATATTTCCCCAGTTTCCTTGACAATCGATTAAAAGATCTCTTTGTCCGAGTTGTACAAGAGCATCGCCTATAGAAGCATCTCCATGAGGATGATATTGCATTGTATGACCTACAATATTTGCAACTTTATTATATCTACCATCATCAAGTTGTTTCATGGCATGCATCAAACGTCTTTGAACAGGCTTAAATCCGTCATTTATATGAGGCACAGCACGTTCTAAGATTACGTAAGAAGCATAATCCAAAAAGTTATCTTTAAACATCTTTTGCAGACGAGTAACCTTTGGTTCTTCTTGTTCTACAACTTCAATTGGAACAAAATCTTCGTTATTTTCTTGATTATTGTTAGATATATTATTTTTTTCTTCACTCATGTTTTTTTAAAATCTCCCTTTTTATATATCTTCTTCTATTCTTAGATTGTTAATAATAAATTCCTGACGTTCAGGGGTATTTTTTCCCATATAAAACTCAAGTAAAGGCTGAATTTGGTCGGCTTTAGACAAGGTAACAGGTTCAAGCCTAATATCTTTACCTATAAAATTTTTAAATTCGTCAGGCGAAATTTCACCTAGCCCTTTAAAACGAGTTATTTCAGGATTTTTAAGTTTTTTAATCGCTTCGTCTTTTTCTTTTTCGTCATAGCAGTAAATTGTTTCTTGCTTATTTCTTACTCTAAAAAGTGGAGTTTGCAAAATAAACAAATGCCCGTGTTTTAATAAATCTGGGAAAATTTGCAAGAAAAAAGTAGTAAGCAAAAGACGAATATGCAAACCGTCAACATCGGCATCGGTTGCTATCACAACATTTCTATATCTGATATTTTCAATTCCTTCTTCTATATTCAAGGCTGCTTGTAAAAGATTAAATTCTTCGTTTTGGTAAACCACTTTTTTAGTTTCACCATAAGAGTTTGCAGGTTTTCCTTTCAAGCTAAAAACAGCTTGAGTATTCACATCTCTTGATTTTGTGATAGAGCCGCTTGCAGAATCGCCCTCGGTTAAGAAAATTGTTGTTTCGTAACGTCTTTCATCATCTGAATTGTAGTGAATTCTACAATCTCTTAGTTTTTTATTATGCAGACTTACTTTTTTTGCTCTTTCTCTGGCTAATTTTTGAATACCTGCAATTGCTTTTCTATCTTTTTCTGAGGCAAGAATTTTCTTTTGAATTTCTTCAGCAATATCAAGGTTTTTATGAAGAAAGTCGTCAACTTTTTTCATAAAGTCAAAAATATAATTTCTCACAGTTGGACCTTCGGGACCCATGTCTTTTGAGCCTAATTTTGTTTTTGTTTGCGACTCAAAAATTGGTTCTATAACTCTTATGCTTACAGCTGCTACTATACTTTGTCTAATATCATTAGCATCAAAATCTTTTTTATAAAAGTCACGAATAGTTTTCACAAAAGCTTCTCTAAAAGCTGCCAAGTGCGTACCACCTTGAGTTGTATTTTGTCCATTCACAAAAGAGTAATATTCTTCGCTATATTGTGTGCCGTGAGTAAAAGCTATTTCTATATCGCCATTTTTCAAATGTACGATAGGATAAAGAGGTTCTTGATTTAGATTTTCGTTTAGTAAATCGAGTAAGCCATTTTTAGACTGAAAACGTTCACCATTAAAATTTATTATTAAACCTGTGTTGAGATAAGTGTAATTTCTCAACATAGTTTCAATAAATTCTTGTATATAATTATATTTTTCAAAAATCTCTGAGTCTGGTGTAAATACTACCAAAGTGCCATTTGGCTCATCTGTATCAATAAGTTCGGTTTCAGAAATTTTTATTCCTCTAGAAAATTCAGCAGATTTCTTTTTTCCTTCGCGATACGAAACAACTTTAAAGAAAGAAGAAAGAGCATTCACAGCTTTAACCCCAACTCCATTAAGTCCAACAGACTTTTTGAAAACGCTAGAATCGTATTTAGCTCCTGTGTTCATTTTAGAAACTACATCTACAAGTTTTCCTTGAGGAATACCACGTCCATAGTCTCTCACAGAAAGAGTATAGTCTTCTAATTTAATATCTATATTTTTTCCAAAGCCCATAGCATACTCGTCAATAGAGTTGTCTATCACTTCTTTAAGCAAAATATAAATTCCATCATCTTTGGACTTTCCATCTCCTAATTTGCCTATATACATTCCTGGGCGTTTTCGGATATGTTCTTCCCAATCTAAAGTTTTGATACTATCTTCTGAATAATTCGCTACCATTTAACAGTCCTTTCCATAAGTGTACAAAAATAGCTTTAATATATTTATTTTTTTAAATTCTGCAAATTAAAATATTAACATTTTAAAGTTGATAAAAAAGATATGATATTTCACACACACATTACAAACACTTAAAATACTAATGCAGTACTTTAAATTTATTAACAATTTATTCGTAGGACAATGATATAAGTGTAGGTGATATGAAACGTAAGAATTTCAGCATAAATTAATTCAAGTTTTAATATCCTCACCACATTGTAAGCAAAAACGAAACTTATTTTGATAAAATTCGTATAATATTATTTAAGAACTACAATGAAAAATTTAAGTATCAAACATTTATTGATTTTATTCTTGACAACAATGCTAATAGTTTGTTTAACAAGTTGTGAAGAAGACTTCGAGAATGCAAGCACACTCAAAAAGCTATATAAGACATACAAAAATGGTTCAATCGACGAATGTAAATACAATGACCAGACTGTTTATCGTGCAACATTAAACGTTTATGACGCAAATGTTGTTATTCACGATAAAAACGGAAAACAAATTGGAACTTGCAATTACGCTTGGGAACAATTTGACGTAATATGCACAAAACTAACAGACTGCGAAACTATTTACAGATGTAAAGACAATATTTGGGGATTTCCCGAAATTGATAAATATGGACTTGGGAAGTAATATAGAAACATTAAAAAAACTTTAAGTTTACTTTGTAAAATATTTTTCCTCACTACAAAATGCTTTCATGTAAAATAAGTTTACAAATACTTGTTTTGAAAATTAAACTGTTATATTTGCAACATAATTTATAAGGTATTTTAAAATGCTTAAAGATAAACATAATCAATTCAATAAACTTATTTGGTTTCTATTTGCAATTACAATCATTGTTACAATAGCCCCTTTTTTTAAGATTGGTTTTACAACTGCAGACGATTTAGAGAACTACATAAGTTATCTTTATGGTTCAGTTGTCCCAGAATCATGGATATATGCAAGAGATGCGGGCAGGTTTTATTTTATTATTACCAAACCACTTTATTCGTTACCTTATGTGGGCGACAGTTTTATTTTTACTAAAATAATTCAACATTTTTCTTTATTACTCTCTTACGCTATGGTAGCAGTTTTGATTAAAAAGATTTTTAACTCACGCGAAATAGCCCTTCTATTATTCCTCGTTCTGTTAATGGCTACTCCTATTACAGCAAACTATCATATGCCTTTTATTGCTTATCCATTTTATTTTACTTTTAGTTTTGCTGTATTAATTTCAGCGGTCTTGCTGTTTATCAAATATACAGAAACAAATAAATATAAATTTCTGATTCTTTCGGCAATTATCTTCTTTGTTTCATTATTATTTTACGAAACCTACTTGCTTTTTTTATTCTTCTTTTGCATCTGGTTATTTGTTCGCAACATCAAGCAATCAGGAGGAGTTAAAAACTTTTTCAAATCAAAAACAACATACAAAGAAATTATCCCTTTTGCATCGGCAGGGCTCTTGTATTTAATACTATATTTTGGCTTCAGAATGCTACTTGAAAATGAAGGTGATATTTACTCAGGTAGTTCGTTTGCACAAAATTTTAGTTGGGCAAATTTCGTATCTGTACTTTACAAACTTACTCAAACCGTTTTCCCATTATACATATTTAATCTAAACCTAGAGTATATAAACCGAATAGATTTATCGTTTAACTCTGGTGTTACCTCATTTATATCAATTCTTAAAAATACCGAATTGAATACTATAGTAAATGTAGCTATTCAATTGGCAATTTTTATTTATCTGTTTCTCAGACTTAAAAACATTTCGGGATATAAAAAACTAACATTAGGAATTTTATTTTCTTTATTGTTTGCGTTTTTATCTCATTCTGTTCTTGCAATGGCTGAAAAATATAATACTGTAGAAGCCGCAACTATTAAAGGTTACGTTACTTCCTATTATTCATATTTTGGAGTTTGGTTAGCTATTTTACTATTTGCTATAATTATTTACAAATTAGTAAAGAAAAACAAATATATAAAGTACACAACAATTGTTTTATTTTCTGTTGCATTTGCTTATGTATCCATTGTTACTTCTTATTCAAATCGAATAATGGCACGAGGCTGGGAACAAAGTCAGATTAGATTTACGGCAATTGACGAGATGATGAAAAAGGAAGCTTTTAAGGATTGCCCAGATGGTTCGTTAATCTACACGCCCGACATGTATTGGTCTGACGTTCTTGGATTTGTGCTTGCTGCACAGGGATTTAATTGGGGGACTTATGTCCATATAAAATCAGGAACACAACTTGACTTCATATTATCTGCGGAAAGAATGATAGAAGCACATTATGCATCGCCAGATGCAAAAATTTTTAGATTAGTTAAAATTCATACTTCTATAGAAAATGATTTTCTTTTTGTTCTTGCAGAAGTTGACAAAAACAGTATAAATTGGGATAAAGGCAAAGATATGTTTATGAATGCAACTTGTACAAAAGCAAAAGTTTACTATTATTCTAAATCAAATGATTTTGTTGTTCAATTTAAAACAGTAGAAAATGCTAATGATGGTTTTGCATTAATAAATGGTGTCGATTTATCTCCTATTTCTAATGGCATAAATCAAATTAATTTGAGGGATATTACAGACAGAGAACTAATTGCTAATTTCGATATTGAACTAGATGTACCTATTTATACCGAAAGCTTTTCTGCCTCAAATATGATTCCTAAATACTCAACTCCAATAGATTTGATTAACCCAGCTAGTGTTAAATTTTCCCAAGTAAACAAAATTGACACAATAGTAAATGTAAGTGCAGAAAACCAATTTCCATTGTCCTTAGCTGAACCAATTAATATAGACAAAACTTATGATGTAATGTCGCTGAATGTGCAAATGGAAACTGATATGCTTAATCAAGAGAATTTTTTCGCACTTGTGGTTGAGATTCGCGATAATAAAGATGAAGTAATATTTTGGGAAAGCTATGAAATTAAAAATGAATCAATAGTAAACTTTTCGAAATGGGTTAACTTTGTTGAAATTAGAGACAAAAATCCAAAATTGTTAAAATTATATGTTTGGAATCCAAACCAATGTGAATTTAAAATAAATAAAGTTAAAAACGTATCCATAAAAGCTCTCTAACAACATGAAAAGATGCTAAATCCTACAAAAATGAAAGATATGCAAGAAAACGAGTAGGATTTTAAAACAAAACTACAAATATTTGACTTTTGAAAATTAGACAGTATATTTGCAACATAATTTAAAGCTTATTCAAAATGCTTAATAACAAAAACACTCAATTTAATAAGTTTATTTGGTTTCTTTTTGCAATCACAATTATTGTTACAATAGCTCCTTTTTTTAAGATTGGATTTACAACTGCAGACGATGTAATTAGCTACACAAGTTATCTTTATGATAGTATTTTTCCAGACTCGTGGGGATATGCAAAAGTTGCTGGCAGATTTTATTTTATTATTACCAAACCACTTTATTCGCTACCTTATGTGGGCGATAGTTTTATTTTTTCTAAAATAATTCAGCATTTGTCATTACTACTTTCTTACGCTATGGTAGCAGTTTTAATTACAAAAATTTTTAACTCTCGAGAAATAGCACTTCTTTTCTTCCTAGTTTTGTTAATGGCCACTCCTATTTCGACAAATTATCATATTCCTTTTATTGCTTATCCATTTTATTTTACTTTTAGTTTTGCTTTGTTAATTTCAGCAGTCTTGCTGTTTATCAAATATACAGAAACAAATAAATATAAATTTCTGTTTCTTTCGGCAATTATCTTCTTTGTTTCATTATTATTTTACGAAACCTACTTGCTTTTTTTATTCTTCTTTTGCATCTGGTTATTTGTTCGCAACATCAAGCAATCAGGAGGAGTTAAAAACTTTTTCAAATCAAAAACAACATACAAAGAAATTATCCCTTTTGCATCGGCAGGGCTCTTGTATTTAATACTATATTTTGGCTTCAGAATGCTACTTGAAAATGAAGGTGATATTTACTCAGGTAGTTCGTTTGCACAAAATTTTAGTTGGCAAAACTTCTTAACTGTGCTTTACGAACTTACGCATACTGTTTTTCCATTGCAGATATTTAATCTAGACCTAGATTATATAAACCGATTAGAATTATCGTATAACTATAGCGCTACCTCATTTGTATCAATTCTCAAAAATACTGACTTGAGCACTATAGTAAATATTGCTGTTCAGTTAGCAATTTTTATTTATCTTTTCATCAGGCTTAAGAACATTTCGGGATATAAAAAACTAGGATTAGGAATTTTATTTTCTTTATTGTTTGCGTTTTTATCTCATTCGGTTCTTGCTATGTCCGAAAAATATAATACAACCGAAGCTACCACTATAAAAGGTTACGTTACTTCCTACTATTCATATTTTGGAATATGGTTAGCCATTTTGCTATTTGTGATAATTATTTACAAATTAGTAAAGAAAAACAAATATCTAAAATACACAGCAATTGTTTTATTTTCTGTTGCATTTGCTTACATATCCATTGTTAATTCCTATTCGAATCGAATATTAGCACGAGGCTGGGAACAAAGTAAAATTAGATTTTCAGCAATCGATGAAATGATAAAAAAAGATGCTTTTAAAGATTGTCCAGATGGATCGTTAATCTACTCACCAGACATATATTGGACTAACGTGTTTGGATATGTACCTGTACCTGATGGACGAGATTGTAGTTGGGGTTATTATATTCATGTAAAATCTGGAGCAAAAATTGACTTTATATTATCTTCGGATAGAATGATTGAAGCACATAATGAATTTCCCGATGCAAAAATCTTTAGATTAGTTAAAAATTATACTTCTATAGATAATGATATGCTTTTTGTTCTTGCAGAAGTTGATAAAAACAGTATAAATTGGGATAAAGGCAAAGATATGTTTGTTGATGCAACTTGTACAAGGGCGAAAGTTTACTATTACTCAAAATCAAACGATTTTGTTGTTCAATTCAAAACAGTGGAAAATGCTAATGATGGTTTTGCATTAATAAATGGTGTCGATTTATCTCCTATTTCTAATGGCATAAATCAAATTAATGTGAGAGATATTACCGACACTGGAATACTTGCTAATTTTGACATTGATTTTGATATACCAGTTTATACCGAAAGTTTTTCTGCTTCAAATATGATTCCAAAATACTCAACCCCAATAGATTTAATTGACCAAGCTAATATTAAATTTTCTAAAATAAATAAAATCGACACAGAAGTAGATGTAAGTGCTGAAAACGAATTTCCATTGGCTTTAATTGAGCCAATTAGTATAGACAAAACTTATGATGTAATTTCGTTAAATGCACAAATGGAAATTGACATAGCTAATCAAGAGAATGGTTTCGCACTTGTGATTGAAATTCGCGATGATAAACATGAAATTGTACTTTGGGAAGGCTATGATATTAAAAATGAATCAGAAGTAAACTTTTCAAAGTTGATTAACCTTGTAGAAATGAGAGACAAAAATCCAAAATTATTACAACTATATATATGGAATCCAAATAAATGTGAATTTAAAATCAATAAAGTTAAAAACGTAACTATAAAGGCTCTCTAAGGTGTAATTAACACAAATGCTACTCTCAAAAATATCAATTTGTGCCACGCACTGTGGCATAAAAAAATAAATTAAAAATATTACTGAATTATTAGTTTTATGTTTAAGAAATTTGTATTTTTGGTTTATGAAATGTTTAGTATTTATAGTTTTGACTTAGAGTAGAATCAACAAAAAATCACAATTTTGCTTTATGAATCAAGAATTAGACATGACTGACTTTGTCAATTGGATTATAGACCTAAAATCCAAAATATATGAAGCACAAAGAAAAGTTGCTTTTTCAATTAACTCACAATTAATTGAACTGTATTGGGATATTGGAAAATCAATTGCAGAGAAACAAGAAAAAGCAAACTGGGGAAGCAATTTTATCGAAAAAGTTGCTACTGAACTAAAACATGAATTTCCACAACTCAAAGGTTTTTCTCGTAGAAATTTATATGCAATGAGTCAATGGTACAAATTCTACTCTCAAAAATATCAATTTGTGCCACAGGCTGTGGCGCAAATTCCATGGAGCCATAACAGGCTCATAATAAGCAAAATAAAAAATCATTGAAATATTGTTTTATTATATTCCAAACCTTGACTAAAGTTTTTAAAGTTCCTTAAATCCGCAACTAAAAATAATTATTGCAATTTTAGATAAAATTATTTTA
>ERZ795058.4213-NODE-4213-length-14224-cov-5.365446_pt1 | contig 14224 bp, 10 predicted proteins | sample MGYA00375142_ERZ795058 | MGnify/ENA primary metagenome ERZ795058 (study PRJEB30187, sample SAMN05720210) | activated sludge metagenome | isolation source: anaerobic digester from wastewater treatment plant | place: Japan | collected 2015-04-20 ... | reverse complement strand
TTGCACGGCCGGCAATTCCTCATCGGAAAACGACGGCGCGGCGGTGGTGGTTCTGGCGTCGGAAAAGAAAGCCAGGCAACTGGGGTTGAAGCCCCTGGCCTATTACCGCTCCTGCGCGGTGGCGGCCACCGATCCTACGCTTACCTACCCCGCGGTTCCGGCCGCGGTGGAAAAGGCGCTCAAAAAAATCGGCCGGACCATAGACGATATGGACCTTATCGAAGTTCAGGAGGCGTTTGCCGTGCAGTGCCTGGCGGATTCACGCCTGGCCGGGCTTTCCGACGAGCAGATGGACGCCAAAGTCAACGTCAACGGCTCCGGCATATCCCTGGGCCATCCCATCGGCGCCACAGGTACCATGCGTCTGGTCACACTGTTGGGCGAAATGCAGCGCAGCGACGCGCGCTTCGCACTGGAAACAATCTGCGGCGGCGGCGGGCAAGGAATTTGCATGGTAATTGAAAGGAAATAACACGGCAGGAAAACCCGGCTCACGCAGAACATGCCGGATCAAACTGTTTTGACTGCCCTGGCCCTTCCCGCAAAGGCGGGAATCCAGACACAATAACAATCCGGGAGGAAACTAATATGGATTTTGCCTTAACAGAGGAACAAAGAATGATTCAGGAGACGGCGAAGAGTTTCGCCGAAAAGGAAATCGCGCCGTATGTCGAAGAAGATGAGAAAAATCACTTCTGGCGCAAAGAAATCTATGACAAGATGGCGGAGTTGGGATTTTTCGGCTTCTGCATCGACGAAAAATACGGCGGCAACGGCATGGGATTTCTGGAAGGCGCGCTGGCGATCGAGCAGGTGGCCAAAGTACATACCTCCTGGCGCATGGCCTTCAACATGCAGTGCTGGGGGCCGGCGCTCACCATTCAGAAATTCGGCACGGAAGAACAAAAAGAGCATTATATCCCTAAATTAGTCTCCGGAGAATACATCGGCAGCTTCGCCATGACGGAACCGGATGTCGGCTCCGACGTGGCCGCGATGAAATGCCTGGCCGTGGACAAGGGCGACCACTACCTGCTAAACGGCAACAAGATGTGGATCACCAACGGGTCGATCTGCCATCACGGCCTGTTGTACGTCAAAACCGACAAGGACGCGGGCGCCAGCGGCGTGAGCTGCTTTATCATGGATTATTCCCTTCCGGGCATCACGCGCCGGAAGATCAACGAAAAAGTAGGCCTGTGGGCCTCCGATACGGCGGAAATCACCTTCGAAGATGTCAAGGTCCCCAAAAACCTCCTGCTGGGCAAACTCAACCGCGGCTTTCAGATCTGCATGACGCAGCTCAACGCCACAAGACTGGGCTGCTCGGCGGGCGCCCTGGGGCTTTCCGGGGCGATACTGGAAGCCTGCTCGCGCTATGCGACCGAGCGCTCCCAGTTCGGCAAACAGATCGGCCGCTACCAGCTCATCCAGCAGCAGGTGGCGGATATGAAACTAGGCCACGACACGCTGGCGTACTTGGTCTATCGCGCCGCCTGGCTCAAGGATAAAGGGCTTCCCAATGTGCTGGAAACCTCCATGTCCAAACTCTACAGTGCAAAAGTTGTCGTCCATGACGCCAACGAAGCGATGAAGCTCTACGGGTCGTTCGGTTATTCCGACGAATATCCCTGCGGCCGCTTCCTTCGCGACTCGAAGCAGTTTGAAACGCTGGAAGGCACATCAAACATGCACACGATGATCGTCGCCAACGCGCAGATGGGATTTGCACCCAACCGCGTGTAGGCGGGCAACACCCCTTCTTGTCTTTGAAACATACCCTCCCTCCGCATGGGAAAATGCGCGAGGGAGGGGCATCAATCATGAGGAGCAATCCATGAAGCGATATTTTGAAAAAATGGACCCGCTGGGCAAGGCTCTTTCCCCCAGACAGATCGAAAGCATGCAGACCAACCGCGCCGAGCTCGAACAGATCATGAAGAGCGTCGATGCTGAGGTGGAGCGGATCAAAAACGTCGGCATCTCTCTTGAAACACTTCATAACCGGGGCGAGATGAGCGTCTGGGAGCGCATCGAATACCTGGTTGACCCCGGCACTTTCCGTCCACTGCACAGTATTTTCGATCCGGAAAATGAAGAGTCCGGCAGCACCGGCGTGGTGGACGGCCTGGCCCGCATCCGCGGCAAATGGTGCGCGCTTATCGGCTTCAACAATAAATGGATGGCGGGAGCGTGGATTGCCGGACAGCCGGACAATAACCTGCGCGTCACGGATATTGCTAAAATCCTGAACATTCCGCTGGTGTGGCTGGTAAACTGCTCCGGCGTGAAACTGCCCGAGCAGGAGAAGATGTACGCCAACCGGCGCGGACAGGGCACCTGCTTTTTCCGCCACGCCGAGCTCGAGCAGATGGGCGTTCCGATTATCGCGGGTATTTACGGCACCAATCCCGCCGGCGGCGGCTATCAGTCGATCAGCCCGACAATTTTACTGGCGCACAAAAAAGCCAATATGGCCGTAGGCGGCGGAGGCATTGTCAGCGGCATGTCCCCCAAAGGTTTTTTTGATGAGGCGGGCGCCGAAGAGCTCATCGACGCCACCCGTCATTTCAAATCCGTGCCGCCGGGCAGTGTGAAAATACATTACGATGTCACGGGTTTTTTCCGTGCGGTCTTTGACGAGGAAACACAGGTCCTCGACGCCATCAAAGACTATATGGACGATCTGCCCGCTTACAGGCCGCGCTTTTTCCGCGTGGCCGAGCCGGCCGGCCCCGCCTATCCTCCGTCGGAAATCGCCTCGATCATTCCAGTCAATAAAAAACGCGTTTATGATTTTGAGCAGGTGCTGGCTCGCCTGGTGGACTCCTCGGAGCACATGGAATTTCGCCCCGACTACGGACCGGAAATGTACTGCGGCCTGGTCAAGGTGGACGGTTATCTGATGGGCGTCGTCGGCAACCGCCAGGGCGCCTTCCCCAATTATCCGGAGTACACCAACGAGTATATGGCCGTAGGCGGCAAACTCTACCGCCAGGGGCTCATCAAGATGAACGAGTTTGTCACACTGTGCTCACGCGACAAGGTACCGCTGATCTGGTTTCAGGACACCTCCGGCATCGACGTAGGCGACACGGCCGAAAAGGCGGAACTGCTCGGCCTGGGCCAGTCGCTGATTTATTCTATTGAAAACTCGCGTCTGCCGATGATACTGGTCGTTTTGCGCAAAGGCACGGCGGCCGCGCACTACGTACTGGGCGGGCCTACCGCCAACAACAACAACGCCTTTTCACTGGGCACGGCGACCACGGAAATCAACGTCATGCATGGAGAAACAGCCGCCGCCGCCAGCTACGCGCGCAGACTGGTAAAGGAAAAAGACGCGGGCCGGCCGCTGGGGCCGGTCATCGGCAAAATGAACGAAATGGTCAAGCACTATGACGAGACGTCAGGGCCTGTATATTGTGCGAAGAAAGGCTTTGTCGATGAAATCGTGCGTTTCCATGAACTGCGCGACTATCTGGTGGGCTTTGCCAACTGCTGCTATCAGAACCCGCGCTCCATCTGCCCGCATCACCATATGATCCTGCCGCGTATTATCCGTTCGCAGATCGTCCGCGGGCTTGCCAGGCCGGGGGCCGAAAACTCCACAGGGCAACCATAGGGTAAAGAAAAACGACTCGAACAAAATCATTAAGGAAAGGAATAATGTTATGACGGACATGGCTTTAGCTTTAAAAATCTCCGGAGGCGGACTCGGCGTCGTCTTTTTACTACTGGTGGTCCTCTGGTTCACCATCTGGGTAACCAAAGTCGTCACGGAAAAAATAACAAAATTTATGAATAAATAGTGTGTACTTTAAATACTGTTTGATCTTCGCTCCAATAACTATCGGAACATCCGGCACAAAAGATGCGTGCAAGTCTCTGACGCATTGTGCTTAAAAACTAACAGGTTTATTAACCTGATTACTATTTTAATGGAGGACTCGACGTGTTCGGCTTTTTAGAAACAGGCTTTCAGTTTTTTACCTGGGGAAATGCTGTCATGCTTATTATCGGCAGTGTTTTGATTTATCTGGCGATCGGCAAAAAGATGGAGCCTCTTCTTTTGCTGCCCATCGGCTTCGCGGTTATGCTCGTCAATTTGCCCGTGGGAGGGCTGATGGACTATGAGCATGAAATCAAAGCCAAACAGCCGGGGATCATCAGTCACATCGCCTTGTCCGAGGGGGCCGTTTTCAGCAAAGATACGGCCATCGCACAAACAGACGGCGAAGCCGTAAGCGCGCCCGTTTTCGGGCGGGTCAAGAAAATCACGGTCAAGGAAGGGCAGCACGTCGAAGCCGGAGACGTCATCGCCGTTGTCGTCACCCAGCAGCAGACCAACCAGGCGGAAATTCCGACAAAACCGCTCGGCCTGCTGGCGATCTTCTTTTCCTTCGGGATCATGTGGCAGATTCTCCCGCCTCTTATTTTCTTGTGCCTCGGTGCACTGACGGACTTCGGCCCCATGCTCGCCAACCCTAAAACACTGCTTTTGGGTGCGGCCGCTCAGTTCGGCGTTTACTTTGCTTTTTTCCTTTCCCTGCTGTTCGGTTTTTCCTTCAACGAAGCCGCCTCGATCGGCATTATCGGAGGGGCGGAGGGGCCGACGACGATCTACGTGACGGCGCAGCTGGCACCGCATATTATAGGTGCTACGGCCGTGGCCTGCTATTCCTATATGGCCCTGGTGCCGCTGATTCTGCCGCCGGTCATCAAACTGCTGACCACAAAAAAAGAGCGTGCGATTTACATGAAACCGACGCTCCGGCCCGTTTCCAAACTCGAAAAAATCCTGTTTCCGCTGGTCACCGCGGTTGTCGTGATCCTCTGCGTTCCCGCCTCCGCCCCTCTGATCGGCTGCTTCATGCTGGGAAATCTTTTCAGTGAAAGCGGTGTGGTAGATCGCCTCAGCAACACGGCGCAGACTGTCTTTATCGATATGATGACCATTATTCTGACGCTCTCCATAGGCGGGACGATGGTGGCGGAAAACTTCCTTCAGGTCAAAACGCTGCTTATTTTGCTGCTCGGGGTGATTTCATTTGCCAGCGCAGCGGCTGCGGGTGTCCTGCTGGCGAAATTCATGAACCTGTTTTTGAAGGAAAAGATAAACCCGATGATCGGTGCGGCGGGTGTGTCGGCTGTGCCCATGTCTGCACGGGTGGTCCAGATTATGGGGCAGCAGGAAAACAAAAAGAACTTTCTGCTGATGCACGCGATGGGGCCCAACGTCGCCGGAGCCATCGGCGCGGCGATCGCCGGCGGTGTGCTCATCGGCATCCTGGGATAGACTCCAGGCGGCCCTGTTACGGGGCCGCCTGCGCTTTTGTCTTTTCTTTTCCATAGGCGGCGGACCGGATCAGTGTGTTGTAGCCGCAGCCGTGGCCGGCGCGCAGATCGGCGCAGCGGCAAAAGTCACCCTGAGCGCCCTGCGCGGCGAGCTTCACCTCGCCGGGACCGAAAACAAAAGTCAGGCGGCAGGAGTTTTCCCGGTATTCATAACTGTCCCGTCCGGTCCTTTGCGCGTCGCCCATGATCAGACACTCATGATATTCGTCGGCAATCGTCGTCATCTGAAAAGTCATTTTATCATCATCTTTGCTGATCACACGCAAATAGTCATTGGCGTTTTCCTTGCCGTAAACAGGATGGGAAACTTCATGGGCGTACAGATACAGACAGCGGCCGCCATCTTTGTGATCCGAAAGGGCGGCGGCAGGTTCAGCCGCGCAGACAGTGCCTGCCGTGAAAAGAAAAATCAGCCACATAACGGCAAATCTCGTCATAACTTCATCTCCTGCGTATTTTTCGATGCCTCCCCTTAGCCGTTTTTTGTGTTTACGGCAACACAATTTCCACCCGCCGATCGCTGCAGTCGCGTTGCGGGACTGGACTCATCAACCGAGATGCGCCGGAGACGCCATCTTTTCATGCGAGATGCCGCTTTATTTTAACGCGGCGTTGTGCCTAAATATGCTCATGGAAGACGGCGCCCTCAAAGGGATTCTGACCCTCGAAGACGGCCGCCCCTGCCTTCTGGGAGAGGCGGGCCGTAAGTATCTGGAAGATGAAATCATCTGGAGGGGATATATAAAGCATTTCAGCGGCCGGCGGGTGTGCGCCCGCAGACTTGCCCAGACGGATTATGAAACGCTCAGGCCGATTGTCATCATCTGGCCCGACGATCCGGGTCCGGAAGAAGCGTTCGTCGATCTTTACTTCAACGAAAGGCTTGTCAAGTATCGGACGTCTTTTCTGGGACATCTGGCCGTCAATGTCAACGGAGAGATTTTCAACTTCTCGCATCTGATGAACGAAAACGAACTCCTCAGGCACGAGGAATATTTTTACCGGCCGGCACTGGGCGAATTCGCGCCGCACCCGCAAACGGGAGGCTACAACACGGACAATCCGGCAAAGCCGTACTACGACAAGTTCGGCAGACGCTTCATGCGCACCATCCACGTCCTGAGAGTGACCGGACTCGACACGCAAATACTTTCACAGATTTTCCATGAGGAGCTCGAAAAAATCACAAGCACCAGAGCAGACCCGAAAAAGCCGGGCGCGTATCCGGCCTTTAACATACTGACGCGTAACTGCGCGACCATCATCCGTGACGGTTTGCGCAAGGCCGGCTTCGGAGACATCCGCGGCATTTTCCCCCGGGACCTGTTTGTCAGCGCCGCCTGCTATTTTATGCGCCTTGCGGATAAAACAAGTGCAAAAGCGTTTGTCTATCGCCTCGGGCAGCTTTGTGTTTCCGAGGCGCCGCAAAGCGCCATGCCGCCCCTTTTGAATCCCATGAATATCCGTAAAAACAGTAAACTGAAAAAATATTTTAAAACTTGAAAAAGGAGAATTTTATGAAAGTACTCGCACTGAATTCCGGCGCGCGCGCCGACGGGGAAAGCTATACCACTTTGATGCTCAATCACCTCACCGAAGGGATGAAAGACGCGGGCGCGGATGTCGAGATTATCAATCTGCGCACCAGGAAAATCCGCAACTGTATCGGCTGCTTTACCTGCTGGACCAAAACGCCGGGCAGATGCGTCCACAAAGATGACATGACCGAGGAGCTCTTTCCGAAATTTCTTGCCTCGGATCTGGTCATCTACGCCTCGCCTCTTTATTTTCACACACTCAACGCGGCGATGGCCGCCTTCATGGAGCGCACGCTTCCGGCGGCCCTTCCTTTTTTTGAAGAGGACGAAGACGGAAACACTTATCATCCCATGCGTTTTAAGACTCCGGCGAGCGTGCTGCTGAGCGTTTGCGGCTTTCCTGAAATGTCCGAATTCGACGCCATGCGGGAATTTTTCGAGCGGACGCGCGATAAGAATTCACAGCCGGTGGCGGTTATCTGCCGCGCCGGGGCGTCACTTCTTTCCGCCCCGCAACTGGCCGCCAAATCCCGCGATGTACTGGAGGCCACCAGACAGGCCGGCCGTGAACTGGTAAAAAACATGAAAATCGCGCCGGAAACAATGGAGCGGATCACTCGTTCACTGGGCAGCGCGAAGACTTTTCGTAAAATGGGCAATATCTACTGGAAAACATGCATTACCGAGGGCGTGACGCCCGGAGAATATGATCGCCGTAAAATGGTCCCGCGGCCGCAGAGCATGGAAGACTTCATGTTCATGTTTCCCTTCGGCATCAACGCGAAAGCGGCGAGAGACAAAAAAGTTCTTCTGCAATTCAACTTCACCGGCGCGATAAACGAATCGTGCCTTTTCCGTATCGAAAAGGGTCGTGCCCAGGCACAGACAGGCGGGGATGAAAATCCGGATATTGCCATAGACACGGACTTTGATCTGTGGATGGACATCATCACGCGCAAAGCCGACGGCCAAAAGATGTTTCTGGAGCAAAAATACAAAGTGAGAGGCGATCTGGAAATGATGATGAAGATCTTCGGCGGAAGATAATTACGTTTGAGTTTCTTATATCTTTTCTTCCGGAAAGGCACGGGCGCAGGAGCGCAGACGCGAATCGGCGGGCATGGTCGAGGGGAACACAAAGCGCACCGCTCGCTCGTAAAGCAGGTAGTCCCACGCCCAGTTGGTCAGCACCATGAGACGGTTGCGGAAACCGATGAGGTTGGCAAGATGAATAACCAGCCACATGATCCAGGCGACAAAACCCCGAAAGGTCCGTCTGCCGATCGCCACGCCTGCCGCCTTGCGGCCGATGGCGATCATCGAGCCGCGGTCACGGTAGCAAAATCTTTGCGGTTGTTTGCCTGAAAGCTGAAACACAATGTTTTTTGCCGCCTGCGCCCCGGATTGCATGGCAACTTGCGCCACCATCGGCAAAATGAGACCCTCTTCCGAGATGGCGGCCAGATCGCCGATGACATAAACATCCGGGTGACCTGCGGCCTGCAGTGTAGGCGTCACCGGCACGCACCCGTTTCGTGCGACAACAATACCCGACGCATCCGGCAGCTCTTCACCGCGGACACCCGCGGTCCAGACCACGGTTTTGGTTTCGATAAAGCCGGCCGGCGACGACCGGGGCTTTTCGCTTTGAGTGCGCACAATCACCTTATCCGGCGTGACTTCGGCAACCGTCGTTTTCAGCCGCACGTCAATCCCCATGCGCCCGAGCCTGCCTGCGGTATAGTCGCGCAGGTTTTCCGGCATGGCCGCCACCAGATGCCCGGCCGCCTCCAGTAAAATTATCCGCACCTGTGAAAAATCAATACCCGGATAGTCCCTGACCAGAGGGCCGTGAATCAACTCGGAAAGAGCTCCCGCGTATTCCACACCGGTAGCCCCTCCCCCCACGATCACGAAGGTGAGCAGTTCCTTTATTTTATCTTCGTCCACCTCGCGCGAGGCGGCCTCGAAACAGCAAATGATATGATTTTTGAGCGCGACCGCCTCCTCCAACGTTTTCAGGAAATAGGAATGCTCTTCGACTCCCTCCACGCCGAAGGTCGCACTAACGCTGCCTGTAGCGACAATCAGGTAATCATAGTCGAGCTTCCCGTTGTCCGTCTCGAGACGCTTATTCGCAAGATCGATGCGTTGGGCATGCGCCAGCATGAATTGAATGTTGCGGTTTTTTCTGAAAATGCTGCGTACCGGATAGGCAATGTCCTCCGCGGAAAGCTCCGCGGCGGCCACCTGGTACAAAAGTGCCAGGAAGGTGTGATAATTGTTGCGGTCAACGACGGTGACGTCAACCGGCTGCCCGGCTAGTGCGCGCGCAGCCCACAGCCCGCCGAAGCCGGCGCCGATGATGACAACTTTGGGTTTTGTGTTTGTGCCGTGCAAGAGCTCCCTCCATCTCCGGACGGCCGCGACTCACCGGCGAAAGGATAAAGGACAAAGGCTGAAGGACAAATCGCATGTCGAACGAGTTCGTCACCCTGCAAGTCGTTGAAGCCTCTGATCTTCTTTCAATTTGTCTTTGTGGGCGGCTACTGTTTTTTCGTAAACGCCGCTGTGCCTTTTTTTGAGTCTCCTTTCACCGGTTGCGCCGCGACTTTTCCGTTGGCGGTCTTTGCCGTTTTCTTCGCCGAGGGCTTTGCGCCCTGAGATTTCACCGTTTTTTTAACCGCCGGTTTTTCTTTGGCCGGCTCGAGCGTCAGCTTCAAAACATCCATCATATCGCTCACAAAATGAAAGGCCATCTTTTTTTGCACATCCGCCGGAATGTCCTCCAGGTCTTTCCTGTTCCATTCGGGCAGGATGACGGTTTTTATTCCCGCACGGTAAGCCGCAAGCACCTTTTCCTTGATGCCGCCCACAGGCAGGACCGCGCCGCGCAGCGTGATTTCACCGGTCATCGCCAGTTGCTTTTTCACCTTGCGGCCCGTCAAAAGCGAGGTGAGCGCCGCGAGCATCGTGACGCCCGCCGAAGGACCGTCCTTGGGCGTTGCGCCCGCCGGCACATGGATATGAATGTCGCTGTCGTCAAAAAATTCAGGGTTCACGCCCAGCTCACGGGCGTTGGTGCGAATGAAGGACAACGCCGCCGCCGCGGATTCTTTCATGACATCGCCTAACTGCCCGGTAAGCGTCAGACCTTTTTTCCCCTGCATGGCCGTGGCCTCGACAAGCAGGACGTCGCCCCCCACCGGTGTCCAGGCAAGCCCGATGGCAATACCCGGCCTGGTAATGCGCGCATCGATATCCGTTGGAACACGCGGCGCGCCCAGATACTTGTGAATATCTTTTTCCGTCACCGTTTTGGACTTAATGCTCCCTTCAGCGATCTGCGCCGCCACGCCGCGGCAGGCGCCGGCGATTTCGCGCTCCAGATTGCGCACGCCCGCCTCACGGGTGTAACCGGTAATGATGGCGGAAAGCGCCCGCTGCGTCAGCTTGAACTGCCCTGCAGTCAGGCCGTTTTCCTTGAGCTGCCGCGGGATCAGGTATTTTTCAGCGATCTTCACCTTTTCCTCCTGCGTGTATCCGCTCAGTTCAATCACTTCCATGCGGTCCAGAAGCGCGGGAGGAATGGTCTCGAGCATATTGGCCGTGGCGATAAACAAAACTTTCGACAAATCGAACGGTACGTCCAGATAATGGTCGGTGAAAGAGTTGTTCTGCTGCGGGTCCAGAACCTCTAAAAGAGCAGAGGAGGGGTCGCCGCGAAAATCGCTGCCCAGCTTGTCGATTTCATCGAGCATGAAAACAGGGTTGTTCGATTCCGCGCGCCTCAGCCCCTGGATAATCCGGCCCGGCAGAGCGCCGATGTAAGTACGGCGATGCCCGCGGATTTCCGCCTCATCGCGCACTCCGCCCAGTGCGATACGCCAGAATTTGCGCCCCAGCGCGCGGGCGATCGACTGTCCCAGCGAAGTTTTCCCCGTCCCCGGAGGGCCGGCAAAACAGAGAATCGGGCCTTTGGAATCAGGCTTGAGCTTGCGCACGGCCAGATACTCGATGATGCGCTTTTTCGGTTTGGCCAGACCGTAATGATCCTCGTCCAAAATCCTGCGCGCGAGCGCTATGTCCAGATTGTCCTCGGTGGCGTCATGCCACGGCAGCGCCGTCACCCAGTCGAGATAAGTTGACGAAACCGTATATTCTGCCGATGACGGGTGCATGCGCGACAACCGTTCCAGTTCCCTGAGGGCCTCTTTTTTCGCCTCGTCGGGAAGATTTTTCTCCTCTATCTTTGTGCGGTACTCGTCCGTTTCCACGGCATTTTCGTCCGCCTCCCCCAGCTCCTGTTTGATGGCTTTGAGCTGCTGGCGCAGGTAGTATTCACGCTGGCTCTTGTCGATGTCGTCTTTGACCTTGGTCTGGATTTTGTTTCCCAGTTCCAGCACTTCCATCTGATGATTGACCATGCGCGTCAGTTCTTTCAGACGCTGCTTGACATCGGCGATATCCAGAATTTTCTGCTTTTCTTCCACCGGCGCGTTGATGATCGAGGCAATCAGATCGGCCAGTGTGCCCGCATCGGTAATCGACTTGGCCATCGGGCCGAACTCCGGCGGCAGAAAAGGTGAGAGCTTCAGGATTTTATCAAAAAGCGAAAGCAGATTGGACACCAGCGCTTCCGTCTCAATATCTCTGGCTTCTTTTTCTTCAATCACATTGATGCGCGCCTGCTGATACGGCTTGCCTTCGATTATCTCCTCGACGGAAAAACGGCTGACACCCTGCAGAAGCAGCTGCGTGTTGTGCTCCGAGGTCTTGGCCATCTTCATGATCATCGCACAGGTGCCCACCGCGTGCAGGTCGTCTTTCTTGTACTTCTGAGGGGATTCCGGATCATTTTTCGCCATGATAAGCCCCACCAGACGATCTTTTGTCATGGCCTCATCCACCAGCACGGAAGCGCTGCCCGTCACCTCCAGGGGGATCATTGTTTTGGGAAACACCAGTACATTCTGAAGCGGAAGTATCGGAATCACTTCCGGTATATTCAAAGCGTTTTTATTTTCAGACCCGTTTTGCTGAGCCATAATAACCTCCTGTTATTGAAATCCGGCGGGCTATTTTGCCGGGAATACGGATACACGAAGCGGTTTGTGCGCCGGCAGCTTTGTCAGCCTCACGGCCAGAATGCCGTCCGTGTATGATGCGGAAGCACCGGCGGCGTCCACCGGCGCGGGCAGACTGACGCTCCTTTCAAAATAGCCGTACGGAATTTCCGCCTGGCAGTAGCGCCCGTTTTGCAAAAGTCCCGTCGTCTTGCGAATACCCGCTATTGTGACACTGTCGCGGTCCGCCTCGACGTGCAATTCCTCCTTGCTGAGGCCCGCCATATCCGCCAGCACAATGACCTCATCGGCTGATTCATACACATCAATGTTCGGACGCCACATGTATTCGTATTTTTTGAAAGACGGGCGCACCAGATGAAAAACTTCATCCACCGCCTTTTGAAGCTCGTCTTCAAAAATATTCCCGAAATCAATCTTTATGTAGGTCATCACCGCCGCCTTTTTAGCCGTTATTGTTGAAGCTCCAGTAAGTATAGTGATTGCCGCAGCGTTTGTAAAGAGCGCGGGTAAGTCCGAGAAATTTGGACGACTTGGAAGATTAAAGGGCTGGTGGATGGTGAACAGCATGAAGCTTGCAGCTCATGGAAAACAGTTGCCTGGGCACGTTGTCATCTCGAAACAAAGTTGGAAATCCTTTTTTCGTGCCTGAGACTGTGGATGATCGTTTACGGACAAAATCCGAAAAGGCGCTAAAAAATAACTGGTTAAATAAAAACAATTTTGCTATGGAAGGCCCGCTCTGCGGGAGCTGTCTTAAAAATCATCCCGGCCCGGGTTCAAGCCGCCGGAACCGCCCATGCCGCAAGCAGTGTGAAATCCACAGTTTTCCCGTCGCTTTGCCCCTCGCAGCCGGATTCAAAGTGCCGCCACGGGACAATTATCTCGAAAAAAGGTTTTCCAAAGCAGGGCCTGCTAAAAGAAAAGAGTGTTATGAAAAAAGAACATATCAGAAACGTCGCCATCATCGCACACGTTGACCATGGCAAGACCACTTTACTCAACTCCATGCTCAAGCAGACGGGGGCTTTTCGCGCCCGCCGCGAGGTGGAGGACCGGGTGATGGACTCCATGGCGCTGGAAAAGGAGCGCGGCATCACCATCGCGGCCAAAAACACGGCCGTGGAGTACAAGGGCGTAAAAATCAATATCGTGGATACGCCCGGCCACGCAGATTTCGGCGGGGAAGTTGAACGCAGCCTCAATATGGTGGACGGCGCGATCCTGCTGGTCGATGCCAGCGAAGGCCCGCTGCCGCAGACGCGGTTTGTGCTCAAAAAAGCTCTGGAGAGAGATCTGCCCGTCATTTTGGTCATCAATAAAATCGACCGCCCCGACGCGCGCATAGCGGAAGTCATTTCAGAAACATACGATCTTTTCATCGACCTGGACGCACGTGAACATCAGATAGAATTTCCGGTTTTATACACCAATGCCAAAACCGGCGTCAGCCACAAAAAGCAGGGGGACGGCAGCTCGAACCTCGAACCTCTTTTACAGGCGATCATCGACACCATCCCGCCTCCCACAGGCAATGATGAGGCCAACGTACAATTTCTGGTGACGAATCTGGATTATGACCCTTATGTCGGCCAGATCGCGGTAGGGCGCCTCCAGGCGGGAAAACTGGAGATGAACGGCACCTATACGCTTTGCGCCGCAAACGGCAATCATGGCGGCGTGAAACTCTCCGCACTCTACTCTTTTTACGGCCTTACCAAAAAGCCGACTGCCCAGGCCGAGGCGGGCGACATCATCGCGCTGGCCGGCGTGGACGGGGTGAAGATAGGCGACACAATCTCGTCGGCTGCCAATCCCGAAGCCCTGCCCCGCCTGGTTGTCGATGAACCTACCGTTTCCATGGTCTTTTATGTCAATGACGGTCCTTTTGCGGGAAGGGATGGCAAGTATCTGACCTCGCGCCACCTGCTGGAGCGGCTGGAAAAGGAGGCCTTGCGCAATGTGGCCGTGCGCATCAGAAAACTGGCGCGCACCGATGCATTTGAGGTGTGCGGCCGCGGTGAGCTGCAGATGGCCGTGCTGATCGAAACGATGCGGCGTGAGGGCTTCGAAATGACCGTCTCCAAGCCGCAGGTCATCACGAAAAAAGTGGACGGAAAAATCTACGAGCCGGTGGAGCGCCTGTTTATCGACATTCCCGAAGAGTTCGTCGGCCGTATTACAGAGAAGCTCTCCGGCCGCAAAGGGAGGCTCGAAAGTCTGATCAATAAAGGCAGCTCT
>ERZ795058.4210-NODE-4210-length-14230-cov-5.278095_pt1 | contig 14230 bp, 16 predicted proteins | sample MGYA00375142_ERZ795058 | MGnify/ENA primary metagenome ERZ795058 (study PRJEB30187, sample SAMN05720210) | activated sludge metagenome | isolation source: anaerobic digester from wastewater treatment plant | place: Japan | collected 2015-04-20 ... | reverse complement strand
AAATGCAAGGGACGTGACGGCCACCCCAGTGGCCGGCGCGGACCTTGCCTACCAAACATTTTCATACTCCTGCATAAGACATCATTGAAAAGATAGATTTATAATGCAATCCGTGATAATGGATCTCCAATTCTACAGAGGCAGTTTAAATAGTTTCACCCCGTACAACCAGAGCGGAGGGAAATATGTACTGTCTACGAGAACCCCGTATCTCAAAAGATGCCGGGGTTTTTTTATTTGTCAACTCAAGTCGCTTTTCAAATTAATTCTCGCACAGGAGGATCAATCATATGGCTATATCTTTGGACACGTTGAGATCAGCCGCAAGCCGTCCTTACAGGATGACAGCTGCCAAGTCAATCAATGAGGCAAGAGCCAGACAGCAGCAGACTGCTTTTCTTTGCCATAGCCATGAAGATTCAATTCTTGCTGGAGGACTTCAAATATTACTGAATGAGAACGGTTGGAATCTCTATATCGACTGGCAAGATACAACAATGCCGGATAAACCGTCTCGCGAAACTGCACTGAAAATTCAAGACAAAATTAGAAATATGGATTGGTTTCTTTTCTTGGTTACACCGAATTCGATTTCATCGAAGTGGTGTCCATGGGAAATCGGTTACGCTGACAACGCAAAATCTCACAGCAAAATATTGATGATCCCGACAACTGATCGCTCGGGAGCTTGGTATGGAAATGAATATTTACAACTTTATCGCAGAATTGATACAGCACAAGGTGACGTGATCGCTGCTTTTGATGAAGGGAAAACGACTGGCGGAATATTAGTGAGGGGGCTCTAAAAGAAGGGAGACGGAGAAGAATGGCAAAAGTCAAAAGGCAAGTGTTCTTTAGCTTTCATTTCGACAATGACGTGATGAGGGTCCAGCAAATTAGAAACATTGGGGCAATAGAAGATAACAAACCCGTTTCGGCGAATGATTGGGAAGAAATTAAGAAAAAAGGGAATGACGCTATTAAGAAATGGATTAATGAAAACATGGCTTATAGATCGTGTGTTGTTGTCTTGATTGGAGAGGAAACGGCAAAAAGGCCATGGGTCAGATATGAGATTGAAAAGGCTTGGAATGATGGTAAGGGACTATTGGGTATTTACATCCACAACATAAAATGTCCAAGAAACGGAACGTGTGATAAAGGGCCAAATCCTTTTGATGAATTCAATTTTAAGAATGGGAACAAACTATCAACAGCCGTGAAATGCCATAATCCAAAATCGACTGATGCATATAATGATATTAAGAATAATATTGATGATTGGATAGAGTCCGCAATCGCAGCAAGAAAGGCGTAATACTATCAAATAGGAAGGAGAAAGATATGGCAAAGAAAAAAGTGTTTGTCAGCTATGATTTTGATAATGACAAAGTATTAAAGGATTTCATCATTGGACAGGCACGCCTAGCTGATTCTCCGTTTGAGGTTATTGACACCTCGTTAAAAGAAGCCGCACCCATGAAGACATGGTAGGACAAAGCCAGAGCTGCAATAAAAAGATCCGATATTGTGGTTGTCATGGTTGGTCCCAAGACGCATACTGCATCCGGCGTTTTGAAGGAGGTATCTATGGCACGTGAAGAAGGAATATCGATTGTTCAGGTTATAGGTTATCGAGATGGAAATTATACGGCTGTACCCAATGCTGGTCGGCTTTACTCATGGAATTGGGACAATATGAAAAAGCTATTGGGATAAAATTATCACTTAGGGAAGTGGTGATAGATTAACTATCTAATATGAATACCCATTAACGACTTAGACAGGACACGATGACTCTACTGAATAATCCTCAATTAGAAACAGGTGTCCGAATTTGGCTATCCGGGTCGATACCTGATTCACCAAAATGCTCCCGTCAACAGAAGGAATCTATCCAGCAGTTTGTAGCTAATTTTTCTGAATCTATATTCCGCGCAGGTGGCCACATTTTGCATGGAAGTCATCCAAATATTTCACCTGTATTGCTTGATCAAGCAAAAAAATATCAGGATGCTGGTGGTAAGAAAGACTGTCTCACCTTATGCGTGTCTCGTTATTTTTCTAAGAATCGAGAAATTGCCCCTGTCGATGAATGGCGAAAAGTTTGTACCGTCTATGAAACACCTGAGGCAAGTGGCCTGAATGCAAGAGACGACAGCCTTGCTATTCTTCGTAAATGGATGGCTGCGCGGTGCGATGCCATAGTTGTTGTTGGAGGGAAAATATGGGAAGAGATCGCCGGCCGTGCAGGAATCCCCTTGGAAATTAATTACGCTGTCGAACGAGGCGTCCCTTGCTTTCTATTAGGCAGTCTCGGGGGCGCGACAGAAGACTATTTTTTACAACACCCAGAAGTTCTGGCAAAATTGAGGAATGGGTTTGACGAAGCAACGAACCGGGCTTTAGCCACAGAAGAAAACATCGATCAACTTGTAAAAACGATATGTGAACAACTCGGCCGCTTACCACTAGTACGAGGCCGAGGGTCCGATGGCATCTCATTTCGGATATTAGCACTTGATGGTGGTGGAATTAAAGGGACATTTACGGCAAGTGCGCTGGCAACATGGGAGGAGCAAACAGGATTACGGATCGTTGACCATTTTGATCTCGTTGCAGGTACTTCAACTGGCGGAATCATAGCCATCGGGTTGGGAATAGGCCTCACGGGAAAGGAAATGTTGCAGTTCTATCGTGACCGAGGCCCTTTAATTTTTCCGGTAACAAGCTTGTATAGTCGTTTATGGTATATTTTAAGGCATATATTCCGACCGAAGTATTCCCAAGAAGTATTACTCAGGGAAATTGAAACCGCTTACTATGGGGGTAAGGGGAGCATCCCGCTGGAAAGATCTTTATGCAGATTGTTAATACCGGCTTATCATGCAATTGCTGGGGAATCACACGTCTTTCGGACTCCGCATCATGCCCTTTTGAATGGAGACGCAAAAGTACAAGCGGCGCACGTTGCACTTGCAACAGCTGCTGCGCCCACTTTCTTTTCAGCAGCCAAGGTAGGTAATATGATTGCCGAGAGCAGCTATTTCGATGGCGGAGTCTGGGCTAACTCACCCGCAATGGCAGCGATCATAGAAGCAGTCTGTTATCTTGGCGTACCACTGGACCGTATAGATGTGCTGAGTGTGGGCACGACAGAAGAACCGTTCTCCGTCCGCAAGCAAACTTGCGCTGGAATCCTTCGTTGGAACATAAAGCTTATCCGTCTTCTGATGTCAGCACAGGAGGAGTCAAGCATCAAGCATGCTCATCTACTCGCCGGTTCTCCACGATTCCTTAGAGTAAACGTAATGACTCCGGCCGGTAGCTACTGTTTAGATAATCCCAAAGAAATCTCGGAACTCGCGGACCTTGGTAATCGGGAAGCGTTGAAACCAGAAATACTTGGACAGGTCAGATCTCGGTTCCTCAATGGCGTCAGTGTGAACCAATGGGAACACTATTAAAAAATAACCAAAGATACAAAGTCTATCCTTTCACGATGGATAGTTCGAATCTTTTAACACGACAATTTCTACCATAAAAGAAAGGAGTAGAGTCATGGCCCGAAGAGCATTTTATAGTTTTCATTTTGTCCCCGATAATTGGCGTGCATCACAAGTAAGAAACATGGGTGTGGTCGAGGGCAATAAGCCTGCGTCAGATAATGACTGGGAAGAGATAAAGAAGGGTGGAGATGAAGCGATACAGAAATGGATAGATGATCAACTTAGTGGCAAATCTGTTGCGATCGTTCTAATTGGCGAAAAAACTAAAGGACGTAAATGGATCAAGTACGAAATCAAGAAGGCTTGGAACGATAACAAAGGAGTCCTTGGAATTTTCATTCATAATCTCAAAGATAAAGATGGCAATCAGGCAACAAAAGGGGGAAATCCTTTTGATGATATCACAGTAGGTGGCACGAATATGTCGGATATTGTAAAGGCATACAATCCACCCTTTACAACAAGTACCAACGTCTACAACCATATAAGTGAAAACCTCTCCGACTGGATAGAAAAAGCTATCGATATCAGAGAGGAATATGAATAAACCAGCCCCCAACAGCAGCCTTTCCGAAGCTTCGCCATCAGTGCAGACTCACCTTGGTATAATCCAAGGCGTTATCGAACGAATGGCCTCGAATAGTACGTCCGCAAAAACGTGGTGTATTACGGTCGTTTCCGCCATGATAGTGGTAGTGGCAGGCAAGAATAAACCGAACTACGCTCTATTGGCATTCATACCAACTCTACTCTTTCTAGCTCTTGATGCATACTACCTTGGAATGGAAAAAGGATTTAGGAATGCCTATGACGTTTTTGTCAGGAAAATTCATAATGGGACACTTACACCAGATGATCTTTACTGCGTTAAGCCGAATGGAAAAACATCTGTCCTGCAATATGATGCCCTGAAATCTTTCTCAATTTGGGGATTTTACGGTTTATTGAGTATGTTAATCCTTTTTTCATGGTTCGTAGTGCTTACATAAGCCTAACCGGCAGTATTTCTGCATTATTTAAAGAGTCTTATGTAAATCTGTATATACGAGATCAACAGAAAGGGAAACGATGAACCCCTACAACATTGCCGCCATCGTATACGGCGTACTGGCAATCCTGACGGTCATACCAGCCATGTGGCCAGTTGTCTTCGGGCAACAGCTTCATGCATCCGGTCCGTGGGTAAACACGGCAATAGAGTTCAATGATCTTCAGAAAAAAAAACTTCAAGATCATTATGAACGACTCAGGGGAACATTGGGCTTCTGGAAATCAAGAGCTGCTGGATACAGGCGTTTTCATTATTACTGCATCTACTGGACAATACTATCATCTTGGGCGGTTCCACTAATAAGCGCCACCGCCTCTCCAGTGATAGAGTCTAAATGGCTATTGACGGTCATTTCCAGTCATGTTGCTCTAGCTCTGAGTTTCTATAGAGGTCTCGGAGCACATGATAAGATGAAGCTCTTTCGGCACGGCGAATCAGAATATTACGACCTGACGAGAACGCTCTTGGATACACCCTCTGACCTAGGCACGACGACAGATGAACAACTAGAGAACTACTTCAAGAAAGCAGCTCAGATTAGGCAATACGTACGCCATGCTGAAACCGAAAGCTTGTTTTCCGTAGATGAGGTACGGCATCGGTTAAGCGAGCCAACCACAGCATCAGACAGGGATAAAACTTCTGGCTACTGAGAATGCGAATATCTCGATAAAGCTATTCATTACGGCACCACCTACCATTATGCCCTTTTTCTATGGCACACAGTGTAACCTATGCCCCACATTGGCGATGAGCCGGGTGATCGTGGCCACGGCGTTGGGCTGCTTGAAGGCCCGGTAGACGATCTCCATCATCCGGTAATAATCCTTTGTGAACCGATTGTAGCCCGCCTGAAGCTGCTCCACGGTCATGTTCTTCGGCTGCACGATCACCGTGCCGCCCGTGTATTTCGAGTAGTCGGTGCAGATGATCCGGCCTTCCATCTCAAATTTCCGGTAGAACTCCGTCCCAGGATAGGGGATCAGGATATTGACTGCGACGCTGTCGATCTTCACCCTCTTCAGGGCCTCGATGGACCGATCGAAAACATCCGGTGTGTCGGTGTCGAACCCGAAGATGATCCCACCGTCCACCAGGATACCGCGATCATGGAACCGTGCGATGTTATCCTTGAGACGCTCGACTTTGTTGAATCCCTTGTTCGCCTCGGAAAGAGCCGCTGCCGACACGGACTCGACACCCACAAAGACGCCGAGGCATCCCGCCTTCGCCGCCAGGGTGAGCAGATCCTCGTTCTCCGCGAGGAGCACGTGGGATTGCATGAAGAACTTCTTCCCATAGGGGATCATCGCCGTGAAAAGCTCCTTCGCGAACGCCTCGTCCGCCGCCAGGTTGTCGTCCAGAAAGGCGATGAGCCTGTTGCCGGCCCGCGCGAGGTCGGCGATGACGTGACCGACAGGCCGGGTACGGAATCCCAGGCCGTGGACGTATCTTGTGGAGCAGAAAGCGCAGGCATGGGTACAGCCCCGCGTCGCCTCGATAGGATAGAGCGGGAAATACCGGGAGGCATCGAGCAGATCCAGCCTGGGCGGTTTCAGCTTGGCCAGGTCAACCGGCGTTTCACCCATGTAGACGCCCTGCATCCTCCCGACCATGGCATCGGCGACCACCCGCGGCCATACTTCGTCCGCCTCGCCCACCACCACCGCGTCGGCATGTTGCAGCCCCTCTTCCGGCATGACCGAGGCATGCATACCCCCCAGGACCACGGGCACATGCCGCTGCCGGTAATGATCGGCGATCTCATAGGCGCGGTAGGCCCTGAACACCTCGAAGGAGATCCCCACGAGATCGGGATAGTCGTCCAGGCGGACCGGCTTCACCCTTTCGTCCTCGATGACAATCTCGTGCCCTTCAGGCGTGGCCGCCGCCACCGCCGGCAGGGAAAGGGTCATAATCTGCGACCATTTTGATTTTGATCGGACCGCCGCCGATATGAGCTTTATCTTCATGATATCTCCTCCCTTTGGATGGTCAATGCGTGCCCTTCCGTCGCCTGGCCCCACTCGACTAACCGAAGTTGCGGGCCGTCTTCATAGGTGATCTCGATCCCGGTGATGCTCAGCGGATGGACGCAGGATCCGGTATTGTAGTAGGTCCCGTCGGGCTGGTTCTTGATCTTGATACCATCGGTCTTGACCTTCGATTCCAGGTAGCGCTGCTCCGTCAGCGACAGGTTCTCGAAAACAGCCCGGTGGGTATGTCCGGCGATGATGGTTGCGATGCCTTGGTAATTGTGATTCGCCCATTCGTGGAGGCGCTTGTCTACCTCATTGCACAACCCCGGATTGAGGGCGGCCCGGGTCGGGTCCTTGACGCCGCACCGCTGGAGATCCGGCCAGAAGTGATGAACTAAGAACTTGCTGACGACCGCAGCGTCGCCGCTGCACTTCGGATCGGCCTGGTGACCGTGGATGAGGAGTATAGCGCCACCGGTCGCTGCTTTTTTGCCGCCACTATCTCCTTCCCCCTCGCCCGGTTCCAAAACGATCCCCTCGTGGATCTCGATGCCGGAGAACAGCGTCCGATAGACCGCCTCCTTGTCCTTCCAGTAGAGGTCGTGGTTTCCCCAGACCTTGAGGTAGCGCGTCCTTGCCGGATCCGGATCATGGAATCGCGCCAGGAGCTCATAGACCGGCGTGTGGGTGATGTAGATCTGGTCGAAGTTGTCATTCTCCCAGAGCTCTTCGGCATCGCCCAACTCGATATAGGTGAACCCTTCTTCGAGATAATGCTCCAGGGCACACCGGTAGATCAGGGCGTTCTTGGCAAAGTCGTCAGCCCCGGAGCCGTCGCCCCGGTGCATATCGGACATGACGATCAGCTTCATGCCGTGCGACAGGGTCAAGTGCCGTAGCCGCTCTATCTTGGGAAGGGTTTCCATCTCTTACCTCCTCCATTTCCTCCGGCGACATCTCCCGGACCTGCCATGACGCAGCCCATTTCGAGACCCACAGATACCGCCTTCACGAGAGTCGCCGCGGGCGAGCGCCTCGCCGAAGCCATCGACCTTCCGGAAGGCATTCTCAGCAGACCAGATCACCGGCCCATGGCCCGGATAGATGACCCGGACACGGATCGACGCCGCCAGCGCTGCAAAGGTTCTCTTGGTCTGCCCCTCATCCCAACAGAAGCGGTTCAGATAACCCCGGCCGTCCTTCCGACCCAGGATCAGATCGCCGGCAATGAGTTCCCTGGAGGCCTCGTTGTAGAAAACCACTGACTCTTCCGTGTGGCCCGGCGCGGCGATCACCACCCAGCCACCAATGCCGATCCGGGAACGGGGCAGGTGCTTCCCTTCGAGATACTGGATTCGGTCTGCATAGGACACGCTTTGAAGATCCTGGAATAAAGGCAGTGGCACACCGACCGGACCGTCGAAAGCCAGATTAGACCATTTCCGGATACCGAAAAAGCCGCTGACGATGAGCGTTGGAACCAGGCCGGTCACCCAGTGTCGCATCGGGGAAAGCGGCCGACCCGCCTTCAGGTAAGCCCCCACAAGGGGATGGAACAGGACTGTCGTTTTCGGGGAGCACTTCGCAAGCAGCGCGGCGATCCCGCCGATATGGTCGATGTGAAAATGGGTGGCAGCAATGATCCGGATCGCCATGAGAGAACGCTTCAGGGTGTGGACACAGAAGTCCTCAACAGCCCGGGCGGCGCCGACGCTGCCGCAATCGACCACCATCAGGCCATCTTTCTCATCCGATATGAGGTACGTCTGGGCAATGCCACTGCCTGGGATTGGATGCACCATGCCTGCCTCCATTTTGTTTTCGCCCCCACCCCCTACTCCCTCCCCCAGATTCCGTCATGCCTCAATCGGCGCACTGCAAGGGCCCCGTGGCTTCCGCATCAATGGGCGGTTGAACCGGTGAATCTGCGGGTATGCACTCGGACCAGAGGCGGTCGAACTCGGCGGCAAAGGCCTGGATCAGCCCCTTGTGGTTCGTGAAGATGGCGGCCTCGTAATTCCGGAACTCCGATTCGTTCGTAAAGTTGTAACTGCCGGTGGTGATGATCTTGGCGTCGATGAGTATGAACTTGTGGTGCAGTGAGCCGCGTTTGATCTCGATGAGCCGGACCTCGATCCCTTCACCGGCGAGCCACTCGTCAATGGAGTAGGACTTCCTGGCGTTGTCAGCATCCAGGAGGATCCGGATCTTGACCCCGCGCTTCAGGGCCGCAGACAAGGCCTGGCCAAGATATTTCGATGAGAAGGCATAGACAGCCACGACGATCTCTTTCTTCGCCGCCTTGATCAGCCTAGCAAGCTCCTTCGAGGTGCCGCCCTTGGGTGAAAAGATCACCCGTGTTCCTGGAGTACTAGCCATTCATCATTCCTCCTTCCTGATCCCCTTTCCACACAATGGAGTTGGCCCCGGTGGCACTCCTTTGGTTTGGCCCCCCCTACCCCCCCAAATCCACCCCCCAGACAAAGGGAGAGCCCGCCACACCCGGAATGCGATGTGGCGGGCGGATTAAGAGACGGCGTGCCGGGCCGTAAGGCGAGCGCTTCGGGAGGGTGGCCTGCCATGCCGCTGGGGCTTACTTCTTCTTTCCCTTGGCCTTGGCCGCCACCTTGCCCTTCGGGACCGGCTTGGGCAGGTGGACCTTGACTTTGTCCCGGTCCTGCTCGCGCTTTCGTAGCACCATCCCCTTCTTCCAGGACTGGGAAACCTTGAAGCCCATCCGGTAGCCAGCCGGGATGGTGATCGGCTGCTGCGTTTTGGGGTTGATCCCCTGCCGCTCCTTGGTCTGCTTGACCGTGAAGGTCCCGAAGTTGGCCAGCCGGAGAGACCCCGACTGTTCGAGGACGGTGAGAATCCCCTCCAGGACGGCGTTCACTACCTTCTTCGCGTTCTCCTTGGTCAGTTCCGTGGTCCCGGCCACGGTCCCGACCAGGTCATTCCTTCCGACTCTGCTTGCTTTTGTCATGGTTTGGTCCTCCTTTTGGTTAGGGTTGCACGATCTTAACGGCTACGAGATAGACCGCGTAGCCGATCGAGCCGATAATCAGGGCGCCGAAGATCCAGCCCGTCTTCTGGAAGAAGGCGGCGATGAACCGGACAGCCCACTTCGACGGGGTAACGTAAGCCTCAAGAGCGGCAATCCGGCCTTGGAACTCCCGGATCCGCCGGGCGTGTTCCCGGCAGGCAAGGTCCTCGACAATGGTGGTAATCCGGCGGACCTGGGCGAGGAGGTCGGCCATGACCTGGTGGTCGGCCTGGAGGCTGGCCTCGTACGCCTGCTTGAGAAGGCAGATCGTCTTGTCCAGGGCAGCGTAACGGTGGTTCAGCTCCTCTGTCTGGCCAGAGAGTTTCCCGATGCTCTCCAGGAGGAGACGGTTGTACCGGTCGTTGCTGTTGTTGGCGCTGTCGGTCATCGCAGAACCCTCTCCAGAAAGGCGGGCCACCGGCAATCGGCACAGAAGTCGAGGGCCCGGTAGGCCGGATTGATCCGGTCCGCGGGGAAGTAGATCGACAGGCCGCCGGTGCCCCGGACCTCCCCGCCGATCTTCCCCTGGCTGAGGATCGTGCGGCCCTTGCCGGGCTTGAGGGCGGCGATCAGTGCATCGGCCTTGGCCAAGAGATCTGGCCCGGCCTTCCTGCGGAGGTGCTTGGCGAAGCAGAGGAGATCGATGTAGTTGTCGTCATAAAAGCGGGGGCTGTTGGCGCGGGCATTCGCGATTACCTTAGCGTCGGTCTCGAGGGCGGCAAGGGCGTCGATCTTCGCTACTACGTCGCTGATGCTGACCAGGTCTAGGGCTGATTGAGTGACTGTCTCGCCTTTCCCCTTATAGGAGGCAAGGTAGCTCTTCACGATCCACCGGGCGAAGGTGGCTGCAGCCTGGCGGGGGCGGCTGGTCAGGCGGTTCAGGATCTCGGCATAGGGCCAGCCGTCGAAGGGCTCCTCGATCTCCGAGCCTACAATCATGTTTACGGAATCCCGGAGCTGCCAGGCCACTTCCACCATGTTCATGAGGCAAGCGTCCATGCCCAGGAGGTCGATCTTCCGACCGAGGAGGGTGCAGATCCCGGCCAGGACGACCCTCAGCTCCCGGTTGTCCAGGGCGTCACCGCCCGAGGTATCGTCATAGCAGATGCTGCGGTGGGCCTGGGGGAAGGCGTGGCGGAAAAGAGGCCGGTGCGGTTTCTTGCCGGCGGGTCCTGTAGATCGGCTCTTGGCATCCTCCCACCAGCCGCTGCCGTGGTTCCAAAGGATCAGGGCGTATCGGTCGGCGGGATAATTGTCCACCGCCCATTTCACGCAGCTGTAAAGGATTTGTGGATCGCCGGTGTTGGTCTCGCTGAAGGTCTCGATGCAGTCTTTCTTGAACCCGCCGCCTTGAGTGATCCGGAAGCGTCGGGTCTTCTGGTCCTCGATCCGGTCGAGCTGCACCAGGATGTGGACGTCTTTCGTGGATCCGGCCCTGGCCATCTCGGCGATGTCCCGGAGGGCCGCCCCGTCGAGGTTGTTGTCCCCGGCCATATAGACCATGAAGGTCCATTTGGCTTGGCCAGTGGTTCGCTGAACTGCCTTGCTGCCTCTGGCTTCTCCTGCCTTTTCCATGTGCGCCTCCTTTTTGAAGGCATGGTAGAAGCACATAAAAGGAAAAGTCTAAGAACACAGAGGCTACAGGAGTTGCGGGAAAAGAATCTTGCTACATGATGAGGTTTTGCGAACGCAGAATTGAGATCCTACCGGATGGCATCAGGCTGGGGTGGTTTGTAGATATCATGGATTTCATGCGCCGTTGGTGATAAAGAAGCCGGGATGTCAAGGAATGCGAACAAGTATTGTCAATTGACTTAGGAGGGGGACCACATGCCGCTAGTTGAACTCAGGGGAAATTTGTTCAACAGCAAAGCGCAGACTCTCGTCAACACTGTCAATTGTGTAGGAGTTATGGGCAAGGGCATAGCCTTGGAATTTCGCCGCCGCTTTCCTGAAATGTTTGAAGCTTACCGGAAGGTATGTGATGAGCATAAGTTGCGCCCAGGCCAGATCTTACCGTACCGTATAGGTCAGCCATGGATCCTCAACTTTGCAGTCAAGGATGCCTGGAAGCAACCATCTCGCATGGAGTGGGTGGAGGCATGCCTCGAACGTTTTGTCGCAAATTACCGGAAAATAGGCATCACCTCTATCGCATTTCCCTGGATCGGAGCAATGAATGGCGGGTTGCCATGGGAGAAGGTTCTCGGTCTCATGCATTCCTATCTGCAACCACTCACAGACATTGACGTCGAGATCATCGAGTTTGACCCAGACGTACCCGACCTACTTTTCACACTCCTCTGCCAGTCAGCCCAGGCACTCGATCCTCCTGCATTTGCCCGTCGCGTCGGTATCACCACAAAGGCAGCGACCCTCGTTTACCAAGCCGTTCGTGAGGCGGGAGTGCCGAGCTTGGCGCGGCTTTGCGATTATCCCGGCATCGGAGGTACTACCGTTGAACATTTGTATGCCGCCTTCAGGCCGGGCGCGGAGATGCCACCCGTGAGGGAACTACCCTTGTTCGAGGGTCAGTGACCATGGGCATTCAAAATGAATTCCTGGAGTATTTGCGCAGTCAGGTACCCCAGCGAGTGGCGCTCACCACAAGCCTCGGCGGGGATGGCCGTGTTTGTGTCTATTACATCTGCCCATTCTCAACCCTCCGAAATATTATGGAGAGGGGCGTCCTTTGCAGAAAGAGTCCGGCAGAGCGCATTGACCTGTCATCGCCCGAAGTTCAGCGCAGGCGGAAAACCGTCTGGCTCGCCCGATCAGCTACAAACGGCGATCTTCAGTGGCGGAAGGATGTGCCGATCCACTGCTGCATCAACCTATTCTGGAATCCTCTCAACCGGACGTTTGATGCCTTTCAACGAAATGGATTGATAAGAACGGAAGAAGGACAGAACGCAGAGCACGGTATTCTGTGCATTCTGGAATTAGATGCGGAAATGCTGTTGACCGAACTCCACCCCTACTGGGCTGCCACCAAGGGGAATGCCGCTTCTAACGCATTCTCATCTGTCAGTATGACTGCTCTTGAACAGTTTCCGTGGACGGATACCTTTGCCACGGGGGATTACACAAAAGAGCATCCTTGGCAGGCCCGCGCAGCAGAGTTAATTGTCTTTCTTGGTGACCCTTCTCAGCAAGAATGCACGAATCCGATACCATCGACATGTATCACCCGCATACTGCTATCCCCGGAAGTCCGACTGACCAAACAGCAGCAAAAATGGCTGGCAGGTACTGGCTTGCATTGTCATCGAACGGCCATCTTCAAATCAGGCTCCAGCCTGCTGATGGCAGAGAGGCAGTTTATCAGGAACATTGTCGAGTACCGCAGAGCCGACAAGGATTGTGCGAGCCGGTTAACAGCGGCGTTGCGTATCATAGTCGAATTCGAATCCTCGGTTGACGGTCTAATTGCCAATCTCTTTGCCTCTCCAGCCATGGTGCATTCACATCACGGTATCGGTCACGTGACCAGGGTAATGTTCTGGACGGCGTTTCTATCGACCTATCCGTTTGGGCTAGACGGCACGCAACACCACACCGCAGCGATATTGGCGGCCTTACTCCATGACCTCGAACGCAGTGAACCTGGAGAGGATCGGGGACATGGGAAAAGAACACTTGAGGAGCACAAAGAACTCGTTGATAAACTGTTGGATGATCCAGCTTTGCGCGAATCCTGCGCCAGTGCTGTAGAAATGCATGGAATCGATGACGCTGAATGTCAGGAAGAACGCCGTGACCAGATATGGCAATTGTTGAAAGACGCTGATGGCCTTGAGAGGGGACGGTTTCGCAGACCAGACAGTCCTGACGGCTTAGGCTGCAAGCCGGAAATGCTGAGGTTTGGATACCTCGACAATGTAGTAGCTTCCAGGAAAAGCATGCCGTGGCTTGCCCGTCAGCTTGCCGGTATCACGAAGTATAGTCAGTGGAACAGATACCCTTGTCAAAGGCTCTTGAAAGATCTTTTCTTTGGACTTTCTTCAGGTCTGAATCTCGGTATATTCACAGGGGAAGATCTCGCCATTGCCAAAGGGCTGCGCCAGGAGCTTTCGGCATTGGTCGAAGAAATGGAATACCTGGAATGGGCGAAGCTGGAAGCCGCCTACGATGAAGTTGCCGAGTCGTGGGAGGAAGAACCTGGATATGATGAAGATCCTATGCTGGCAGGGTCAGATCGGAAGGATGACGAAGATTACGCTGATTGGGATGATCACGACATAGATTGGGAAGACCTCAATTAGAGATGGCAATCAGCTCACCGTCTTTGGTGAGGCGGTGCGCAGGAAAACAGGGATGGGATAAGTCGCGCGTTAATTTTCTCCTCCCCGGAATTGTGCCCAAAATTGTGCCCGCGAGGATCAAAACAGGGCCGTTTTGGGCCAACTCCAGCCAACTTTCCGGCGCGAGAGTGTTCAGATAAAGTTTTGTATTTACTTGTTTTTTAACGATGTTCGGCGGAGCGCGATTTCTGAAATTGTGCCCTTCAAATCCGGTGTGGGGCGCTAAAACCGTCCCGGGTGGGTTCGATTCCCATGCACTTCCGCCATTTTTTATTGATTTTATTAGGTTTTACTTGCCGGATTCTTTCCCTCGTATTTTTCCGCCTGAAAATGCATCATGCCAC
>ERZ795058.4201-NODE-4201-length-14248-cov-17.795040_pt1 | contig 14248 bp, 12 predicted proteins | sample MGYA00375142_ERZ795058 | MGnify/ENA primary metagenome ERZ795058 (study PRJEB30187, sample SAMN05720210) | activated sludge metagenome | isolation source: anaerobic digester from wastewater treatment plant | place: Japan | collected 2015-04-20 ... | reverse complement strand
TTGAAAACAAACGAGTTACGCATCTAAAAGCAAACCCCAAGGTCAACTGGTCGCATGGTGACCTTGTGGGGTGAAAGAGTAGCACAAGCGGCTGGCAGTGACAAGCACGTCGTAAGACACCCCACGACAGCTGAACATTGAGCATCCGGAGCATCCGACGCTCGACAACCCGCGATCTGAGTGTTACATTCAACGCATTCTGTAGCCGGGGGATGGTTGCCCCGGTCTCCCACCACTTTTCGTGAGGCACCTATGGCATTCGGCAGCGGCAGTGTGAGTTTCCGACTCTTCTATCTCCAACAACAGTACGACTCCAGCTTGGTCGACGCTTTTGCACGGCATGTCGCGCCACCGATTGATTCGCTCGGTCGCGATCCCATCCATGGCTGGGTAACCGGACGGCATCTTTTCGACCGCGCGATTGCGGATGAGACCTGCGTGATCGGCCCCTACCTTCACGCGCAATGGCTGCGCGCCGAGAAGAAGGTGCCGCCCGCATTGCTGCGCGCGTATGTTCAGATGGAAGAGGATCTCGAATGCCGTGCGCGAGAAGTCGAATTCTTACCACGCGCGGTACGCGCCGAAGTCAAACAGCGTGTCACCGACTCGCTCTTACCCAAGATGCCGCCGACCTTGACCAGCATCCCCGTAGTGGTCGACTTCCGCAATGACCTGCTCGTAGCCAGCGCGATGTCCGATAAGCAGATCGATACCCTCGCGCCCGCTTTCAAGGAAACCGCAGGCACGCTGCCGATCCTACTCACGCCCGAGACCGCCGCCATGCGCCGCAAGCAGATCAACGCCAACGATCTCGAACCGGTCAGTTTTTCACCCGACACCACCCTCGATCCCCCCAACGAGCCCACGCTGGGCATGGACTTTTTTACCTGGCTCTGGTTCGCTTGGGAGAAAGAAGGCGGCGTCTGCCATCTGCCCGACGGCCGCGAGTTCGGCGTGATGCTCGAAGGTCCGCTCACCTTCTTTCGCGAAGGTCAGGGTGCGCACGAAGCGGTGCTGCGCAAAGGTTCGCCGCTCAACAGCCGCGAGGCCGGCACCGCCTTGCTTTGTGGCAAGAAGCTCAAGCGCGCGAAGGTCGTGATCGCCCACAGCGACGATGTTTTCAGTGCGACCATCGACGCCGACTTTGCCTTCCGTTCGCTCAAACTGCCCAAGGGCGAACAGAGCGATGCAGACGGCCGCTTTGAAGAGCGCATGCTCATGATCGAGACCTTCTGGTCGGCGTGGCTCGCCCTCTTCGACCGCTTCTTGGAACTGCGCACCGACGCGCAGGCGTGGCCGAAAACCCTCAACGCCATGCGCCAATGGATCGCTCGTTTCGGCGAACCCTGATCCGACAACCGACATGCAGAACGACCCCGTTATGCCCCAAGGTCGCCAGCACGTCACGATCGGCGAACAGGTTCTGACGATCGAAACGCCGTCTGACCTCGACGCGCTGCTCGACCGCGCCGCAGCGATAGACCCGCAAGCTGTCGACGCGATCCCCTACTATGCGATCCTCTGGCCGGCCGCGCACGGTCTGGCATGCGACCTTTGGGAGCAGCGCGAACGGCTGCCGCACCTGCGCGTCATTGAACTGGGCTGCGGTCTTGGACTGCCGTCGATCCTCGCGGCGCGGCTCGGCGCGCACGTCACAGCTACCGACTTTCACCCCGACACCGGCGACTGGCTGCAACACAACGCCGCGCTGAATCACGTGCAGATCGAGTACCAAGTCCTTGACTGGAACGATTGCCTAGACCGCTCGCATCCGCTATGCGAACAACCGGTACCGCTGGTCATCGGCAGCGACTTGCTCTACGAGCGACGCCACATCCCGGCGCTGGTCGGTGCCATCAATGCGCTTTGCGCCCCCAGCGGCCAGGCGATCATTGCCGATCCAGGACGCGACCACCTGCCGCTCTTTGCGGCAGCCATGCAGGCGGCAGGCTGGCATGCCGCTCTACACCCGGCAGACGAGATCTATGTCTGCCGGTTTGTGCGGGACATGAACGTCGAACGCTGAACACGGAACGTCCAACGCTGAAGGAATTTGAAAAAAGCATACTTTTACTCTCTTGTTGCGAGCCACTGCGTGGCCGCAACAAGAGAGGTTGACCCACGACCTACGGCGATCCTGCACTCATGCACTAATGAACTCCGACCAACCGCTTCGCCAATTCGGCGGCTGAGGCTGCATCCGGCGAGTAGCCGTCTGCCTCGATCTCGTCGCAGAATGCCTGCGTCACCGGCGCGCCACCGATGATGACTTTGGCGGGCAGACCGGCCGCGCGCACCGCCTCCACGACGCTGCGCATCGCCACCATCGTGGTTGTCAGCAACGCCGAAACCCCGACGATCTTGGCGTCGTGTTCCTGCGCTAGAGATACAAACTTCTCCGGTGCCACGCTGATTCCGGCATCCACCACTCTGAAACCGGCACCTTCCAGCATCATGCCCACCAGATTCTTGCCAATGTCGTGGAGATCACCCTTGATCGTCCCGATCACCGCTGTCGCGAAGGGCGTCACGCCGGCCGCCACCAGATGCGGCTTCAAAACCTCGGTTGCCTGTTTCATCGCGCGCGCGGCCAGCAACACCTGCGGCACGAACACCTCGTTTTTCTTGAACTTCTCGCCGATCACCGTCATGCCGACACAGAGCCCATCGTTCAACAAAACCGACGCAGCCACCCCCTGCTCAATCGCCGCCGTCACGAGGCTCACCACCTCGGGTGCGCGCCCCTTGATCAGCGCCTCCTGAATCTGTCCGACACTCATCCTCGCATCTCCCTTTGCCCGACTCAGCTCTTCAAGCGCATCCAAGAGGCGAGCTTGACATTGCGTGCTTCGGCCGACTGCAGGCCCTCCGGCGTATTCGACTTTGCGGCTCGCTCCAGAGTTTCGATCCGTGCCAAAAACGCCCGCTGATTAGCCTCAAACTGCTCGCGTTCCTCTTCGCGGCTTTTCCGCTCGGCCGCCATATCGTGATCACGCTGCCGCAACTGCTCCTCAAGTTCCTCGATCTGCCGTACGCGCTTCTCACCCTCGATGATCTGCGCATGCAGGCGCGTGCCCTCTGTTTCAAGCAGTTGCACTTTATCTCGTAGTTCGCGCTCCTTGGTCTCGGCCAGCCGCATCTCGCGCTGATGCATCACACGCATATTTTCAAGGTCAGCCCGCAAACGGGCAACCTGCGGATCCGAAGGCAGTTCGCGCACGGTGCGCCGCGTCATGTCGCCCGGACTCCCGCCCAGATGCCGCAACAGTTTTTGGCGGCGTTCCATCAGCGACTGCTGGCGTTGCGTGCTCCAGTTTTTGAGTTGCTCGGCCTGCGTCTTTTCGCGCTCCAATGCCGCCGCCAGTTCCGTCACTTCAGCGTTGATCAACTCGTAAACAGCAGCCTGATCCGCATAGAAACGCGCCGTCTCCTCGGGCGGCTGCGAGCACAACTTCTCTAGTTCGGCAATCTTCTCTTGATAGGTGATGTCGCGCGCATTGGCGTCGTTGAGCACCTCAGCCAGCGAAGCCTCGCCGGCACACACACGCTCCTCGGCATCAGCCAGCGCCTTCTCTGCCGCCTTGGCGCGCGCTTCGGCGCCTTCAAGCTTTTGCCCGAGCGCCTTCACCCGCATGCGTTCCTCTTCCCACTCCGTCTCACTCGCGCGAACCCGTGCCTCGGCCTCCGCGCGCGCGGCTTCCGCCGCCTTGACGCGCTCCTCGGCCTGAGCCAAATCCGCCGTCAACACTTCAATCTGCGGCACCGTGCCAGCCGCCTCTTCGAGCTGCTGTTCGAGCCGCTTGATCTGTTGCCGCAGTTGCTCCAGCTTACGCTCATTGGCCTTGGTCTCCTTCTCGGCGCTGCGGATCAGATCCTCCTTCTGGGCTTCGGCCTCTTTCAACTGCGTGGACAACACCTCGCGCTCGTGCTGGATCGTCTCCAAGGCGTCGGCATCCGACAGCTTCGACAACCGTTCGCGCTGTTCATTGACAATCGCTTCCAGCTCCTGAACGCGGCGCTGCAAAGCCTCATCCGGCATAGTGTCACGCGACCGCTTATCATCGGCGGACTCTGAAGCCGCCGACTCCGTATCCACGTCCTCCGCCGCGACGACCTGCGCAGTCGCCGAAACCTTGCCGCTTTTGATCAACGCCTCAGCGGCCAGCCGGTTGAGCGGCCCACGCAATTCGCCATCGCCGTCATCCACGAACCAGCGCATATCAAGCAGATCTACTGAAACCGCCGGCACCCACTCTTTGCGATCCAGAGACACCTCATGTCCGGGCAAGATCCGGCCCTGCTCGGCCCAGACGATCAGCCCCTGCGTCGCGACAGGGCCAAAGACCGTTTCACCGTTGATGCGGAGAAACCACTGGCGGTTGTCGTCATGTTGTTCGTTCTGTTGTTCCGTCATAGTTGCCACCTGAACGTTGTCTCATTCTTCTCGCGTCACGTCTAGCGATTTTTTGCAAAAAACGTCTGGCCGCGCGCGCCGAGCCGTTCCAACTCACGCCGCGCCTGCCATTCAAGCTCCGCCAGCGAAAGGCCGTTTAAACTCCCACCGAAAGCGCCCACCGCTACCGGCGACTTTGTGGGATGCCCGGAATACCGCGCCTCATCCGGCCTTTCGGGAGGGAGCACTTCGACGTCGACCACCGCATCCGACACGGACCGTCCGTCAGCCGACTGCCGGAGCGCCTCGGCCTCTTCCAGCGCCCGCTGCGCCTTAGCCTGCCAGTCAGCCCGCTCACGCTGAGCCGTCTGACACGCCTCCTCTGCAACCCGTAACTGCATCCTCCACTCTCGCGCATCCGCGCGCGATCGCTCGAAGTCGGCCTCAGCCTGACGGCACCGGCCCGCCAAGTCCGCCACGTCGGCAAGCGCCTGCTGCACTGCCGCCTCTGATTCAGCACGCGTCCGAGCCAGCAACGCTTCAGCTTCCTTCATCCACGCGGCGCACATCTCGCTGAGCGATACGCGCTCGGCCTCGCACTCCGCTGCACGCTGTTGGGCTTGATGGCACAGTTCCTCCTGCCGCTGTGCATGCGCCTGCGCCTGTTGCAACGCCCTCGCCAAGCGCTGACACTCTGCTTCTGCATCTCGTGCATCCAGCGCGGTACGATGGAACAGCACCGCGTGTTGTGAAATCGCCCCCTCATCGATCAGGCCCCGCACCGCGTCACGGTGGATGAGACCATAAAACCGCCCCCCCTCCACCTCAACGACCCACTCCATCTCCAAGGCAGGCTCCGCCGTCGCGGGCGACCACTCGACACCATCCCGCGAGATCTCATTTGCCGGGCCGATGCGACCATCACGCGCCCAGTTCTTCAGAACCTCGAAAGCAATCGGTCCATACCGTCCGCCCTGATGATCACGTACCCACCATGTCGGGGCACATGCTTCAGTATCAGGATGCCGTATTTCCGTTGACACACTCGTCCTCTCGTTTCATCGATAAAAGCGAATCGGGTTTTTATTTTAGGCGATTGCCCGGCCAATCTCAACGCCAATCACCATGAAAGTGTAATCTTCGTGAACGTACACATGAACGTGTACCGCTCCGCTGTGTACGGACATAGCGCGCTATTTATGAACCCTGAAAAAGTAAGCAGAACAAACCATGCACTGAACTCGCACACCCCTGTCACTAACCGATCACCCGCTTGATCTGAAACGACGATTCATGTAAAAAGATGGCGAACAAGTAAGTCGGAGAGATATGAAAAAAAGCGCGTCAATTCTATTGATCTTTGTGCCGCCGTCGCTCTTACTAGGCCTTCTTCATCTGGAAAATGAATTGTTGAAAGCGGGATGGCTGAACACGAAGGAACTCGCCTTTGTTGGCGAAGAAACGGGAACGCTATTTGACTATGCGACGAACGTTTGGGGTTGGGATGCTCTCAGCCTGTTAGTGGGCATTGTGTCTTTCCTTTGTGTGATAACAGGAATACGAAGACTTGCCCAGGGTTCTAAGGAGCCGGTGTGATGCCTTGTCACGAGAAAGGCCAAGTTTTATGTTAGCGAAAACCGAAACCGCATTAAATCGTTTCAACTGTTGCGCCAAATGGGTGATCTTGGCGCTGTCGTTAGCTTTATTGGGCGGGGGGACTTTTTCAGTCGAGAAAATACGCGGCGGGCAGACCGCTTTGAACCTGACGCGATACGATTGGTGGGGAATGAGAAAAACGGGAGAGATCAGCATCCCAAGGACGGAAATAAAAAACGTCATTATCGATTCACAGATATCAGGAGGGGGGGGTTCGACATATACCGTCACGATCCAGACGGAAACATCGTCGACAAAGCTTGACGCCAGAGGGACATCGATGCGGTGGGCTGTCAAAATGAAACGTCGCATTTTGCATGATTCGCGCCGTTGTAATTTTTCTGCATTGGGATTTCATAACGGTGTGGCAATACCCGCTGGCATTGTGTTTTTCGTCATATTTTTGGGGATTCAACTGCGAATCTTGACCCTAGGAAATTAAATGAAGGCACGAGGGCCGACGACGGCTTGTACCGCTCGTCATCGGCCCTCTTTTCTCTTGGGTGCTACTTCCACACCTTTCAAGATGTGGAAATGAGACGGATTCTTCTGATGTCTTTTTTAACGCAGGCCCCCTCACATTACCAACCCGCCACCACGTTCTTGCCGGACGTCGGGCGGGGCAATCGTATCCAGTTTGTGACCGTCGCGCCTTCGTGTGATAAAAAACGCAACTGGAAGGCGAGAGAGGCTGTGATTTATTTTTTTCGGTTTTGACGTTTTTTGTTCATTTTTGTCAATGACAAGTGCGGTCAGGCTCGGTATACTGGTGGGCATTTGTTGGCAGTTCCGCGCGCGTCAGGTGCGGGCTTGCCGTCACCTTACCATTTGGAGTGATTATGGCTCAGGTAGTGATTTTTCCGAAACTCGGGCAGACCATGGAGGAAGGCGCGATCGTCAAATGGCTCAAAAAAGAGGGCGACGCGGTCGCGAAAGGCGACATCCTTTTTGAGATCGAAACCGACAAGGCGAACCTGGAGGTCGAAAGCTTTTTTGAGGGCGTATTGCTGAAGATTTATGTGCGCGAGGGCATCACCGTCCCCGTGAACACCGTCGTCGGCTTTATCGGTGCCGCCGGCGAGAAAGTGCCGGACCAGCCGCCTGCCCCCGAAGCCGCGCCAACACCCGCGCCCGCAGCGGCAGCTCCCGAGGCGCCAGCAGCAAGCCCCGCGCCAGCAGCTCCTGCCGCCGCGCCTGCGCCGGCACCGGTTGCTCCCGCGCCAGCAGCGACGCCCGCACCGCAGCCGTCGGCCAAACCGGCTGTCCAGCCCGCACCCGCGCCGACACCGGCCAAGCGTCTGGTGATCTCGCCACGTGCCCGCGCCTGCGCCCGCGCCGCTTGCATCAATCCCGCGCGCATCAAGGGCACCGGTCCGAACGGACGCATCGTAGAAAAAGACGTGTTGGCTTTCCTGAGCGCGGCGAACTATGACGCTCTGCGCATCACGCCGGCGGCCAAGCGCCTCGCCGCTGAACATGAGATCGACATCCTGAGCGTGCGTGGTTCTGGTGACGGCGGCCGTATCATGGTCGAGGATATCGAGCGCGCCCAGCGCCGCAAACCGGTTACGCTCTCGCGCATGCGCCAGATCATTGCACGCCGCTTGGTGGAGAGCAAGCAGACGATCCCGCACTTTTATGTGACGGTCAAGGCCGACATCACCGACCTCATGGCCTTCCGTGCCGATCTCAAGGCGCAAGGACGCTCCTACAGCGTCAACGATTTCGTCCTGGAGGCGGTGATCCTGTCGCTGGAGGAGTTCCCGGTCGTCAACTCCGTCACGGACGGCGTGACCGTTTCCTGGCGCGGCGACGTGGATCTCGGCATGGCGGTGAGCGTGGACAACGGTCTGGTCGTGCCGGTGATCCGTGCCGCACAGACCCTGACGCTCGCCGAGTTGAACGCGCAGGCCAAGGCTCTCGCCGAAAAAGCGCGGACCGGCAAGCTCCTGCCGGACGAGATGGTGGGCAGTTCGTTCACGGTCTCGAATATGGGCATGATGAATGTCGACCAGTTCACGGCCATCATCAATCCCGGCGAAGCCGGTATTCTGGCGGTCTCCACCGGGCGGCAAGTGCCCGCCGTGGTAAATGGCGAGATCAAAATCCGCACGATGATGGCGATGACCCTCTCTGTGGATCACCGCATCGTGGATGGCTCGGTGGGCGCACAGTTCGTCAATGCCATCCGGTCGAAGCTCGAAAATGTCGAGCTGTGGAAAGCACTCGTGTAGCACGCGATTGGATTTCCAACTCCTAAATCCTAACTCCTAACTCCTAAATTCTAACTCCCTATGTTCGACTTTGATGTGATCGTAATCGGTGCCGGTCCGGGCGGTTATCCCGCCGCTATCCGTGCCGCGCAACTTGGTAAGAAGACGGCGATTGTTGAAAAAGAGGCATTCGGCGGCACCTGCCTCAACTGGGGCTGTATCCCGACCAAGACGTTGATCGCGTCGGCTGAGCGCTTTCACCACGCCGCGCACTCTGAGGCGTTCGGCGTTACCGCAAAAGGCGTCACGTTCGACTACGCCGTGATGACCGAGCGCAAGAACGACGTCGTCAAGCGCCTGAGCGGCGGCATACAGGGACTGCTCAAGTCCAACGGGGTCGAAGCGATTACCGGTGCGGCCCGCTTCGAGGGGCCGAACCGGATCTCCGTGATCCAGCCGGACGGCGTCACGCGTTGGCTCAGTGCCGCCACGATCATCATCGCGGCCGGTAGCGACTCCGCCATGCCGGGCTTCCTGCCGAAGGACAAGCGGGTGATGGACAGCCGCGCGTTTCTCGACCTCAAGGCGTTGCCGGAACGGCTCCTGATTCTGGGCGGCGGCGTGATCGGCTGTGAGTTCGCCTGCATGGCGGCCGCGCTCGGCACAAAGGTCACAGTGGTCGAGATGCTTGAAGACATCATCATGGTGCTCGACCGCGATGTGCGGCGCGTGCTTCGCAAGCGCATGGAAGCACTGGGCGTCACGTTCCTCACCGGTGCCCCGCTCACCGACATCGTCGTCAAGAACGGCGAGGTCAGTGGCACGTACAAGGATCAGACCGTTACCGGCGACCTGTTGCTTGTGGCTGTCGGGCGGCGTCCCAACACCGCCGCGCTGGATCTCGCCCGCGCCGGCGTCAACGTCGATGAGCGCGGCACGATCCCGGTGGACAAGCAGGGACGCACCAACGTGGCTTCGATCTTTGCGGTCGGCGATCTGGTGACCGGTTCGATCCAGCTTGCGCATGCCGCGACCCAGCAGGGTGTCGTCGCCGCAGAAGCGGCCGCCGGCATGAAGTCGACCGTCGAAAAGATCTGCCCCTCCTGCATTTTCACGTCGCCCGAAATCGGGCTGGCCGGGCTTTCAGAGACCCAAGCGCAAAAGCTCGGGCGCGACGTCAAGACCGCGGTCTTCCCCTTCGTGGCCTTGGGCAAAGCCATGGCCGCCGGCGAGACCGATGGCTTCGTCAAGTGGATTTGCGACCCCGTTACCGGTCAGGTGCTGGGAGCGCAGGTCGTCGGCGCGCATGCGACGGAACTGATCGCCGAAGCCGCCCTCGCGATCCGCAACGAACTGACGGTCGACGAGATCGGCAACACCATCCACTCACACCCGACGATGTCCGAGGCGTGGATGGAAGCGGCGCACGCATTCCACAACGCCTGCATCCACCTGCCTAAACGCTAACCTGCCGGGCGCGCTTCAACGCCGTTGAAGCGCGCCCGAAGGAAAATTTAGGATTTAGGATTTAGGAGTTTTTCCACTTGAGAGTTGAGCGTTGAACGGTGAACGTTTTTTAACTCAGAACGCTGAACGTCGAACTCTGAACTCTGAAGGTGAAAACTCCTTGCCTATCACGTCCTCATTTACATTCCCGTGCGAAGCGCGGGCGGCGGGCTAACCGATTACGCTATCTCTTGGCAAAGAACTTGACGCCTTCGAGACCTTTGAAATGAGCGTCCTGCGTCCAGAGTGTGGCGTCGGAGTCTTGAGCGGTGGCCAAGATGACTGCGTCTGCCATGGGCAAGGCATACCGCAGACTCAGCTTGCCGGCCGCTAGTGCCAGTTTCGGCGTAAGAACCGCAACAACCCCTTTCTGCATAGCGGCCACGGCTTGGAGCGCGGCGTTTTCGTTGGCCTCCCGAAGAACGACTTTGAACACTTCGTAGATTGTGACCGTCGGCACCACAAGTTCCTGCGGCGACAGGAGTACCGGAACAAAATGTTTGGCGTTGGGTTCCCCGGCGAAGTATGCCAGCCACCCCGATGTGTCGACTACGTTCATACGCGATCCTCCTCGCGTTCAAACGAGGTGTCGATCCCTTTCAGGAAGCCCCTCATATCCTTGATGTCTCTCTCCGGAATGAGTTCGATTCGCCCGTCGTGCTCCACGACCTGTATCTTCTGGCCGGAACGCAGTCCCATGTTGCGGCGGACCGGAAGTGGGATGACGATTTGAAACTTCGGTGATAGCGTGACGGAATACATGACAAAACCTCCATCGATCAATGACTGTACTACGGTATCATGATCGATCTGATTCTGTCAAACTCTCGAAGGATATATGGTTCTTCGGTCTGTTCACACACGAACCAGAACCGCTAAACACCGAACCCCCAACGTCGAAGCAGGGAAACTCCTAAATCCTAAATCCTAAATCCGCAGTCAGTGCGCTTCAGTTAATCAAACTGAATCGCACTGACTGCGGCAAAGTCGAGCGTCGCGAAATAGTCTTCAGGGGTCTCGGCGCGGCGGATCTGCACGACGCTGCCGTCCTCGCGTAGCAGGAGTTCCGCCGAGCGCAGCTTGCCGTTGTACTGGAAGCCCATCGCATGGCCGTGCGCACCGGCATCGTGGATCACCACGAGATCACCGGGGGCCAGCTCCGGTAGGGCGCGGTCGATGGCGAACTTGTCGTTGTTCTCGCACAGCGAGCCGGTTACATCGCAGACGGTGTCGCACGGCATCCCGGCCTTGGCCGGAACGGTGATGTGGTGATAGGCGCCGTACAGCGCGGGGCGCATCAGGTTCGCCATGCAGGCGTCAAGTCCGACGAAAATCTTGTAGGTTTTCTTGATGTGGCGCACGCGCGAGACCAGATAACCGTACGGACCGGTCACCATGCGTCCGCACTCCATGTAGAGGTTGAGTTCCGGATGCCCCTTCCCGATCAGGCGCGACGCATAGGCCTGCCGCACGCCCTCGCCGACACGCTCGAGGTTCACCGGCTCCTGCTCGGGACGATACGGGATGCCGATGCCGCCACCGATGTTGATGAACTCAAAGGTGATCCCCACATCGCGGGAGATTTCGACCGCCAGATCGAAAAGGATCTCCGCTGTGTCGATAAAGTACTGCGGGTTCAACTCATTCGAAGCCACCATCGTGTGCAGGCCGAAACGCCGCACGCCTTTGGCCTTCAGCGTACGATAACCCTCGAAAAGCTGCTCGCGCGTGAAGCCATACTTGGCCTGCTCGGGATTGCCGATGATCGCGTTGCCGCCTTTGAGGGGGCCCGGATTGTAGCGGAAGCAGACTAACTCCGGCAGACCGGCGCATGCTTCGAGAAACGGGATGTGCGACAGATCATCGAGATTGATGATCGCGCCCAGTTCCTTGGCTTTGACAAACTCCTCGGCTGGCGTGTTGTTCGAGGTGAACATGATCGACTCGCCGGTCACGCCGACCTGTTCCGAGAGCAGCAGTTCGGGCAAGGAGCTGCAATCCATGCCGAAGCCCTCCGCCTTCAACAGCTTCATGAGGAATGGATTGGGGCACGCCTTCACGGCGAAATATTCGCGAAAGCCGGGATTCCACGCGAACGCGGCTTTCAAACGGCGCGCATTGTCGCGGATGCCGCGCTCATCATAGAGATGGAACGGCGTGGGATGGGTCGCGGTTATTTCCTCAAGAAACTCTAACGTGAACGGCAAGGTTTTATCAGCCATCTTCATCACTCCAACACAAGACAAAAGAGAAGGGTTGCACTATACCGATTCTATTCCATAACACGCAATCGTTTTTTGAGCCTACGTGTGAACAAGCAAATTCTTGCCAAACCAACATCTTTTCCCCACACTGTTGAAAATGAAAGGCGAGGAGAGTGTGACAGCGTGTTCACACAACTCCACGTACCAGAGTGTACCATGGGCATGAAAAAAAGCTTTTCACTCGTGTTCCCGCTCGCAGTGTGTAGCGGCCTGCTTGTTGCGGAGGAGTTCCGCCCTGTCGCTGTGACGACAGACGCGGAATGCTACCCTAATCCACCCGGAAAATATGCGGTGGATAAGATGATCGACAACGATTTGGGCACCTATGCCTGTCTGCTGGATACGACGCGCACGGGCAGTGACACGAACGTCTATCCGCCCAAGGCTGCGCCACCGGTGACAGCCGAGTTCGTGTTGGATCTGGGCGCGAGCAAGACGGTGTGCGGCATGCGGTTCGTGGCGCGCAACGCATGGGTCTATGTGGGGCCGAAGAACGTGAGTGTCGCTGCTTGCGCCGACGCGCAGGGTCGAGAACAAGTCCGACCGCTGGCGGAAAAATGTGAATTGCCCGCGTTCTCCAACTCAAACTCTGCCTTTGTGGAGTGGGAACCCGTTACGACCCGTTATCTGCGGGTGGCCGTGCATGACTCGTATCAAAAACGTTACCGAGAGGCTCCTTGGTTACACGCGGCGCAAATCCCTTGGTCCCTCAAGGTGGGTCTGCCGGTTGCGGGTGACGGCCGGAACCTCAACATCCAGATCGCGGAGATTACCTGTTTCGACCGCCGTCCTGCGGACGTTCCGGCCAAGAACACGGCGGACACCGCCTTTCCGCGCCACCGGCTTGAACGCGACTGGCTCTATCAAGACGCCGGGCTCGATATCGCCCGGATTTTCACCTCCTCAAACGATGCCGCCAAGGAACACGCGATGGTGCAGCGTGTATTGGGATGCGTGCCTGAGGCCGATCCTGCCGTCAAGACGCTGCGAAAACGGTTGGAATCTCTCGATGCTGGCGGAGTACCAGCCCGTGACCCGCGCTGGCGCGATCTGTATCTCGATGCCTGCGCTGCAAGACGCCGAGCGCGCCTGCAGGACATCCGCACCAAAACCGATCGTTTCATCTACGTCAAACACGGTATTTTCGGCTGCATGCAGGGGCTGGTGGGCAAGTATGACATTCCCGACGAGCAGGTCCGCGATTTCACGCCGGGCTTCAAACGGGGCGGACAGCTCTGCATGGGAACCCTGCTTGAGGACGGCTCGGTCAAGCATGAGGTGCTGATCGAAAAACCCGAAGGCGCAATCTGTTACCCCAGCCTCTCCTCGGATGCGCAGACCGCGGTGTTCGCAATGCGCGATCACTTTGACACAGATTCATACTACCTCTACACAATGGATATGACGTCACGCCAAATACGGCAGATCACGTTCCCTGTCGTCAAAGACGGCAAGGCGCTGCACGTCGCCGACTGCGAGCCCGTGTTCCTGCCGGATGGACGCATCACATTCACCTCCACGCGCGACGTACACATCAGTGATTGCTGGTACCGCGCCGGAGGCAACATTTACACCTGTAACATCGATGGCAGCGGCATCCGCCGTCTCACGGCCGACCAGCTCATGACTAGCAACCCCGGAGTGCTGGAAGACGGCCGCATCGTGTTCACCCGCTGGGAATACAACGACCGCAGCGCGCTTTACACGCACCCTCTGATCGCGATGAATCCCGACGGGACATCGCAGACAGAATACTACGGAAACAATAGCATGTTCCCCGCGTCGATCATCCACGCTCGCGGCATCCCCGGCTCGCACAAGGCGATCGCTGTGATTGCGGGCCATCACTCCATCTACAAGGGTAAGCTCGGCTTGGTCGACCGCACCCAGGGGACCCAGGCAGGACAAGGCATCGAATTCGTCAACACCCGGCTCAACGGTAAACCGGGCCGCGAATCGGCAGACTTCATCCGACCTGAACCGCCCGACCCCGCCCACCCCTACCATGACTTTAAGATCGACGTCTTCGGCCAGTTTGGGCCCCAATACGCGCACCCCTTTGCGTTCGATGAAGAAAACTATTTCTGCTCGTTCTGTCCGGAGGGATACTTGCCGCCTTTCGGCCCGTTCAACCCACCGCTCGGCCTTTATTACATGCACACCGATGGCGCGCGCGAACTGCTCGCGTATGACGACTGGCAGAGCACAGGACAGGC
>ERZ795058.4182-NODE-4182-length-14324-cov-4.324900_pt1 | contig 14324 bp, 9 predicted proteins | sample MGYA00375142_ERZ795058 | MGnify/ENA primary metagenome ERZ795058 (study PRJEB30187, sample SAMN05720210) | activated sludge metagenome | isolation source: anaerobic digester from wastewater treatment plant | place: Japan | collected 2015-04-20 ... | reverse complement strand
CAAGCTTTTCCAATTTTATTCGCTCAGGACGCTAAAATCGTCGACAACTCCCGCATGTTTTTATCCTGAAGCTCATTGCCGGGGCAATTCTTGTTTTTCTTGAAATTTCCTTTCTTTTTGTCCTCCAACGGGGGCCCAGGGATTGATTCTCCGCTGGCACTTTGAATTGTTTACGTCCGATCTCGTTGGGGTCATTTTGTTTTCCGGGCTTTTTCACCTCATCCTTTTTTCATATCATCAGGGTCTGGCGCGTCCATCTGTTTCCGCAAAGACTCCCTTTTGAGTTGATTATGTATTTAGCTTTTTGCAATTTTTGTCAAGATGGAATCCTACGCCGCCGCTGAAATACAGGTAACTACCTAATATCTCATTGACCTTCGTGAATGATATCTCTATATTGCCAACAGCGGATTACTGAAGTCGGCCGGGCCGTCTGCTCCACCATATGACGCACCGGCCCGGATGAGCCGGGCATGTATCCGCCGGAGCAAAGATCATATTGTTGTCCATCAAGTATCTTAATCAAGGAGGGAAGAGTATGATAAAAGAAATCCTCGTGGCGGTTGACGGATCAAAAACATCTCTGAAGGCGGCGGCTTTTGCAGTTGACCTTGCCCGGCAACTGGGAGCATCCATCATCGCTTTGAGCGTCATCGACAAACGGCTTTTCATGGAAGGTACAGCCGTGTCGGCGAAGACCGGCAAAAAGCTAACACAGTCGGTTGAAGAGCACCTGAAGGAGGTGGCCGAGGATTATCTGGGGGATGTCCGGGAGCTTTGTAAAAAAAATAAAGTGGCATTCAAAACCATAAGCAAAATGGGATATCCGGTGACGGAAATCGTCAAGGAAGCCAGGCGTGCCGGCGCGGACCTGATCGTGATGGGATCGCGTGGCCGCAGCGCTCTTTCGGCCACCGTGTTGGGCTCCGTCTCTTACGGCGTACTCCATCATGACAAAAACGTGCCTGTAATCATTGTCAGGGACTAAAATGCCGGCCCGGCCGGTGAGGCTCTTTACCGTGTGAGGGATCTAAAACGTCATGACAAAATACCGGCGCGCATAATGTTTCTTCCCATTTGCCATTGCATCTTTATGGAGAAAAATACAATTCGAGCATCTTCGTTGTTCTCGCCCAGGAATCCTCATTGAGCTTTGTATCTTTGAAAGGGCCTAAATTAAATCCATGCCCCGCGCCGGGGTAAACGACAAGCTCCACCAGTCTGCCCTGACCGGCGGCCTCGTCGCATATCTTCCGTATGGGGCCCACTGTACAGCAATTGAAAAAATGGTCATCCTCTCCCTGGATCACCAGGACAGGCACATTCATCCTTTCCACACAGCCGTCATGGTCCTTGAAGAAAGCGGTTGCCGGATAATAAGCGATTACACCGGCGATCTCCTCTTCCATTGATGATGCACAAGCCAAAGCCACCGCGCCTCCCAGAGAATATCCGATTATCGCCGCCTTCCCCTTTTGTGCGACGGAAGGCAGGCCGGGCTCGTGTAAAATGTCCCGTATCCTGGCGCGACACGGCTCAAGCTGATCGAGCGGAAAGTCGTTGCCGTCGTGAAGCAGCACAGTATATCCCAAAGCGGACAGCCGGCGGGCGTGCTCGACGTAAAAAAAGGGGCCGCTTTTGCCGGAAATCATCAAAACGAGCCTGCCATCCCCGGATGGCGGACTATAATGCCCGGCCCCCGCACAGGATGATAACAGCATGCAGGCCAGAAACATAAATGCTGACAAACGTTTCATTTGTACTCCGCAAGCTTGCGCTGTAATTGTCTGAGAGTAATGCCCAAAATGCGGGCAGCCTCGGTACGATTGGCTCCTACGGCGTCGAGAACAAACCGCACATGCGCTGCGTCATTTTCTTTGAGTGTACAAAGTGTGCGGCAAGAAAGCGGCGGTACGCTTTGCGCCTCCTGTCCATCCGGCAGGTCGGCGGGCAGCACCATCGGCCCATCAGCAAGCAGAACGGCGTTTTCGACAATCTGCGCCAGCTCACGGATATTGCCCGGATAATCTTTACGAGTCAGAATAGTCATTGTTTCAGGTACAAATCCTTCAATATTTTTTTTGTGCTTCCGGCAGGCATTACGCAAAAAATATTCTGCCAAAAGCGGGATATCGCCTCTTCTCTCCCTGATGGGCGGCAGGCAGATATAGGCTGATTTGAGACGGTAGAGCAGATCAACGCGGAATTTTTCCTCCCGGCAGGCACGGTCAAGATCCTTGTTCGTGGCGGAGACAAGCCGCACATCGACGCGTACCGGGCAGTTCGCTCCCAGCGGCGTGAATGTTTTATCTTCCAGGACGCGCAGAAGCTTGGACTGCAGCCCCACAGGCAGCTCACCAATTTCATCTAGAAAAAGAGTACCCCCGTCCGCCTGTTCAAAAAAACCTGCGTGATTGGCCTCCGCGCCGGTGAAAGCTCCCTTGGCGTGCCCAAAAAACTGGCTTTCGAACATCGTGGCAGGAATGGCTGAGACATTGACCGGTACAAAGGGACCATCGGGCGCGGGACCAGCCCGATGAATACCGCGCGCCATGAGTTCCTTGCCCGTTCCTGACTCACCGGTAATCAGAACAGGATTGCCGCTTGTTGCCATCACCTGGGCGTAGGAGATGAGCGACTTCATCTGCGCGCTTTGTGTGATCGTATCGGCAAAGGCAGGCGGAATTCCACCTGCGTCAAAACCTGCATTGGCGGAAAGCCCCGCCAGGAGCCCCTTGTGTTCATAGGCCCTTTCTATGGACAAAAAAAGCAGTTCGTTGTCCACCGGTTTGACCAGATAATCATATGCTCCTCGACGCATTGCTTTAACCGTGGTGGCAACATCATCGACCGCGGTCAGAATAATGAATTCCGTGCGCGGACAGAAAGGTCTGACTGCTTCCAGCACCTGCATACCATCAACTTCCGGCATGAGCAGATCCAGGAGCACAACGTCAAAATTACCCTCGCGGATTTTTTTGATCGCTTCACGACCGGCATCGCAGATTTCGACATTTCTCATGCCGCGCCATTTGAGCACGCGACGCACGGAAGTTAAAGAAAGCTCCTCGTCATCGACAATAAGAATTTTCATAATTGCTGCCTTCCCAGTTCATGAATTGCCTTTTGAAGTTTTTCGATGTGAAAGGGTTTGTGCAGCGTATAGTCAGGCTGCAGGTCGCTGCCGGCCGGCGGTTTTAGAGCTTTACGGTCGGCACAGTAAAATATCACCGGCAGCAACGGGTACTTACGCTTAATCTTTTCCAGAAGCTCCCAGCCATCGAACCCTTTGAGACGAACCTCTGAGGCGATCATGTCCACTTCCGGATTTTCCGACAGAAAAGCGAGAATATCTTCCACGCGGTCCTGCGGTTCGGAACGCCAGATGACCGCGTCAACAAAATTCGCCTTGAGCTCTTTGAGGTATTTTACATTGTGATCAATACAGAGCAGAGCGGGACATAAATTTAACGCCCGCCCTTTGTCCACGGGAAGATAAACGGAAAAACGGCTCCCCTGCCCGGGGCGCGACAAAACACTGATTAAACCCTGGTGCTCCTTCACCAGTCCGTAGGAAATCGAAAGACCCAGTCCTGTACCGTCAAGCTCACGGCGGGTGGTAAAAAAAGGATCGAAAATATGTTCAAGATTTTTGCGTTCAATCCCCTTGCCGTTGTCCTCAACATCCACCACCACCGCTTTGAGGCGCTCAATATATCGGCATCTGATCGTGATCAGCCCCTTGCGTCCTGAAGGAATGGCCTGATGGGCGTTGATCAGCAGGTTGGCAATGACCTGTTCGATTTTCTGAAAATGTCCGGATACGGGCGGCAGGCGATCGTCTATTTCCTGATTGATCTGCGACACAGTGCGCCTGATCTGTGCACCCACTATGATAAGAGCGCCCGCAATCACATCGGAAACACTGAAACTTTTTTTTTGCACACTTTCATCCGAACGGGAAAACTCCTTCAAACTAGTGATAACGCGGCTGATGCGGTTGGCGCCGATTTTAAAGGCCTCGATGATTTCCCGCATATTTTTACTGACCTCATCATAGGACAACCCTCTTTTGCTCCATTTAGGATGCTCTCCATCCGAGCGCGACAGGACCTCCTCGGCCATACTCCATATCTCTTCGAGCACGGGAACATTATATGCGATGAAGCTCACGGGATTGTTGATCTCGTGTGCGACGCCCGCCACTACCTCGCCCAGCGCGGCCAGTTTATGCGTCTGAATCATCTGCTGAAGCCGTAGCTCTCCTTCCTGGCGGATTTTTTTGTCCTCCGTCACATCCTGCCAGGCGCCCACGATATAACTTTCCGTACCGGCCGGGTGGCGTGCGACACGCCAGTAATCGGAAAACCAGCGGTAGGAATCATCCATGACGCGGAAACGGTAAGTGCAGCGGTGCGCGACCTTATCCGTCGTGTTTCTAAGCTCTGAAAGGATACGCTCGCGGTCATCCGGGTGGATATGCTCTATCCAGAAATGGTCATCTTCAGTGAAACAGCCCGGCGTGTAACCGGCAATCTCCTCAATACTGTTACTGACATAAGTGATGCTGAAATTCCCGCCGAGTTTCCTCGTATAGGAAATAATCGGCAAAGACTCTAAAAGCAACGAAAGGTGATCAGTGGTCTGTTTGAGAATTTTTTGGGTCTGGCGTCGTTCCAGCAGCTCTACCAAAAGCGCTTCGTTGGCCCGGGCCAGATCTGACGTTCGGGCCTGCACACGCTCTTCGAGCTCCTTGTGCGCCGTCAGCAGCGCTTCCTTGGCCTTTTTACGCCGCGTGATATCTTCCAGCGTTTCAATAGCGCCGATCATTTCACCGGCCGTATCACGAATCACCGCCGCGGTGAAACGCAGCCATTTGCCCTGACGGCCCAGATCGGGAAAAAAATCAATTGCTTCGTAAGCTTCCTCCAGCAATCTGGATTTCGCATATTTACCCTTGTACCATTTGGCAATCTTCTCTTTCTCGCGGCTTACAAGCAGATCAGCCATACAGGGGCGCTCTTCGGCGTAAAAAGCACGCCATTGCTGTGACGTACCGACAACATTTTGCGCCTTGATTTTTGTGAGCTCCTCAAGAGCTTTATTCCAGTAGATTATCTTGTGATCTATGCCAATCACAAAAGCGGGGATGGGAGATGCATCGATAATGCTATTTAGTCTCTGCCGGCTTTCCCTGAGCTTCTCTTCTGCCTGCTTTCTTTTAGCCTGCTCCTGCCTGAGTTCTTTGGGCTGCCGCTGAAGCAGCTGACCACCACGGCCCTGTTTCCTTTCGCCTGCATATCCGACCGTCATCTGCGCGCCCCTGATATGAAGTCAAAAACCGCCCAAACCCCGTTTCCCGCCTTATCACCCCGTGCCGTCACTGCAAATAAAACAGCTATTTAAGATTATATTGCCTTTGCCCGGTAAGTCAAATATTTCTTTGAACGGCCCGGCAACCTCACCAAGGCCCAGGACAAGAAGGATGCGCTTCACGCTTTATTGCCCATTCATTCCGAGTTTTTACAACCCGTTCGTGCTCGGCCTGTCGAAGCATCCTTTGCCTTTAGCCTTTAGCCATAAACTACCAGCTACCAGCCACGAGCTAATCGCTAGCCACCATTCATCTAACCCTCCAATCCTCTAATCCTCTTTCGCCTAACTTCACCATTACCACGAAATCAACAAGTTAGCCCCCAACAAACCTCCAGCCCGTGGAGTGAGTCGCTACCCGCCGCCAGCTATTGACCATCAACCATGAGCACCTTTCTTGTTATAATTTGTGAGTAATTCCAAGGTGGATTTTTCACGTTTTTTGCTTTAATATTTCAGCATATATCTTCGTGCGTCCTGATATTGCCAAAAGGCGGACGCAAGAGGTTAGAGTGGGCGCGTTTAGTTAGATCGGCCTTAAATATCTCTCCAGTCTTTCCCCATCGCCCCTCAAGCAAAACGTAAACAAATGGAGATATTCAATGAAAAACATAATTAAGTTTAATCTTCTGATGGCATCCCCTTTGCTCATCCTGTTGCTTTCGGGATGTGCAACCACTTCAGGCGTGAATAATCTAAGTCCCGCATATTTGTATGGAAAGCCGGTGGTATCCAGCTATAAAAATCCCGAAACAGATATCAGCGGGTGTCAGACATTTTCCGTTTTCCCACAGTCGCTACTGTACCCAAAAACGGAAATGAATGAAATTCTGGAGAAGCAGATTCTTTTTTTCTTTCGTAACCAACTTGAAGCAAAAGGTTACAGATTTGTTGAACTCGGCGAAAAACCGGACTTCCTGGCAACAATCAATGTTTCCTCAAAATATGAAACCTCATATGTGCCCCCACAAACAGTGACAGTGCCACATTGGGTGCCCGGCCAAACACTGACTACCTACGGAACCAAATCGGGTAGTTTTAATTACAATGCTTACGGTAGTGACTATTTGTATGGTAGAGGAAATTATTTCGAGTCATCACAATATAATACTTACGTGCCTGGTTATATGACAACCAGGACATATACGCGCCCAGGCTATACCGTTGGGTACCATTACCCTACCGTCGAAATCTCACTATACGACAGCAAGACTATGGAGCGTATCTGGCTGGGAACAGGAACGGGACAATCGGATAATGCCGATGTAAGAGTTTCTGGTCAATTTGTCGTCGGGCATATTCTTGCTGAACTCCCCGATGCATCGACATCCAACTTCCGGCACGTCGATGACGGTGTCCTCGGTGTTGATTTGGGAATTTACACAAACGACGGAAACAACTATTTCCCCACCATTACACGAGTAGCCCCAAAAAGCCCCGCACGCAAAGCCGGACTGCTCGATTACGACATGATCTTAGCTATCGACAACATTCCAGTAGCCAACAAACCTTTCGGCGATGTCCTGACGCTCATTGGCGGAAAACCTGGGACAATCATCCACTTAGTCGTATGGAGGGCAGGTCAAAAAATATCTGTTGAACTGGCAAGAACGACTCGTGACAAAATTCAGCATTAAAATCCATTAGCTATAAGCTGCGAGCTTCTGACCAACCTAAACCTAATCTCAGAATCAGCAAGTTAGCCTCAAACAAAACTCCAGCCCGTGGAGTGGGTCGCTATAAGCTAATCCTCTCCGCCTCCGGCACGCTAAAGCAGCCCACCTCCGCCGGGAGACTGTGTCGCAATCGTAAAGAAGCCGTCAACATCGTCATGCCGGTGAAAACCGGCATCCAGAACATGCTGAAAATACTGGATTCCCCCGTGTCAAGCACGGGGCAGGCTCAAAGTCGCGCTTCGCTTGCACTAAATGACAAAAAAGTAATTACGACACAGTTTCCGGCGTGGGACACAAAGCGGCGCGCTTTGCGTCTTATTGACCGTTTGTGGTGAGCTTTATGGACCGTTCGTGGTGAGCCTGTCGAACCATCCACCATCAACTCTGGGCTATCTCCCGCCCATTTTCGGTCTTGAATTGGCTCTGGCACGTGTGTATATTACAAGAGAAAGTTTTGCGGTGGCGCGCGCAAACCGCAGTCGGGAGAAGGCCCATCCGATACCAATTCTATGTCCTAAGTTTCTCCTTCCCCGCGCGGTTATTTTTCCGTGTCCCGAAACAATCAACTTTTTAATCGGGCAAAAGCCCAAGGCAGGTGCTGTGATGCTAAATCTTATCCCCGGAGCCACGCGGAAAAAATCTTTCACAAACTATCTCATACGCACTTTGCTTACCGTGGTAGCGGCCAGCTTCAACCTGATGCCGTCACTAAACCGGTATTTGAAAACCAAAGAGGGCTGGCTTGATTTCACCGTCGGCATCACCACGGATAATGAATCGGTCGCCTGCGCCATCGCCTTTGCCAACGGGAGAGCAAAGGTGCTGGGGGAAATACCGAAACAGGCGGAAGTGGTTCTGATTTTCAAGTCGGATGCGGCGGTCAAAAAGCTGCTCGGGGCCACGCCTACCGATCAGATATTCATGCTCTTAAATAGCGAGCTCCGCGTCCGGGGTCATATGGGATATATGAATGCTTTCTTTTTCCTCCTGTCCGTTCTGATGAACAAAAAGCAAATCGGGCAGATGAAAAAAGAAAGGGCCGTTTCCAAAAAGGAGCTTCTAAAATCAGAGCCGGAAAAGAGAAAGGACTTAAGCGATGAGCTCGCCTCACGCAGAAGAAGAAGGCTGAAAGCGCAAAATGCCGACGCCAATGTCCGTTACCTGGACGACCCTTATCTTAGTTCTTTCTCCATTGAAGATTTTCCGCGCCTGAAAACATTTCTGGATGCTCACCTGAGTGCCATACCGGAGGTTTGTCCCGAACTGCCTTCTTTAGTCACCCGGTGGCACAAACAAAACGGTTTTGAAACAGACAAAGACGGTCGCCCCTGGCAACCGGCACTGCGTAAGGCTCACGCCTACAAATACCTGATGGAAAACCGCCGGCCGATCATCGCCGAAAATTCATTGCTGGCCGGCACGACCACCAGCCGTCCGGTGGGCTGCATCGTGTATCCCGAAGGGAGCGGCTCGCTTATCTGGAATGAGCTTTTCACCATACCACACCGCACACACAATCCCTTCACCATTTCTGAAGAAACGCGGCGTCTGCTGCACTTCGAGGTGTTCCCCTACTGGAACCGACGTAATTTTCGCGAATGGGTGCGCGAAAAATACGCAAATCCTCTTTGCCAGCAAATCGATGAACGCTACGCCCTTTATTTCAGCTGGAAGCAGGCGACGATCTCGCATACCATCCCGGACTTCCCGAAGATATTGAAGCTGGGCACCTCTGAAATGATTGCGCAGATCCGCACCGAAATGGAAAAGCCCGAGCGCGACGAACACCAGAGGGCAAACCTCGAGGCAATGATTCTGTGTCTGGAGGGCCTTTGCACCTACAGTAAAAACCTTGCCGCGCAGGCAAAGCAAGACGCCGGCCGAGAAGCAGACCCGGTGCGCAAACAAGAGCTCGAAGAGCTCGCCAAGGCCTGCCGTCAGGTGGTGGAAAAGCCGGCACGCACCCTTTTTGAGGCTGTCAACGCCATGTGGATTACCTGGATCGGCCTGCACATGGAAAGCATGAACGCCGGGCTGTCGCTGGGACGCCTCGATCAGTGGCTGCAGCCTTATTTTCTGGCCGACATGGGAAAGATCTCCTCTCCTGAAGAAAAGGCGGCATACATTAAAAAAGCCATCGAACTTGTCGGCGATTTTTTCATGCGCTGCACCGATCATTTTCCACTAACTCCGGATCTGGCCAATTTCTATTTCGGCGGCAGCTCCTCGGATCAGGCCCTCACACTCGGCGGCGTCACGCCCGACGGCGGCGATGCGGTCAACGACATGACCTATATATTTCTGAAAGTCACGGAAATGCTCAGCCTGCGCGACCCCAACGTAAACGCCCGCTACATGCCGGAGGTGAACAGTGACACTTATCTGAAGCGGCTTTGCGAGGTGAACCTGATTACCGCCGCCACTCCCTCAATGCACAACGACAAGGCCATCCTGGCCGCCCTTTCGCCTATGGGCTACGACATACGCGATATCCGTGACTGGTCGGCCACCGGTTGTGTGGAACCTACGCTCTCAGGCAAGCATCTGTCGCACACCAACATGCAGATGATGAACATGGTGGCGGCACTCGAGATGGCACTCAACAACGGACGGCATCCTCTGACCGACTGGCAGCTCGGCCCGCAAACCGGCATCGTCGAAAACGGAGGCTTCAGAACCTTTGATGAATTTTTCGACGCGTTCACCAGACAATTCGCGTTTATCATCGACCGTTCCATCGAATACAACCACATGCTGGGCGAAGCGCACCAGTATTTACGGCCGACACCGCTTTTGTCGTCGCTCATCGAGGGCTGCATCGACAAAGGCGCCGACGTTACCGGCGGCGGCGCCCGCTATAACAGCTCTGGCACGGCTATCGTCGGGCTGGCGGATGTGACGGATTCGCTGATGGTCATCAAAAAACTGGTTTATGATGAACGGAAAGTCACTTTTGCCGCGCTCAAGGAGGCGGTGGACACAAACTTTGAAAATGACCCGGCGCTTCTGGCGCTCGTGCGGAAGAAAACGCCGCTTTTCGGCTCCGGCAGCGAAGAAGCAGTGTCCATGGCCAACCGTGTAGCAAAATGGGCGCACGACTACTACGACGGCATACCTCACTACCGCGGCGGGAAATACACGACGGGTTTCTGGTCGATGTCGCAGCACGTGGCCTTCGGCACTCTGTCGGGCGCCCTTCCTTCGGGTCGGCTCAGAGGCAAGCCTTTCACGCCCGGCCTTACACCTCAGCCATTTGCCTCGCCGAGTCTTTTAGACAATATAAGAGACGTGGCCAGGCTCGATCCGGTAAGCCTCAACAACAATATCGCCTTCAATGTCAAAGTCGTTCCTTCCGCGTCAGACTCGCAGGAAAAAACGGTTCATGACATGTTTTCCTATGTCAAAACCTATTTCGGTCTGGGCGGCATGCAGATGCAGATGAACGCGGTCACTTCCGCCATGTTGAAAGACGCTATGGTTCACCCTGAAAACTACCGCAACCTTATCGTCAGGATCTCGGGCTACAACGCCTACTTTGTCACCCTCAACCGCGACATGCAGCTGGAGCTGATCGAGCGGGCGGAATACTCGATATAGGCGGCAGATGGGCCCCGCAAAGAAACCTCTCATCCTGGAAATCAAGGGCAACTCGCTTGATGACGGCCCGGGCATCCGCTCCGTGGTCTTCTTCAAGGGCTGTCCTCTGGCCTGTGTGTGGTGCCAGAATCCCGAAGGGAAATCGACACAGGCGGAAATCGCCTTTGACGCGAGCGAATGTGTGCGCTGCGATGCCTGCCTGAAGGTATGCTCCCCGAAGGCCCTTTCACGGCAAAACGTCCATTTCATCGACCGCACCAGCTGCACTCTTTGTTTTGATTGCGTCGATGTGTGCCCCTCGGGCGCACTGGAACGCGTCGGCAGGCATATGTCGCCAGATGAAATTATCGACGTGGTCACGAAAGACAAGCCTTTTTTCGACACCTCACAGGGGGGAGTCACTCTCTCCGGCGGCGAACCGACGTTGTTTGCGGACTTTGCCGGGGAGCTCCTTTCCGGCCTGAAAAGACAAAAAATCCACACACTCATCGAGACTTGCGGCCACTTTGACATGGAAGCTTTCCGCGCCCGGCTGCTGCCTTACCTGGACATGATATATTTCGACCTGAAGCTGATGGATGATGGCCTGCACCGCCGCTACACCTCTGTCGGCAACAAGAGGATTCTTGACAACTTCAAAGAACTGGCCTCTCTCACCCGCGGCTCGTGCGTCACGTTGCTGCCCCGCGTGCCACTCATCCCCGGCATCACCGACACGGAGGATAACCTTCAGGCCATCGCCTCTTTTCTGGTGCAGACGGGCATGCGCAAAGCCATGCTCATGAATTACAATCCGCTCTGGACGGCCAAAACCGCCAAATTGGGCATTGATGCACCCGGGTCATCACAAAATAATTTTACAAAGTGGATGGATACTGATCGCCTCAACCAATGCCGTGAGATCTTCATTACAGCCGGGATAGCTCTGTGATGAGCGTCGTTGCTCTCCGTTTACCGCACAGGCCCCGCCTCGGCTGTGAGCTATTAACCATCAACTACCAGCTATCAGCCACGAACCATCAGCTATCCTCTAACCCTCTAATCATCTAATCATCTAATCTTCCACCCCTCCACCCCACCTGTCGCCTTACGATATTCCCTGATGAGGGCTTGTTTTCCGATACCGACTTCCAGAATGTCCCAGGGCAAAATCTCATCCAGGTCTTTCGGACGGTAAACATAAAAATCCGGATTTATGTTCACCTCTCTGAGCGCCCGCCGCCAATTCCCGCCCAGACGGTGAACCGCCGTCAGGATATCCCCTGTGCGGCGGTCGCCCAGCGATAAAAGCGCCTGTACATAATTCCACTTCGGCACCCCCGCCAACACGCGGATCTGCCTGTCCTTCCGGAAAGCCTGTGTAATTTTTTTGATTTTGCGATCTGCTTCGCGTACGTCCGTAAGCGGGCACCACTGCAGTGGCGTGCGCGGCTTGGGAATGAACTGGTTGATGCTAAGGGTGATGCGGCGGAATTTTTTCCGGCCTCCGGAGCGGTTGAGCGCCGTGTGTTGGATTTTTTTAACCAGCTCGATGATGGCATCAATGTCCTCAGCTGTTTCCGTCGGCAGCCCAACCATGAAATACAGGCGAAGGTTGAGCATGTCTTTTTCAATCAGTATATTTACGGCATCGATCACGTCCTGCTCGGTAATGCCTTTGCGCAAAAGGTCTCTAAGTCTTTGGCTGCCCGCCTCAGGGGCCAGGGCAAGCGTTTCAATGCCGCCGGCCTTGAGTAAGTCCACAATTTTTTCGTCTATGCGATCCAGTCTGAGCGATCCGATACCGGCCTGAGCGCCCCGATCGGCAATATAGCGGCAAATATCCAGTAACTGCGGATGCTCGGAAACAGCCGTGCCGACCAGACCAATTTTCTTTTTCAGCTCAAGTCCCGCATCTATCGTTTCAAAAAGACGCTTACGGCTCCGAAAGCGCGGCGGAGCATAAACATGTGCGGCCGCGCAGAAGCGGCACAGATGCGGGCAGCCACGGTTGACTTCGAGCAGATACATCTGTGACATTTCTGAATCACTGCCTGAAACAGTTTCGGTAGTGCTAAACGTATCTATGTTTTTTATGGGAGAGATTATTATTTTTTTCTCGATGCCATCAGCCAGGGCTGTTATTTTTTTAATCTTGCCATCGGCAAAATAGTTTACTTTGTACAGAGAAGGCACGTAAAGACCAGGCACCTGTGTTTGCAGTTTATAAAGCAGATCGCGGCGGCCGAGTTGTTTTTGCCGCGCCTGCCGGTAGGCGCCGGCGAACATCGGCAGAATCGTTTCCGCCTCACCCGGCAAAAACACGTCAAAAAAATCCGCCAGAGGTTCAGGGTTGAGAGTAAGCGCAATTCCTCCGCCGATAATCAGGGGAGATTTTTCGTCGCGGTCTTTTGCCTGAAGCGGTATCCTGCCTGCGTCGAGCAGCTTGAGTATCGAAGGATAGTCGTTTTCAAAAGAAACGGAAAAAGCCACGATATCAAAATCACTTATAGGCCTTTGGCTTTCGATGCTGAGTACTTCGCCCGCCCCGGCGCCGGATTCGGCGCCGTCGCCGGGGACAGGCAAAAACACTCTCTCACAGAGAAAGGGGGTAAGCTCGTTGAATATTTTGTAAACCGTCTGGAAACCGAGGTTGGCCATACCGACACGGTAAACATTGGGATAGGCCAGACAGACGGTATGGCCGGTTCCCCAGACTTTTTTCACGAAGCCACGCTCACGACCGAGAATGGCTTTGCATTGTCTTTTTTGTTTCCAATTCATATCCGTCTCATGGCTTCCGCCCTGTGGACACGCGCGGCCGGATAACCACGGATCATTGCCTAGTCCGCCTGCCGCCGCAGGAACGTGGGGATATCGATATCCGCGTGTTCGCCTTCATCGGTGGCCCCCACGGTCACCACCTTGCCCTGGTCACGGGATTTCTGCCGGCGGAGATAAGTGGGCGTCTGCAGATCCTCTTTTCTGAATCCACCAAGTTGCGTCACATTTGCCTGCGCCTGGCGATGCCTGGCCTGATCTTCAAATCCGGTCGCAATCACGGTGATCCTGATTTCATCTCCCATATTCTCGTCAATGACGGTGCCGAAAATGATGTTGGCGTCTTCATGCGCCTCTGACTGGATCAGTGACGAGGCCTCATTTACCTCATACAGGCTCATATCCGGTCCGCCGGTAATGCTCAGCAGAACACCCTGCGCACCCTGAATGGTGTTGTCCTCCAAAAGCGGTGACGAGATCGCCCGTTGCGCCGCTTCGATCGCACGGTTTTCCCCGCTGGCCGTGCCTGTGCCCATCAACGCCATGCCCATATTGCTCATGACGTTTTTCACATCGGCAAAATCAAGGTTGATGAGTCCCGGCACAATGATCAGGTCGGAGATGCCCTTCACTGCCTGATAAAGAATATCGTCCGCTTTTTTAAAAGCCTCCAGAAGCGAAAGTCCGCGCCCCCCCAGCGAAAGCAGGCGCTGATTGGGAACGACAATCAGCGTGTCCACCACGTCGCGCAGTTGGGCAACGCCTTCTTCCGCCTGCAAATTGCGCTTTTTGCCTTCAAACTGAAACGGTTTGGTCACAATCGCCACCGTCAGCGCGCCGCACTCCCTGGCCGCCTGCGCGATCACAGGCGCTGCACCGGTACCTGTGCCGCCGCCCAGTCCCGCCGTGATGAAAATC
>ERZ795058.4176-NODE-4176-length-14336-cov-5.397241_pt1 | contig 14336 bp, 10 predicted proteins | sample MGYA00375142_ERZ795058 | MGnify/ENA primary metagenome ERZ795058 (study PRJEB30187, sample SAMN05720210) | activated sludge metagenome | isolation source: anaerobic digester from wastewater treatment plant | place: Japan | collected 2015-04-20 ... | reverse complement strand
TCGAGGCTCAGGGCGAGCGGACGCCGATCGACGAGGCCCGCGGCCACCGTCGACCAGCCGCCATCGCCAGGCTCGCGGCCATACACGGCCACCTCGCGCGGCGCGCCCGGCTCGGCCACGCTGACAATGTGCAGCCCACGGAAGGGATAGCCGCTGTAGGCGCCCACGGTGACAAAGGCCAGGCCATCGCTCACGAGCAACCGCTCGGCCTGCCCTGGCGTGTCGTAGAACGCCACCTGCGGGGGATGGGTTGGATCGCGCAGATCGTAGATGTAGACGCCCGCATAGCTCGCCAGGTAGAGGCGGCCGCCGGCCAGCGCCAGCTCGTGCAGCGGGCTGGGCGCGGCAAACGAGGCGACGCGCTGCAGCCGGGCCGCGTCGCCTATGGCGACGACGTGCACCCGGCCCTCCACATCGGCCACGCAGGCATACGCGCCGGCCACCGCGAGCAGCGTGATGCGCGCGGTGCCTGGCATCATCTCGCCCAGCAGCCTCGGCTGCGCCGGGTCGGTTACGTCGAGCGCCACCAGCCGCGGCCCAATGCCTAGGTAGACGGTGTGGTCCTGCGTCGCCACGCAGCCGATCTCACCGCCGGTCTGCCCCAGCACCTCGAAGCGCATGGCGGCCCCGCTGGGGATGGCCGGCGTGGCGGTTGCCGGCGTCTCAGGCGTGGCCGACGCCGAAGGCAGCGCCGGTGAGGCCGCGTTCGCCGGTTCCGCCCCCGGCGTCGCCGTGCCTGGCCGGCTGCACGCCAGCAGTAGGCCAGTGACGACGAGCGCCAGCAGCGCCCCGCGCATCCCTGATCTCCACGCCATGCGGCTTTGTCCTTCCTCTGTACAGAGTTGCTGATAGATGATAGACGCAGCAGCCTGCTCCAGGTTGCGGCCACAGGGGAGAAACCGGCCCCTGCGCTCCGCGCTATCCCGGTGCAGCCCTTTGAGGGGGATTGGCGGGTTGGTCGCTGGCGCCGCCGGCTGCCCCGCGGGGCAGCCGGCGGCGCCAGCGACCAACCCGCCAATCCCCCACCCTGCTATTTGGGCATGGCCTTGAGGGCCTCATAGGCCGGGCGCGCGAAAAAGTCGGGATAGCCCGGCTCGCTGATGGCCCACCAGTACTGCTCCTGCTGCTCGCCCCAGAAGGGGTCGGCGATATAGATGGCCGACATGAGGCCGATCCAGGGCGCCCAGTGCTCTCTGGCGTAGCGGTAGGCGCGCACGAGATAGTCGGCCTTTTCCTGCTCGCTCACCCGGTGCCAGGCGTACTCGGGGTGGATGGGATCGCTCGTCCAGCCAAACTCGGTGATGAACACCTGCTTGCCGCTGTCGCCATGGCGCACCATGATGGCGCGCAGGTCTTCGACGCGGCGGAAGCAGAAGAAGCGCTGGCCGCCCAGGCTGGGGTTGGCGGCCACTTCGGCCGGGCTGGCCTCAGGCGGCGCCTTGTAGCCTGGCGCATGCGCGCCGAGTGCGTCAAAGTAGCCCGCGCTCGAGCCGCCCATGGCCTGGTACAGCCGCTCCAGGTAGACGTCGTCGGGCATGGCCTGGGCGTTGTTCGTGCCGGTGGGCGTCAGGCCAGCCGAGACGACGATGGCCCCGGGGTCGGCCTGCTTGATGCGCTGGTAGGCCACCTTCAGGAGTCGGGCGTACTCGGCCGGGTTGGGCGCACGGCCGCCCCACTCACGGGCCAGGTTGGGCTCGTTCCAGATCTCATAGGCGCGGAAGCGACCCTTGTAGCGGCTGGCCACGGCGTAGCAATAGTCGCCGAAATCTGCATAGTTGGCGGGTGGACCGTTCGAGGGGTAGCCGCCGCCGGCCCACTGCGGCTGAAAGTCAAGGCGCAGGATGACGTTGAGCCGCTGCTCGCCGGTCCACTTGGCGATATCGTCGAGTTGTGCCCAGTTGAAGGCGCCCTTGCTGGGCTCGACATCGCGCCATGAGGCGCCCTGCTTGACCCAGCCCAGCCCCGCCTGCTTTACCATCTGCAGGTCGCGCGTGGCCACCTCGGGCTTGAGCCACAGGAAGCATTGGATGCCATACTCGGGCGATGCCAGCCGCCGCATCTGCACCGCCGGGCCGGGCGGTGGCGTGGGCACGGCCTCCACAGGCGACCCGCCACTGCCGCCGATAAAGCGCACGGCGTCATAGCCCACCGGCCGCGTGGCGCCAAGCTCGCCGGTGTTGCTCGCCAGCAGCACATACTCGGCGCCCTGGCCGGCAAAGTAGTAGCTGCCCAGGCTCACCCACTCGTCATAGTAGACCGCCTGCGAGATGACCTTGTCGTCGCGCCGGCCGTTATGGTAGATGCGGTAGCGGGCCGCAGTGGTGCCAAAGTAGTAGCGGGGGATAAAGACCTGCACCTCATAGTTGCCCGCGCCAGGCAGCTTGGGGGTCCAGCGGCCCCAGTAGCGGGGCACGCTGGCATCATTCCACACCCAGAAGAGGTGGCCCCCCTGGCCGTAGCGCGCCGTCTGAAAGCCGGCCAGGGTGTAGCCACGCGTGAACTGGGGCTGCACGTCGTCGACCAGCACTGCACCCGCCGGCGCCGTGCCCAGGCTCCAGCGCACGCGCGCCACCGCCGTGCCGCCACGCTCATAGTACTCGACCACCACCGTGTGCGCCCCAGCGGCCAGGTCGATGCTGCCGGTCGTCGTCGTGGGCGACTGGTCGCGCCAACGGTCGATGACCAGGGCATCGTCGACCTTGACCCGAATGCCGTCGTCGGACGTGGCCGAGAAGGTGTAGCTGCCGCCCGTCGCCAGGCTTACCTGCTGCGTCCAGCGCACCGAGAAATCGTCGCGCGGGATCTCAGGCGCCGGCGAGCCGTAGCCCCAGTTGAAGTCGATCGCCGCATCGTCGCGCACCAGCGTAGGCTCGCCGGCCAGGTCGCGGTTGGCAAAGTACTCGCCGCGCACCGGCGGCGCCGCGCGCACGGCCCCAGGCGGGAGGATGGCGGCGAGAACGGCCAGCGCCAAGAGCAGCAGGCCCATCCGGCGGAGTAGAGTGTGAGGGGGCATCGGGTGACCTCCTGGATGTGTCGGGCCATTCCATAGGCCTTCAAGGGAGCCATGGCCATTGGCGAGAATTGTGTTGAAGGAGCATTTCTCTATAGACGCAACACATGGCAGATAGGTTCCACATTGCGGCGCTTGCTGCGTCGCAATCGGCGCGGCCGGCGAACCGCAGCGTCCACGCGCCCGCGGCGAGGCCCATCCAAGATCCTGCCTGCCCGGGCCATGGCCGGCTTTTCCGCTCCGCTGCCGCCCGGCTCCCACCCGGGTAGGGGTCTGGTGAGTTTGCCGGTGCGTCTGGCCGCCCCCGCGGGGGGCGGCCAGACGCACCGGCAAACTCACCAGACCCCCTCAAGGCCCATACCGGGGTAGCGCAAAGCGTACAGCCCGGTTGACAGAGCTCTTGGTCCTCATGCATACTGAAAGCAAAGCTCAAGAGCATCGCGCAAGTGAGACTCCCGAATGGCGCAACCTGCTGGGTCGAGCTTCACTGGTATGAGGCCCATGGTGTGGGTCGCAGGGACATCAAGATCAAGCGATACCTGAAATAGGAGACGCCCATGAGAAAGCGCTTTGCCGTCTGCATCGACAACAAGGGGTATGAAGCGTCGCTGATCCCAAGAAAGATCTACGAGGTCATCCCCGACGAACGTGCGGCCCAGGACAGCTTTGTCCGCGTCATCGATGAGAGCGGCGAAGACTATCTCTTCCATGCAAGTCACTTCGCCTTCATCGAGCTGCCGGAAGACGTGGAGCGAGCGGTGATCGCTGCATAGCCAGGCCCAGCAGCGCCACAGTCAGCAGCACATACAGCGCGGTGCTTGCGGGCTCTTGCCCATGGTGCGACACGCCCGCCAGGTCGAGCCACGCAGGCACGTCCTTGCCGATGCCGGCGTAGAGCGACCACCAGATCAGCATGTAGAGCACCTGGAACAGTCGCGGCCCGCCCGTCCACACGCCACAGGCCACGGCCAGCGCCACGACAAAGCCCAGGCCCGCCAGCGCTGCCGCCAGCGCCAATGGCCGCCCTCTCACGGCCATGGCGGTGAGCGGCCCCAGCACGCCCGGCCCCAGCGTCAGCGTGAGGTCGCGCAGCGCCCAGCGGTCGCGCCCGTAGCAGTGGCCGACACCGACGATCTCGAGCTTCATGCTTCACCTCCGCCGGCGCGAGGACCGGCCGCCTTCATCAGCGTGAGATAGCCATCCTCACGCCCCTTCCTGCAGAAGTATACACAACGGCGCGGAAGAGGCCAGGGTGAAGGCAATTGTGGGGCCTGCCACCCGCTGTCGACGATGTGCCTCACCAGCCCTCAAGGCGCGGCACCGGCGGGCACGTAGGCGCTCGCCCTGATCCTGCGCGGCCAGTTGGCGATCTCCACCTCTCCGGTAAAGACATAGTACGGCCGCAGCGCCTCCTGGACCTCTGCCGAGCCATAGCAGCACTCGCGGTAGCCCAGGCCGACGTGCGTGACGGTAAAGGCCTCATACGCCGGCCCCGTCGCCGCGCCCTCCAGGTCAAAGTGGGTCGGGCCGTACGTCTGTAGCTCCTGCCAGGCCTGCTGCAGCGGCTTGAGCGGCACCGGCGCGCCCTTCTCGACCTCGTGGCGCAGGTAGCCCAGCGAGTCCACCTCGCCCAGCGAATTCAGGCGCACGAGCAGGCCGCCAGTCATGGTCCAGTCGCTGCCGACCGGCCGGCCGTCGAGGCGGCGGCGGAAGCGCACCTCCCAGCCGAGCCCATCGACGCCGGGCCACGCCTGGGCATCGTCCGCACAATCGGCAGGCAGCAGGCCCTGCGCTGTGAGCCAGGCGCGCACCGCCGCGATCGCCTGGTCGGCCGTCTCGGGGGCGTTGGCGGGCCGGGCCTGCGCGGGCGGGCGGGCGCACGTATAGGCGATGCCGCCATACACGTCGAGCAGCGAGTTGCGCTCCGGCCCGAGCCACGTCCATGCCGGCTGGGCAGCGCTTCTGCTCTCGCCGCTGGGATCACCTGCAAAGCCCAATGCTGCGGCCACCCGGCGCGCCCATTCCTCATCCGGCACGGTTCCCGGCACCACTGAGTAGACGGGCGCCTCCGTAGGCAGGTCCGCGGGCAGCTCGCCGGCCAGGGCGTAGCGGGCGATGCGCAAGCGGGCATAGGGCGTGGCGTCGTCCGGCGCGGTGCGGCGCGCGATCTCCTGGCGCACAGCATCGTAGAGCGCGGCATCGACGTGGGGTCTGGCCGTCTCCAGGAGGTAGTATTCCAGCCGGTGGTCCAGGTCCTGCACGATTTCGGGCTCGGCCGGGCCCGGCGCCTTGGCCCCGATCCTACCCCGCGCCTCGATGCGCCCGCCGCACACGCGCAGGCTCTCTGGCCCACCACTGAGATACCTGGCATCGCCAATCCAGGTGACGACAAAGCCGCGGTAGCCGGACGCGCTCGGGCAGCGCGATGGCTCGCCGGCCGCTGGGGACCCCCCGGAGAACATGGCCGCGATCACCTGGTCCGTCTGCTCCGGCGAGAGCTCCCAAGTTGGATCTGGCCGGTCGTCGAAGACGTCCATCTCAACCCTGGCCCGCGTACGCTCGCGGCCCGGTGCCGGCGAGGGCGAGGCGGTGGAGGCCGGCGTCGCGGGGGATTGGGTGGGCTCGAATGGCCGGCTGCACGCGGTGAGCACGGCGATCACGACGGCGAGAACCAGGAGCGCGTTTCGCTTCATCGTAGCCCCTCCCTGGGTGATAGCAAAGGTGCCCTGGCGCATGGTGAAGGTGCAGGTGCGGCTGGTGACTTGGTTTGTCGGAGAGCAACGCCCTGGGCAGGCAACCGGCTTGCACGCTCCGCGCCAGCCTGGTGCAGGACCCTTTTCTGGATCAGAGCCGGGCGGTAGCAGTGCCGAATGCCCGGCTGTTACCAGGATGCTGGCGGCGGAAGATCTTTGTCCGATAGGTCGCTAGCCGCCTCACAGGCCGTGCAGCTCGACCCCGAGCCGCTCGCACTGCCCGACAATATCGTCGACGATGGCCGGGTCGGGGCGTTCGAGGCGGATGCGGCAGCCCTGCTCATCGCCCCAGCGCGCCTGATCGAGCCAGAAGACGCTCTCGCCCTGCGGCAGCCGGGCCAGGGCACCCTTGATGGCCGCAGCGCCTTTGACGCCAATGCGCACCCAACCGTCGCCCCCAGCCTCCTCGCCGGCTGCGGCAATCTCGGCGCAGCTCTTGTTGCGGTTGGTGCCGGTGATCAGGGTAAAGCGCCACTCACCGCCCTCGCGCCAACTGTAGAGTTCGTAGCCCTTGAAGCCGCGCGGCAAGGGCGGGACGGCCACCTCCACCACGTACAACTGATCGCCGCGCCGGCCCCAGAAGCGGTAGCGCCCCTCGCCGCCGCCGGCCGAGTAGAGCATGATCTCGCAGCAGTAGGCGATGGTGATTTCATCGAAGGCGGGGCCGACCTGCCGGCCGTCGCAGACCAGGAAGGAGCGGCCATCTCGCTTGCCGATGAAGGCCAGCCGGCCACCCAGCTCGTAGGGGGCATAGGCTGCCTCCAGGCCGTAGACGCGGCGCAGGTCGCGCCCGCCGTAGATGACCGTGGCCTGACGGGGGTCGGCGAACTCCCAGGCCGCCTGGCCGGCGATCTCTTGCAGCGAGCGGTCGGGGTCGTAGACCTGGAACTCGCCCAAGAGCAGGCTGAGCGGCCGGCCGTTCTTGAGCAGCACGTAGGGGTCCCACGGCCAGGCGGGGATAAAGCCCAGGCCCAGGTGGCGCGTCTCGTAGGTGTCGCCGCCGAGCGTCAGGTGCAGGCCCGTCGCGCCCCGCGTGCCCAGCCGCGCCCGTTCGGCGTCGCTCTTGTATGGGCGCTGCAGGCCGAGGCACGCCTCTGCCTGCGCCAGGTCAAAGCTGCTCACCGCGCACTCGCGCCACGAGAGGCCGGCCTCCTCGGGCGTGACGCTGGGGAGCGGGCCGGCCCGCCCGCAGGCGGCAAGCACGGCGCTGAGGAGCAGCAGCACGGCCAGGAATCTCTTCACAGTTGCCTCCGATTGCTTCGATGTCCTGTCACAGCGAATTCCCTGGCAGGAAGGCGATTGGCAGGAACCTAACCAGACATCTGCCGGCGGCTGAGGCCCCCCCTTGCGGGCCAAGCCCTTGGGGTGCCCCCCTACCGTTTCCCCGTCGCGGGGGAATTGGGTTGGCTTTTGCCGCCCCGCATCGCCTCTTTGCCGCTTCTTGGCCAGGCAGGGCGTGGTCCTGCGGCCCAATTCCCCCGCGACGGGGGAACGGTAGGGGGGCACCCAGCGGCAGTCTGGGCAGACCCCTGGCTGAGCTCTTGCCAGTCACTCTCTGACCAGGGCAATCGGCGTGTCATCCCCTCTGTCGCCTCAACCTGCCCTTGAGCCAATCAAGGACGGCGACCACCAGGCAGGAGAGCAGGTAAAAGTAGATGATGCCGGCCACTCTGAACCACCAGAGGTCGCCACGCATTACGTCGAGCCCGAGGAGCCTCAAGGGCCACAGCAGCAGGGCCAGTGGCGCCTGCAAGAATATCCACAGCGCCCAGAGCGGCAAGGGCCGCAGCAGGTCGTAGAGCGGGGGCTTGGGAGGTGGATGAGGCATGTCGTCGACGAAAGCCCAGGTCTGAATGTGGGCCCCGATGGCAATGGCGATCAAGACGGCGAAGAGGAAGAGCTTCCTCCAGTCCGGCTGCAGCATACGCTTGAGCATCCGTGTCTTTCTCCTTTGCACTCTGGGCCGCTGTCAACGGATCACGGGAACGGATTGGCCTCGTCGCGTCGACAGCTAGTCCGTTCGATCTGCGAGCCTGGGCAATAGCTGGTAGTGTGCACGCCTGTGCGCCTTCCCTCTCTGACGGCCAGGCAACGATTGTGCGAGCCCCCTGTGCCTGGGCCTGGCACCACGCCGCGCCCAGCGCACAGGCGTGCGCACTACCAGCTTCTTGAGCGTCTGACCTGCCGATTGACTGCCTTGTCGCTTAGCTCATCCACTGCACGCCGGTGTTGCCGGTCACCACCCAGGCGCCACCCTGCTGCTGCAGCACGTAGGTCTGGCCGGCGGCGGCGAGGCTGGCCATATAGATGCTCGCCGGAACGTGCACCGAGCCGTCCTCCTGGGGCGAGATGCTGCCCAGGGTGACGATCACACCATGGCCCTCGACCGCGCCCATGGCATCCTTGGGCGCATCGTCGGGCGAGTCGACCCAGACGATGCGGCCCGGCAGATCATCCAGGGCCGCGCTGATGCCATTCTGCACCGCTTCCGAGAGCGGCGCCGGCACGCCTCGCGGGGCTCTCGGGTCGCCAGCCGCGTCGTTGGTCCGGCGCACCAGGTAGACGATCGCGGGGTTGTACGTGCCGCCGAAAGAGTCGTCGCGCGTGCACAGGCGCCGGATAACCGTGGCATAGATGGCGACGGTGTCGGAGCCCGTCGCCTCTGCGCCGATCGGCGAAGGCGGAGTCGGGGCCGTCGTGGCCGCAGCCGTGCAGCCCACGAGCAGCAGGCCGGCGCAGAGCAACAAGCCCACGATGGAGCATGCAGAAGAGCGAGTCGGCCTCATCGCCACCTCCAGAGAAGCTCGTGATGCGCACGCCTGTGCGCACAGGCGTGCGCATCACGAGCTTAGTGTCTGGCCTGCCAGTTGACAGGCTTGATGCATGGCATTGCCTCTGCCCTACTCTGCGCACGTGAGCTCACCGCTGCCGGGGTCGAGCCACCAGCGGCCCTTGCCTTGGTCGGCCAGGAGCACCCGGCGCGCCTCGGGCCACGCCTCGCTGGTGAAGAGGCGGGGATCGCGCTCGAGCAGTGTGGTCGCCGCCAGCGTGGCCGCCTCGACCCGTACGATGGAGTGCGTCCTTGGGCGCGTGCTGCACGGGTCGTTGGCAACCGTGAGCACGAGCGCGGCGCCATCGGGCGACCAGACAATCTTGCCCAGCGGCGCATAGACCTCAGCCGGCGACAACCGCAGCTCGCGCTCGAGCCCCGTCGCCAGGTCACGCAGGGTCAAGCGCCCCGAGCCGCCGGCGGCCAGCGTGCGCTCGTCGGGCGAGAGGGCCAGCCAGAAGCCCAGCGCCGGGGCGAGCTGCGTCACGTGGCCGCTCTGCAGGTCCACGCGCTGCAGGTCGCTGCCGTTGACAAAGTAGGGGCAGCCGTCGGGGACCGGCCGGTTGGTAAAGTAGAGCGAGCGCCCGTCGAGCGACCAGTGGAACGGCCGCGGCACCAAGTAGCCGAGGCCCCAGCGCTGCCATGTGTCGACCAGCGTCCACGCCGCGGTGCCATCGGCGCGGGCCACGGTCAGCCGGGTGTAATAGTCGCTGCTTATGCCCCCGCCAGACGCCGGCAGGGCGTCGAACGCCTCGGCGGTCCACAGGCCGTCGGGCGAGGTCGAGGTCACGGTGTAGGTCTCGAACGCTTGGGGCGCGCGATAGTTGGGCGTGGGCAGCGGGCCGGGCATGGCGGCAACCCCCGGCCGCCAGGCGGGGCTGGTGCCATCGGCCAGGCAGCGCGGCGCGTCGCCCGTTTGCGTGTCGAAGAGATACACTCCCCAGTGCGGGTAACCGCCCGCCTGGAAAGTGACCCACCGCCCGTCGGGCGCCCAAGAGAAGGCGCCGGCCGTGTCGCGCAGCCCGGCCGGCAGGCGCGCCAGCAGGGCCTGCGGGTCGTAGGCCAGGGGGATGTCGTGTGCGGGCTCGCTCTGCACGGCCGCGCCGTCGAGCCGCGTCGTCCACAGGGAATCCTGGCCGCCCGTGGTCTTGTCGGGCCGGTCGGTGCGCCGGTAGATGATGCGCCCGTCGGGCAGCCAGGCCAGTGGGCGGTAGAGCACGTCGGCCGTGCCCTCCAGGAGCACGCGCGGCGGCAGGCCGGGCTCGACCAGGGCCAGGCTGAGCGAATCGCCGATCTCATAGGGCAGCGGGGGCTGCACGGGCCGGCGCCGGCCCACGACGAGCTGACGGCCATCGGGCGACCAGGCGTAGCCGACCGCCTCGAGCGGGCTGACAAAGGTCTGCGTCGCCACCTCGACGATCTCCAGGCTGCGCACTATGCTCGTGCCACAGTCGAGCGCCAGGTAGCGGCCGTCGGGTGACCAGGAAACCTGCCCCACGGGCTGCGTTGCCCGCGAGACCGGCTCCGTGCGCCCAGTGGCCATGTCGTAGACGTAGGCCGCGCCCCAGCCGCCGGGCTGCTGGTCGACGTAGGCCAGCAGGCGCCCGTCGGGCGACCAGGCGAGTGCTGTTGCGCGCTCGTAGGCCCTGGGGCCCGGCACACTCTGCCCATCGGTGCCGGCCAGGCGCAGCCGGCCATCGGGGTTGACGTAGACAATCTGCCCCGGGGGCGGCGCGCTGCCCGTGGCATACTCGAGGCGCTCGACCACAATCTGGCGGCCAAAGGCGTCGGGCACATCGTCGTACAGCCGCCCCCACACGCGGATCGTACCTCCCTGCCCAGCCGCACCTTCCAGCGGGCAGCTCAGGCCGGCAGCCGAGCCGTCGATGCCGAACTTTTCACCATCGGCGCGCAGGAAATAGTCGTCGAACTGGGCCTGAGAGTCGAGCCGCACGACGACGCCACTCCAGCCATCCACTACCGACGAGGTGGCCGCGCCGGGCTCCCCCGGGTCAGGGTCGGTCTGGGGCAGACCGGTCGCCACCACGCTCACCCAGCGGCCCTTGGCCACAAAGTCGCTGCGGCCCGTGGCCAGGTCCATCAGGTGGAGCTCGCTTAGCTCGTCGTCGGTAAAGATGACCGCCAGGGCCAGGTCGGGCCGGCACCAATGCAGGCCAAACAGCGCGCGCTGCGCCGGCAGGCTGCAGACCGCGCGCACAGCGCCAGCGCTATCGACCGCCTTCAGGGCCAGCGACTCCAATACGTCTGCGTCGCCATAGCGCCCCTGGGCAAAGAGCGCCTCGTGGCCGTCGGGCGACCAGGCCGCGGCGCCGGCCAGAGCGCCGCCGTCGGCGACCTCCACGAGCCTGGTGCCCATGCCGCTGGCGATATCGAGCGACCAGAGCTGGTTCACGGCCACGTCGTCATAGCTGCCCTCGATGGCCGTGTAGCCGGCCGGCGTGTAGGCCGGGTCACGCGCCAGGTAGAGCAGGCGCGTGCCGTCGGGCGAGAGCGCCAGCGTCGCGTAGGAGTCGGGGCCGAGCAGGCGGCGCGCCGCGATGGGGCCATCCCCAGCGGGCAGGCTCAGCGCCCACACGCCGGACCGGCCGCCCCCAGAGAAGGGGGTGAAGCACGAGATCACGAGCTCCCCCGTCGCCGCCCAGCCGAGCGGATGGCCCGGCTGCAGGTTGTAGCCGCCGGCATCGGCCTGCACGGGGTCGAAGCGCCGGCTCGAGCCGTCCCGCAGATCGACGATGGCGAGCGCCCAGCCCTGCCGCGTCACCTCCACCGATGCCAGGCGCGTGCCCTCGCGGTCAAAGGCCCAGAGCCCCGCCAGGCACATCGGCCCGCTGCAGGCCTGGCCGAGCGGGCTGGTGTAGCTCTGCCCCTGCTGCAGGTTGCGTATCAGCACGGCGCGCGCCTCGCCCTCGGGCGCGTCGAGCTGCGCCAGCCAGCGGCCATCGGGTGAGAGGAGCGCGCTCCTGGGGATGCTCACCCCCAGGGCCATCGCCAGGCCGGCGGCGTCGAGGGCGTAGAGTTCCCAGCGCTCCTGCGTGCCCACGCCGTAGAGGGCCACCGTGCCGGCCGGTGGCCGCAGCTTGCTCCAAGGTGTGGGGCTCGGCTCGGCTGCAGGCGTGGCGGTCCTTGCGCTCGGGCTGGCCATTGCCGCGGCTGGCGATGGCGTGGCCGGTGGTGGCGCCGCGCACCCCGCGAGCAGCGCCAGCGCGCACAGGCCCGCCGCCAGCCGCATGATCCGCTGCGATGCGATCATGTCACCTCCTCATCCATAGGCACACGCGTCTCCGTGGTTGGTCGACCCCCTACCGTTCCCCCCGCGAGGGGGAATGGGCTGTCCGCGCCAGCTACGCTCGCCGCCTAGCATGCGCTGTGCACCATGTGCCGCAGTACCAGCGCGTTCCCCTCAGGTGGAGGATGTTGCTCGCGCCAGCCATACCCGCAGCCCGGCCTGTGCCATGCAGCGGATGCGGCGATGCCAACCTGCTCTCCCTCACGGGGCGAACAGTAGGAGGACCCCCTCACCCTGGCTGCCACTGCGGGTCGTGGCCCTCGGCCAAGAGCACCGGCTCGCCTTCGCCCTGCCACAGGGCGATGCAACCGCCCTTGGCTTCGCCCGGGCAGCGCTGCGTCAGGGCGACGGTCACGCCGTCGGGCGCCACGCATGCCCGATAGAGCTCGCCCATCGGGTCCAGAGGCCAGCCCAGCCGCGCCTGGAGTTGTCCGCCCGCCCACCAGGGCACGTCCGCTGTCCCCACCGCCTCGAGCCCGCCGCCTTCGGCCACCCGGAAGTAGCGATAGCTCACCTGCTCTGGGCCACGCGCCTCGCCGGGCTCGTAGCGCTCTCTGGCCCACTCCATCACGCGCACCTCAAGCCGGCCGTCGGGCAGCCAGCCCTCGGGCCACAGGCGCCGCCGCGCCTCGGCCTCGAGCACCGTCTGCGCCACCCCGCTGCCCACCTGCCAGAGCGCCAGGCTGCTGGGATAGTAGAGTGATGTGCGGACCACAACATCCATCACAGGCCATCGCTGCAGCACCTCGACCGGCGCCCTGTCGAGCTCCATCCGCGCAAAGACCAGGCCCCGCCCATCGGGCATCCAGAGCGCCGCGTGGCCGGCGCCGTTGCCCTGCAGGCCGGTATCGCTGTGGGCAAAGGCGGCGACCACCTGGCCCGCCGCCACGTCCCACACCTGCAGAGTCGCCTCCAGCCCGTGGAGCAGCGGCACCAGGGGTGGCGCAGCCTCGCCGGCCACGCAGCCCCACTCGGCGAACCTTTTCGGCCTGATGGGCGTCGCGGCTGTCTGCTCGGTGGCGACGTCGTAGAGGCAGATGCTGTACTCGGCGGCGCCGTTCATGCCCACCGGGCCGCGCCGGATGTAGGCCAGCGTCTGCCCGTCGCGCGACCAGGCGCAGCCGGGCGCTGGCCGCGACCACACGCTGTCGCTCACCTGCACGATGCCCGGCCCGGCGAGCGAGATGAGCGCGAGCCAGTCGCCCCGCTGCAGCACCGCCAGCCGCTGCCCGTCGGGCGACCAACTGAACCCCGAGACCGGCCCGAGCTCGTCGAGCACTACGCGGCGCGTGCCGTCGGGCGAGGCCAGGGCCAGGCGGTTCGCCGGCTCAAGGGTGAGGTAGGCGATCCAGCCGCCCGGCGGCGGCGTGAGGTCCGGCAGGTACGGCGTGGGCGTCGGCAGCGTGCGCTGGCTGGGCAGCTCGAGGTCCGCCGGCGCGGGCTGCGCGGGGATAGCGGGCGACGCGGGCGCGGCCGGCGTCGCACTCGCGACGGCGAGCACGGGCGCGGCCTGCGGCCTTGGCGTAGGTGAGGGCAGGCGCGCACAGCCCGCGAGCAGCAGGCCGGCGCAGAGCAAGCCCACCATGGACCATGAAGAGATGCGAGTTGGCCTCATCGCCACCTCCAGAGAAGCTCATGGTGCACGCGCCCGGCGCACAGGCGTGCGCGCTACGAGCCTAGGTCGTGTTCGCAAACCCGTAGTGGGCGTCTTGGGCGGCGAGACTGGCGCCACAGAACGGCAAGACGGGCACAAGGCCCTAGGCTACGACGGTTTGCGAACACGACCTAGCCCTCGCGGCGCCCATTCTGCCGCCACCAGAGCAGCGCCGCACCCGCCGCCAGGAGCAAGAGCGCCATGCCGACCGACACCACAACGGCGAGCGCGGTGCCCGAGCTCCAGGGCCACGCCGCCGTCAGCGCGGCCGCGGCGACCCCGGCGGTCGCCAGCAGGCCGAGCAGCACCAGGCCGCAGCCAAAGCGGTTGGGCCGCCGGCCGCGGTAGAACGGCGGCACGCGGCCGCCGGCAAAGTAGCCCGGCAGGTACTGGTGCGCCTGCCACTTGCGCCAGCGCTCGACGGCGCCCGGGCGGCCGTCGCCGGCCTCGCGCTCATGCTCAGGCCGGGCAGCGGTTGCACCGCGGAGGCGCCGAGGACGCGGAGGCCTCTTTGCATGATCCCCTCCGCGTTCGCGGCGCCTCCGCGGTGCTGCCCCGTTTTCATCCGCGGCGGCGAGCGTATTCCGGTTGCTCTGCGCCATGTGGCCCTACCTCGTCTCTTCCAGCACCTCGCCCGTGTGCGCGTCGATGGTGTAGGCTGCCTTCTTCATGATCTCCGGCACCCCTGGGCTGATGGGCTCGTCGCTCTGCAGCCGCACCTGCCAGCGCAGGCACAGCCCCTGCGCGCGGTCGTTGTGCCGCCACCACACGCTGAGCTCCGC
>ERZ795058.4172-NODE-4172-length-14343-cov-5.357503_pt1 | contig 14343 bp, 18 predicted proteins | sample MGYA00375142_ERZ795058 | MGnify/ENA primary metagenome ERZ795058 (study PRJEB30187, sample SAMN05720210) | activated sludge metagenome | isolation source: anaerobic digester from wastewater treatment plant | place: Japan | collected 2015-04-20 ... | reverse complement strand
ACATACTTCCCCTACAGCCGGAGTAATTCACAAACTATGTCGCATTCTTCTCCTACTGCGCAGCATCTATAAATTCAAGGGGATCCTTTTCCATCAATGACTCCGGATTTATATAGGTTTTCCCTATAGTTGCCGACCAGTGCAAATGTGGACCTGTTGAGAAGCCCGTCGATCCTACTTCTCCAATTATGTCCCCCTTCCTGACTTCAGTTCCCTCTTCTGCCAGCAGCTTGTCAAGGTGAGCATAGGAAGTATAAATATTGCTGCCATGATCAATAATTATGGTATTGCCTGTGACCTTCAGCATCATGGATAACCTGATGACTCCACTATTGGCCGCTTTTACGGGAGTGCCCCTGGCTGCCGATATGTCAAGACCTGAGTGCCTTTCGGATTCTTCATTGTTAATATATCTTATCATTCCAAATTCAGTGGAAATTCTTCCTTCTGCAGGTTGAAGAAAAACACCCTCCCACAGCGGTTTTTCCCAAGTTTCAGCCCGTGCCCTTTCAGTGTGAACCCTATCTTCATTGAAGTTTTCATTGCTGCGCTGACTTTTCTGGGCAGCAGTAACTTTCAGATACTGTTTTTCAAACTCCTTGGGCAAAACCTTCAGAATTCCCTCTCTTTCGGCAGCTATATAACCGTCCCTTTGAACCTGTACCCTGCATGTGTATTCCCCTTCTTTGGTCCTGCAGCTGATACCCGCTATGGCCAGTTTACCTTCCGAATAACTGAAAAACCTTGGCTTATCCTGCGTCAAAGTTGTATACAGCAGTATTTCGTCCCTGTCAGTAATACCTTTCAGGTATATAACAAAAAAACCCCCGGGCAGTATCTCCAAATCCGAAAACATTATTTCCGGTTCAGGTTCGGGGGACAGCTCCACCTTTTCGACCTCATCAATACTTTCAGGGATTACGTATTCCTTCTGCAGACTTATAATTCCACTGACAGCAATAAATAGTGCAAGGAATACAAACAATCTTATTATATGCTTACCCATTTTTCACCTATTGCAATTCTTCTTTATACAGCTCATCAAAATCAAGCAGAATATACATCCTCCCGTCGCTAAGTTTACCTATTCCATTGATATATTTGCTGCTTATTTTTGATACCATATCGGATATAGGTTCTATGTTGTCTTTTTCCGTAGTAAGTACCTCTGAAGCATCATCAACAACGAATCCCGTCAAGTTCCCATTTATGTCTGTCACAATTATCCTCGTCCTATCATCTGTTCCCGAGTTCCCCATATTAAATTTTTCTTTCAGGCTTATTATCGGAATGATATGACCCCTGAGGTTCAGAACCCCCTCAATATAAGCGGGGGAGTTAGGGATTTTTGTAGGTTTTGAATAAGGTACAATCTCATTTACCCTGAAAATATCTATCCCGTATTCCTGCTCATTCAGCCTGAATATAACCAATTGCATTGTCCCCATAATAGCCCTCCTTTCTTAGATAATAATAAATATATAAATTAAGTAAATCCATATTTCGACATGGGTTTATAAATCCCTTCCTGTTTGCACAATATGGTATAATCGAATAATAGGAGTTGATATACTGTGAACAAAATATTATATAGGAGCACAAGGGGAAAAGGTCCTGTTATAACTGCCTCAGAGGCTATACTTAAAGGCATAGCCGGGGACGGAGGCCTCTATGTCCCTACAGAAATACCAAAGCCCGAGCCTTCTTTGGAAAAAATGATGAATATGGACTTTAGCAACATAGCTTATCATGTAATAAAGGATTTTTTGCAGGATTTCAATAAAGCTGAAGTACTTGAGTTTATAGACAAAGCTTACAATGAGAAATTCGATACACCAAAAATAGCACCTGTTGTTAAGATTGGAGGAACTTATTTTTTAGAGCTTTTTCATGGGCCCACCCTTGCTTTTAAAGATATGGCATTGTCCATCCTGCCCTATTTGATGATAAGCTCTGCCAGGAAGCAGAATCTGGAAAAGGAAATTGTCATACTTACCGCAACTTCAGGCGACACCGGAAAAGCAGCCCTCGAAGGTTTTGCCTCTGTTCCCGGAACAAAAATTATTGTATTTTTCCCTGAGAACGGAGTAAGTGAGATTCAGAAAAGACAGATGATAACCCAGGAAGGCAGTAATACGTATGTGGTAGGCATCCGGGGGAATTTCGATGATGCACAGGCCGGAGTGAAACATTTGTTCGCTGATATGGAGCTGCTTCGGAAAGCAGCTGACAAGGGCTGCATATTCTCTTCCGCCAACTCGATAAACATCGGCAGGTTAATTCCTCAGATAATATATTATTTTTCTGCATACCTGCAGATATGCAGAATGGGAGATATTATCCCCGGTGAGGAAATTAATTTTACCGTCCCCACCGGAAATTTCGGAAATATATTGGCAGGCTACTATGCAAAAAAAATGGGACTTCCGGTTAAAAACCTTATTTGCGCCTCAAATGAAAACAAGGTATTATACGACTTTATGAATACAGGAATATACGATAAAAACCGTGATTTTATCAACACAATGTCACCTTCAATGGATATCCTTGTCTCCAGTAATCTGGAAAGACTTATTTTCTCCCTTTGCGGTGAAAACACCGAAAAAGTAAGGGAGTTGATGGAGCAATTAGCGGAGAAGGGTATATATAAAATCAAAGACTTTACCCGGGAGCAGCTAAATGGCTTTTATGGAGGTTATGCCTCTGAAACTGATACGTCTGAAGCTATAAGGGAAATGTATGAAGCTTCCGGATATGTAATGGATACACATACGGCAGTTGCTTATACGGCATATAGAAAATATAAGAATTTAATCCCCGGCGATAATATGAAAACAGTAATCGTATCCACAGCCAGCCCCTATAAGTTCACGGCAGATGTGATGAAATCCATTGACCCGAAATATAACGGCTTTGATAGCTTTACATTAATTGACGAAATGTGCAAGCTTACGGGGATAGAAATTCCAAAGGGCATCAGGGATCTGGAGCAAAAACCCGTACTCCATAAAACTGTGTGTGAAAAACACGAAATGAAGAGGCAGATAGAGAAAATACTTGACCTTTAATAATGAATCCAACAGGGTCCGAATAATCAATTTATTCGGACCCTGCTTTATTATATAATGCCTAAATGTTCAATAAGGATTTTCAATCCAATGCCAATCAATATCAATCCGCCTGCCATCTCGGCTCTTTTCTGAAATAGGCACCCGAACCTTTTTCCTATAAAAACACCGGCAGTACATATGATAAAAGTAATCACCCCTATTAATACTGAGGACGGAATTATAGATACGCTTAAGAAAGCAAAACTGATACCCACCGCAAGAGCATCTATGCTTGTAGCTACGGCAAGGACAAGAAGTCTGCCCGTTCTTAGAGGGTTTTCCCGTATTTCTGTCTGGCTGGATATGGCTGCCTCATTGGCGCCCCCTTCGGTTTTGTTTATCTCACAATTTTTACCATAGGATTCTTTGATCATTTTACCTCCGATAAAAGCCAGCAGTATAAAGGCTATCCAATGATCAAAATTAGTTATGTAGTCCTTAAACCGGGACCCTGCCAGCCAACCCGCCAAAGGCATCAACGCCTGGAATGCTCCGAAATATAATCCGATTTTTAATGCATGCCCTTTATTAACACCTTCAATAATAATTCCATGGGTCACTGATACGGCAAATGCATCCATGGAAAGGCCAATTGCAATTAAAATTATTGATAATGTATCCATTTTTTCCTCCTCATCTGTACTTCTGTTATTATAGACAAATTACTGGCAACTTACAACAGGTTTTTATACTTGTCAGAAATTTCTCCATTTGCAGTAACCAAAGCAAAGGCTGTACATAATATGTAACTGAGAAAGGCATCTATACAAAATCGGTTTAAGCTCCGCTGAAACCGATTTTGTTCCCATAATTTCCTTTGCGGCGAAATAATGTTCCTTAGCGTTGTCCCGCCGCAAATAATATAAGCTTTCGGAGGTGAGAATATGACAAATAGGTTTTCGAGGGGGCTTTACTGCAAACCCGTTATTCTTCCTGCAGAGCCACTTCCTAAAAAACATTCTGAGAATAACGAACTTTTGATTCTTATTATTCTTTTCATTTTGCTTGCTGCAAGCCCCTCCCTGGGATTGGAAAGCAGATTTTTTTTCATAATAATAATGGCCATTATTGGCCTTGGAGGAGTAAACAAAGTATTCGGATTAAACAGCAGATAAGTATTATTAGTATACAGCCTGGCCTTATGCCGGTTTCTTCATATAAATGACTCTTACAGACATTCCATAGGTAACCAAATCAGGAATGTTACATAATATGGAGTAGGACATGTAAGGGTAATCCCTTATTATTCAGAGAGGAGGTGAGACCATGCCTTTCGGTTATGGCTATGGTTTTGGTTATCCAGGGTATGGCTATGGGTATGGATTTGGCTATCCATATTATAGAAGTACTTTAGACTTTTTGGCTTTGACAGCATTTTTCTTACTGGTATAGCAGTACGCACTGCTTCGAATTAAGATAAACTGACTTTGGTAAAAAGACATATTAAATGGTATAAATTTCAGTTGAAAGGAGGGTTAAATATGGCAAACATTTACGGGGGAGTCAACCGATGCGCTCCGCCAGCCTACTGCAGACCTGGAACAGCAGTGGCCCCCATTGCTACTGCCTGCAAATGCAACAGCAATGGTTTTCTACTTCTGCTTCTTCTGTTCATACTGTTAGCAGCGGGCCCGTCCTGGGGGATTGACAATAGCTTCTTCTTCATTATCATACTTGCAATAATCGCTTTCGGCGGTTTTGGAAGGACCTTTGGTTTCAGTGGTGCGCTGTAGAAGCCATATGCCAATCGGGTAGGAAAAGACCTAACTTCTGTGGTTAGGTCTTTTATTCTATAGCTGTTTACGCCAGTTCCAATGCAATTCTCATCATATTGGTAAATCCTTTTTCCCTTTCTTCAGGGGTCGTTTTTTCCCCTGTTGCTATAGAATCTGAGACAGTCAGTATGGTAAGAGCATTTACGCCCGCATTTGCAGCATTACAATAAAGAGCATAGGTTTCCATCTCAACTGCTATTACATTCATGCCGGCCCATTTTTTATATTCATCTGCATCAGGAGTATAAAAAACATCGCTGGTTAAAATATTGCCTACCTTTACATCTATATTCTGCTTCTCTGCAGACTGTTTTGCCTTATATAATAAATCCCATGAAGCTATTGCAGAAAATGTGCCGGGAAGTTTGTACTGATTGGAATAGCTGGAATTGGTACATGCGCCCATTGCCAATATAATATCATACAGTTTCAAATCTTTTGTGTAACTGCCGCAGGAACCCACTCTAATCAGGTTTTTAACCCCATAGAAGTGGATCAGCTCATATGAATATATCCCTATGGAAGGCACCCCCATACCCGATCCCATCACGGATACCTTTTTCCCTTTATAAACTCCGGTATAACCTAACATATTTCTTACAGCATTGAATTGAACAGGATCTTTCAGATAAGTTTCGGCTACAAATTTAGCTCTGAGAGGATCTCCCGGAAGCAATACAGTTTCAGCAATGTCTCCCATCTTTGCACTATTATGGGGTGTGGACATATTATCACTCCTATCTTGTTTTGTTTACTTAATGAATTTAATATAAAGCATGAAAATCGAAATATATGTTTACCTGAATTATATCAAAGGACAAAAGTGACATCAATACCGGATACCAAAAACAAAGCCCGGGCATATTGAAATTGCCCGGGCTTACCGTACTGTATCATTTGCTGCCTTTTGCTGCTTCTTTCACTGCTTTCTGATGCTTAGCGTCAACTTTATTCGTTCCATGGGTTCTGCTGTTCAGAAAATGAACATCTACTACACCGCTCATTCCATTGTTCTTTATCTTGTCGAGATTCGCACCCCTGCCATAGCCGCCGCTTCTGCTGCTTATAAACTTGTTTGCAGGGGACTTGTCCACTCCGGCATGAGGCATGGCTGCCATTGATGCTGCAATCCTCCGGCCGTCCACCTCCACAATTATCGGTCTGCGTTCCCAACTCCAGCCGCCCCATATCGCCTTTATCTTTTTGGAATCTTCTGCGGTTCTGGCCTCGCAGTCAGCATGATTGCCGCCATATGTACGCACAATGCTGAAGGTCTTGCCTGTTTTCACATCAGTAACCTTCGCCGCCATTCCAATCTTAAATACTTTGGAAACCCCGGTCCACCAATCCAGAAGCTCTATCTCTGAAGGTCCCGTCCATTCCGGCCCAAATAGCGCCTTCCCTGTGCCCGGTCCGACAATTCCGTCATCTGCAAGATTGTTTTCGATTTGAAACTTTATTACCGCAGCTTCCGTCAAACTTCCAAAGTAACCTGTTGCTTCAGCTGTGTAATATCCCTTATTTGTTAATTCCAGCTGAAGCTTCCTTACTTCCTCGCCTTCGCTGCCATGTTTGAGTACATCGGCAAAGACTGCGGAGGAGGTAAAAATTGTTACAACAAGTAAAAATACCAACAATTTACCTGCCTTCAAAAACTGACTCTCCTTTCTGCTTACGGGGCTGTATTGAATGTAAAATTCAATAATAATCTTAGGGGTGTTTGCGTCATGCAAACACCTGTTGTCGGATTAGGGCAGAGAGTTTGCCCCGGGCAGCTTCACTAACGGGCTGCCCCTCACCCAATATATTATTCCCCGTTCCCTTGAGGGATTCAGCGAACAGTACGGCTTGTCTTTATATTATTGCATTTTCCCAGGCAAATCAATGGTAATTGTTTACATGTAATTTACATTAATAATGCGCCTGTAGCCCCCGCTGCCGTTGGGGCGGATGATACGCCAACAATAGGCTGCTTTAAGGATACTTCTATAAGCAATGCCCAAAGAAGCAGCACCGAGGCAGTAACACTAAGGGGAGTTGCTATTAGCTTTAGATTATTTGCAAAGGTCGTTACCCCTGGGCTTATCTGCTGCTCTTCAGCCTCCAGTACAGCTGCCCTTCTTAATAACAAAAGGGCAGTTAAATTCAATATTGCTGCAAATACAAGCATATTATCCTGCTTAATTGTATTTACAATTAAGCTGCCCAGCAGTAAAAGGCGCACGGCAAAGGTAGCCTCTGCAGTACCGGCGCGTTCTCTTTGTGCCGGTTGTGTTGAGCTTTCCATAGCCAAGACAAATACCCCCTTTAATATATTATATATATTACCGGAAAGGCAAGTTACCCAAATATGGAGGGATTATAACAAGATTTGCAGTAACCAAAATAATAATACAACATACAATGAAAATAGGATGATAAACAACCTATTACAAAGGGAGGCGTGATTATGGCGAGAGGTTTTAACCATGGTTTAAGCGGTGCTCCTATCCCCGGCTGAATTCCTGAAAGTAAACCGGAAGATGTTTCGGGAGTATTTTACAAAAATCCAAAAGTTCCAACCACTGCCCCGGTTCTTCCGCCGCAACAGGATTCCATACCGCCAGCGGCAGTTCCATCTGTTCAACAGCTTGGAGGAATGCTTAACGGGGTTATAGGAAACATATTCGAGAATAATAATTGGTGGCTATGGGCCGCTTTGCTTATTATCTTCTTTAACCAGGACCTGAGAAAAAAATTTTTCGGAAAGGGAAAAGAGGCTGACGGAACCTCTTAGTCAGCCTCTTCTAAATATTGCCTTTCAGACCTATTTCTCCTGCAACCTGCTGCATTCCTTTAATAGTCTCTTCGATAACATTGTCTAATTCCATACCTAAAAGCCCTGCTCCCTCTTCAATAACTTCTCTGTTGACCCCTGCCGCAAAGCTCTTTTGCTTCCATTTCTTTTTTACAGATTTCACTTCCAGGTCCAATATGCTTTTGCTTGGCCTCATAAAGACGGTAGCAGCAATAAGCCCTGTAAGCTCATCAATGGCATACAGTACCTTTTCCATTTTTTCTGCCGGCTCAACATTACTGCATAACTTCCAGCCATGGCTTTCCACAGCATGAATGTATTCCTCGGGCCATCCTCTATCTGCAAGTATTTCCCTTGCTTTTATGCAATGCTCTTCAGGATACATTTCATAATCAATGTCATGTATCAGGCCAATAATGCCCCACCTTTCCTTATCTTCCCCATTTAGCCCTGCAAAATGCCTCATAACCGCTTCAACGGCCATCGCATGTGTTATCAGGCTTTCATTCTTATTAAACTCTTTTAAGAGTTCCATTGCCATAGCTCTGTTTGGAACTGTTTTTTCCATAGATTAATCCCTCTTTCATTTCTTTTTTACTTTTACCGCAGATGCATGCCGAAAATAAAACTTATATAGACAATTATACTACAAATCTGAATAATGTACACTTCGCAGCCTTTTAGCATTTCAGTCCCCATAACATGGCATCTTATGTCTGAATATGTTATAATCCAGTTAATATATTTTTAATGCTATCAGGAAATGGGGCGATTGTATGAAAAAGTTATTCAATCTTAAAATTTCAACAAGAATTATTATAGGATTTTCGGTGGTTATTTTACTCGCCATTTTAGTCGGCGGCATTGCCTTCTTCAGCCTTATGACAATGAATAGCAGTATGAAGTCTATGTATAGTAACAATCTCTTGCCTATAAGGTATTTGGGAGAGATAAGGAGAGATCTGCTTACTATACGGGGGGACGTTTTCAGGTATATCGGAACGACACACACTTCCGAATACCAGACACTTGAGAAGAGCATAGCCAACAGCTTTGACTCCATCAAAGGGCCTTTGGCCAGCTTTAAAGAGGCAGGCTTGACAGAAGAAGAAATAGAATTAGCCAACAAATTTGAAGAGCATATTTTATATTATGAAAAGGACATAAAAAGCGGGATTGAAGAGCATAAATCCGCAGACCCGGAATTGGCTTTATTATTAATCGAAAATGCGAGCATAAATCGTGAAAGAGCAATTATCATACTTGATAGATTAGTCGATATGAATACAGAGGCAGCTGAAAAAGGCGAGATACTCGGCAGACAGACCTATGAGAAAAGTTCTATGCTCATGCTTGTTTTGCTTTCTATATGTGTGGTAGTAAGCGTTGGTGTGACCGTTATAATAACAGCCTCAATTAAAAAGCCCATTACAGAAGCAGAAAAAATGGCAAATAGCTTTGCCGAAGGCAACTTAAGAGAGCGAGTTAATTATGAAGGCAAAGATGAACTGGGTAAGCTTATGGATTCGTTTAATAAGACTGCCGCCTCCCTGCAAAATGTAATCGGTGAGATACTAAAATCTTCCGGAGCGGTTACCCATGCAAGCCAGCAGCTGTCAGCCACCATGGAAGAGACAAATGCTTCCATGCAGGAAATATCAAACGGCATAGCCCACATAGCGGAAACCAATGAAAATAATATTGCCGAAATTGAACAAATATCCAGTGCAATAAGCGACATATCAAATAAAGCAAATACTACCGCTGAATCAAGCAAACTTGCCGCCGAGACCGGCAATGAGGTAAAGATTTCTGCAGAGAAGGGCGGAGAATTGGTACAAAATGTTTCGAACTTGATAGACACTGTCAGAATTGCATCTGGAGAAGTATCCAACATAATGATTGAACTGGAAAGATCTGCAAACGAAATAAATCAAGCAGTTGAGCTGATTACCGGAATATCGGAGCAAACTAATCTCCTTAGTCTAAATGCGGCAATTGAAGCCGCAAGAGCCGGTGAACAAGGACGGGGTTTTGCGGTAGTGGCGGATGAAGTCCGGAAATTGGCAGCACAAAGTAAAGAGGCCACAATGCGGATTGAGCATATGGTTAATGCAATCCAGACCAACTGCGCAACGGCAAGAGAGAAAACAGCCGATTCCGATTTACTTATAAAAAACAGCTACACCGCAGCAAATGAAACAAACAGTTATATAACTAATATAATAGAAAAAATCAGTGCAATTGTTGGCCAGGTATATGAAATAGCGGACGCTGCAGCCCAGCAATCCTTGATGACCAACGAAATTTCTTCTTCTATAAATTCAATAGCAGAAAATATTGAATCCCAGGCAAGCAGTTCGGAGCAAATCAGTGCAACAACCCAACAACAGTCGAGTGCGATTGAGGAAGTCGGGGCTACCGCTGAAGAACTGGCCGGAATGGCTGCAAATCTGGATGGCATTGTATCCCGATTCAAGGTATAATAAATAAGTGTATCTGACAATAAACTTACCTTTGCGGAGGGTATGATGATAAAAGTAGAGGACAATACAGTCAAATTTGAAGGTTACGAATTGGAAAACCTTGTTGTATTGCTGGAACAGGTTGCAGGCAAGTCAATTATAGACACCGAAAGCCGTGAGTTTGCGTTTTCTTTTCTCAAAGCTTTCAAAGCCTGCTTTGGCAATAATATAGCCAAAAGCCCTATAATCAACAATAGGTAAGAAATATAAAGCCGGAGGCTATATTATTACCCTCCGGCTTTATATTTCTTTATTAAGAAGCAATTTGTTGAAGTAGTTTATTATATCACTTCTTTTGATAATACCGATAAATATGTCATGATCGTCAACCACGGGGATAAAATTCTGATTAATGGAAAGCAGAATCAGGTCTTCGATATGTGAGTCAATGGAAACAGGCTTATTATGCTTGTATTTTGGAACATCCTTAATTGCAAACTTGCTTGTACCTTTAAAGTTCAAGTCCCTCATATTCTTCAAATACCAGAGTATATCACCTTCTGTTATTGTGCCCGCATATTTGCCGTCATTATCAACGAGAGGCAATGCAGAATACCTATGAAATTCCATCTTTTCAATTGCTTGTCTCAATGTAGATTCCGATGATATCCATATTACATCCGCTTTTGGTGTAAGAAAAAAAGCTATGTTCATTTAATTCCTCCCGGTTCATTTCTGCCATAGGCTGCCGACTATATTATAACTGTTTTTTCAGCAGAAGTGAACTGTATTTGATGTCCTGTACCAAGAATAAGTTAAATACTGCCGCATTTATATATATCCCTTCTTCTATGGGCTAAAAGCGGAAGCTCTTTCCTGATTTTGTCCACATAATCAAAGTCCAATGTGCCTGTTAGAAAGCCTTCCTTTTCATCCATTTGGGCAACTACCTCCCCCCAGGGAGAAACCATAATAGAATTGCCATAAGAAATATAACATGAGTTTACATCCCTTGCAGGAGCGATGCCAATAGTGTAAACCTGGTTGTCTATTGCCCTGCTCCTAAAAAGAATGTCCCAATGAGCCGGACCTGTAGTCATATTAAATGCGGCAGGAACAATCAATGCCTTTGCTCCTTCATCCACCATCAATCGTGATAATTCCGGGAACCGGAAATCATAGCAAATTGCCAGTCCCATTTTTCCGAATTCAGTTTCAAATACAGTGACTTTATTTCCTGCTGCCAAGGTTTCGGATTCTTTAAAGTGCTGCCCTCCTTCAACCGCTATGTCAAACAAGTGCATTTTTCTGTGTTTTCCAATTTTACATCCCTTTCGGTCGAACACATAAGAGGTATTAAATATCTTGCCTTCATTGTCCTTTTCAGGCATAGATCCTGCTACCAGGTAAATTCCATGTTTCGCTGCAATATCTGCAAGCAGGCTGTAACATTCACCGCCCTCGTGCTCTGCATATATCGGAAAATTAGAAGTTTTATACGGACAGCAGAACATTTCCGGAAGTATTGCCATGTCTGCATTCTTATCTGCTGCCTGTTTTACAAACTCAGAAGCATTTACAATATTTTTCAGCTTATCCTCTTCAACATGCATTTGAATAATTGTGACCCTTGGTTTATTCATATAACTTTCCTCCTTTCAGTGTTATTGTTTTTGCGTTGTACTCTATTAAACCCTCTTTCCTCATTTTATTCAGTTCCCTGCTAAGTGAGGTTCTTTGTATCCCCATTCTTTCGGCCAGTTCTTTTTTTGTGGTATTAAGCTTTATTGCCGTACTTTTCTGTATATAGTATTCATATCTTAAAAAATCGATGATTCTCTGTCTGATTGTTTTAAAGGAAATAGTGTCAATTTTATCCGTAAGCACAAGTGCTTTATTGGAAATTACAGTCAGCAGGCCGGCCATAAAATCAGTATTCCTCTGACATGATTCCAGTATTAAATCCCTGTAAGCATGAAGTATAATAGTCCTTGATTCAGAAACAACCGTCATGGGATAGGTATTGCTGCTTGAAAACAAAAGATTTGCCCCTAATATCTCTCCATCTGAAAAAACAGCAACCTTTAATATATTTCCTTCTTCATCTATTTTTTGAACGGACACTTTGCCTTCTAAAATAATATCCATAGCTTCGCAAAGCTCATTTTGAAGGTGAATGATCTGCCCTCTTTCGTATTCTTCCACACTATATTCAGAGGAGCCGAATAATCGGATCAGTTCATCTTCTTCAAAGCCGCCGAAAGGGTTGATACTAAGTATTGCCTTAATATAATGCTCAATATTTATTCTTACCCCTCCTCCAATTAGTTACCAGGGTAACTTTTATTATTCTTGTATTTTAGTATACTATAATAAATTTAAGAATGAAAGGGGTTTTAAAATGAACGTAAATATCTTTGATAATGATATTTTGGAGTTCTTCGTGGTAAAATCATTGAACCCTAAGAATTGCGGGGGTATATAGCATGGACATCTTCACTGTAATCTTCTGGATTATAACACTGATCTGGCTTTTAGTATCTATTATCAAAGACAGGAAAAAAACCTTTAATGCCGTAAAAATGTCGGGAGGCATGATGAAGCATATGGCAGGAGAAATTATAGCCATTTTGTTATTAATAGGCCTGATCCTGACTTTTATCCCTCCGGAAGCAATAAAGCAGTATGCAGGGCAATCAAATTCCATAGCAACAACCGTCGTTTTTGCTCTCGTAGGGTGTATTACCCTGATACCGGCCTTCGTCGCTTTTCCGCTGGCAGGATCTTTAGTAAATGCCGGGGCAAGCATGGTTCCGGTCGTGGCATTCCTGACCACACTGACCATGGTGGGAATAGTTACATTCCCCCTTGAAAAAAAAGAATTCGGCGCTAAATTTACTATAATAAGAAATTCATTAAGTTTTATATTTGCAGTAGCAATTGCTTTGGTCATGGGGGTGGTATTATGAGCAATATAATGCAGTTTATAAAAACCAACAGACTTTTAACTATAGTAGTATTTTCATATATTGTATTATCAATGTTCATGCCGGATAAGGCAGTACAATCCCTTCAAAACAGCTTGTATTATATAAAAGAAATGCTGATGATTATGCCGGTTGTATTGCTGCTGACCGCACTTATAACAGCCTGGGTCCCAAAGAAAACAATAGAGAAAAATTTAGGCAGCAACTCCGGCATTAAAGGCTCTATACTCTCTTTTCTCCTTGGCAGTTTTTCGGCAGGTCCGATTTATGCGGCGTTTCCGGTATGTAAGGCCCTGCTTTCGAAAGGGGCAAGCATTTCCAATATTGTAATACTTCTGAGCACCTGGGCTGTTGTTAAAGTACCCATGCTCCTTAACGAAACCAAATTCCTCGGCCCTAAATTTATGATCTTTAGGTGGATACTAACCACAATATCCATTTTTATAATGGGTTATATTACTTCAAAGCTAATTAAAAAGGAGGATCTTCCGTCAGAAGACATAAAAAAAGACGCAAAAGCAGGTATTCTTGATATTTCTTCGGAATACTGCATTGGCTGCGGACTCTGTGTAAAAATAGCACCGGGATATTTTAAAATTGACAATAAAAAAGCAAATATCATTAATCAAGATATTATTGAAGAAGAAGTGAAAGCCGTAAATGGAGCAATTGAAAAATGTCCATCAAAGGCAATCAAATATACTTGCATAAGTGAGCCGAATTTAACTAACATCGAATGAAATTCAGGTACCGGGTTCAAAGGTCATCAGTTTATTTAAATCGGCAAATATATTCAATGAGTGCTTGTGTGAATTGTGCGCAAGCGCTCATTGCTTTTCAGATTTCGAAATTTGTTTATTCACTATGGCAGTAATTATTGGAATCCTGAAATATTCGCGCCTATATGCCTTGATCATGAATGCAATCCATAATATCAAAGCCATCGGCATTATCAATATGAACATGAACCATCCTATTACCGGAATAATTGCAAGTACAAAAAACATTATTACATATATGATGGATAATAAAATTGACTGCATAGCGTGAAACCTTACGAATCTGCTGTTTTTTCCCAAAACGAAAAACGTAATGCCTGATACAAAACCAACAGTGTAGGTTAAGAGCCCCGCCACATTTTCGTCCAAACCGAAAAAGTAAGAATTTCTATTGTTACTATTTGAGTTCATACTCAATTTAAAACCCCCT
>ERZ795058.4166-NODE-4166-length-14362-cov-5.593346_pt1 | contig 14362 bp, 10 predicted proteins | sample MGYA00375142_ERZ795058 | MGnify/ENA primary metagenome ERZ795058 (study PRJEB30187, sample SAMN05720210) | activated sludge metagenome | isolation source: anaerobic digester from wastewater treatment plant | place: Japan | collected 2015-04-20 ... | reverse complement strand
ATTACTTTTTCTCCTGCCAGCACCCGTTGCATCACTTCCGTAATATCCTTGTAATCACCCGTACCGATGATCGCATCCAGTTCAGGCAGCTCTTTTATCAAGTCCTCTCTGTAACGTTCCGCAAGGCAGCCTGAAGCTATAAGGGCTTTACATTTGCCGATTTTCTTATAATCTGACATTTCAAGTATGGTATCAATTGACTCCTGCTTCGCGCTGTCGATAAAACCGCAGGTATTGACTATTATTATCTCTGCAGTCTGTACATCGCCAATTAACTCAAAATCATTATTAAGGATGCTCTTTGCCATAACCTCTGAATCAATAAGGTTCTTAGAGCATCCAAGAGACACAATTGCTGCTTTCAGCTTCAAAAATCTTCTCTCCTCCCAGCCGTAAAAATGTCACGAAAAAGGTTTTCTATTGCATTGTTTCATCAAGGTCTTCTTTGCTCATAAGCACCTTTCTTGGCTTGCTTCCCTCGAATCCTCCTATTATATTCCGTTCCTCCAATTGATCAATAATCCTTGCAGCCCTGCTATAGCCTATTTTTAGTCTTCTTTGAAGCATGAGTATCGATGCCTGTCCGCTTTCTACTACCATTCTGATTGCATCATTCAACAGTTCATCGGCCTCATTGTTTTCATTAAAATCGACCTTTTGTTCAATTTCCTTTATTATTTGATTATCATAGTTTACGGGAATCTGGTCTTTAATAAAACCTACCAGTCTTTCTATTTCCTTTTCCGATACGAATGCCCCCTGAACCCTTACGGGTTTTGCTTCTCCTACAGGGTAGAAGAGAGCGTCGCCTTTCCCCAGAAGCTTTTCAGCACCGCCCATATCGATAATTGTCCTTGAATCAACATGAGAGGATACTGCGAAGGATATTCTGGAAGGAATATTCGCTTTTATCAATCCTGTAATGACATCAACAGAAGGTCTTTGGGTAGCAACAACAAGATGTATCCCCGCCGCACGGGCCATCTGAGCCAATCTGCAAATGGAATCTTCAACTTCTCCGGGAGAAACCATCATCAAGTCTGCCAGTTCATCTATTACTACTACTATCTGCGGCAGTTTTTCAAGCCCTTCTTTGTCGGATTTGTTGTAGCCATAAATATCTCTTACATTATTCATTGCAAATTTCTTGTAACGCTCCGTCATTTCCATAACAGCCCAATTCAATGCTCCCGCGGCTTTCTTGGGGTCGGTCACCACCGGAACCAAAAGGTGAGGAATCTTATTGTAAACACTAAGCTCAACAACCTTTGGATCAATAAGCAAAAGCTTAACCTCATCAGGGGTTGCCTTATATAATATACTTGCAATCAGTGCATTTATGCATACACTTTTGCCCGAGCCCGTGGAGCCTGCAATAAGAAGATGCGGCATTTTCGAAAGGTCCGCTACTATAGTGGCACCTGCGACGTCTTTTCCCAGACAGAAAGAAATCTTTGACTTTTGTTTTTTAAATTCTTCTGATTCCAATACCTCTCTCAAAAGTACCATGGAAATATCCTTGTTAGGTACTTCAATTCCTATTGCAGCTTTTCCGGGTATTGGAGCTTCAATTCTTATACCCGGTGATGCAAGGCTTAAGGATATATCATCTGCAAGACTTAGTATTTTGCTTACCTTTACTCCCGGGCTAAGCTGCAGCTCATATCTTGTAATGGTTGGCCCTACCGAAACCTGTGAGATATTGGCGCTGACTCCAAAATTCTTAAGGGTATCCTCTAAAATTTTTACATTGTTCATTACTTCTTTTTTCCCATTGCCTGATTTGTTTCCCATAGGCAATGAAAGAAGGTTTGTGCCCGGCAGCTTGTAATTTTCATAATGTCTGTTGTTTACAGGCACTATTTTCGATGCCTCATAAGTCTTTGCTGTATTATCTTTGACGGATTTGTCCTTAATTTCGGTAACTTCCGCAATATCTTTTACTCTTTCTTGGACCCCACTTTCCGTTTTGTTTTTAAAGTCTTTATCAAAACGCCTTGTAAAATCAAGAATCTTAACCTTTTTATCTTCGGTCTCCAATAACCCGTTTTCATTGTGATTCATAGTCGTTTGTTTCATTTGCAAATCCCTTGTAATTGCAGCCTCTCTGTCTCTGTTCCTGATATATCCATATAAATCCTTAAAGGACTTTTTGGTAAATTCAAGAATACGCATTGCTGATATTTCTGTAAACATTAATATAGACACTATGTAAAATGCCGCAACAATAGATATTGTTCCTATCATGCCAAAAAGCTTAATGAAGGCGTAGCCGAAAAAAGCGCCTATTGCTCCTCCGCCTGTGTTTAAAGTGCCAAGGGCATAGTAATATTTTACTGAGTCAAGCCATTTTGCATCAGCGCCTTCTATTTCGGCATAATTGGCTAAAAACAACGTTATGAGCGCCGCCAGCAAAAATGTACAGAAAGAATAAAACTTGATATTTATCTGCATTTCGTTCTTCCGGTACACCATGGCTAAACCAATTATAATAATAAGTATCGGCACTATATATGCACCAAGCCCGAAAATCCCAAGAAGGAGAATCCTGATTTTTTCCCCTACAATGCCTGAATTTTCGCTGAAAAGACTAATGTATATGTATATGCTGGCTAATATCAGTGATACTCCCGCTATTTCATACTTTATATTATTCTGCATGGTTTTCTTTGCCAAGTAATCACCCCATAATTTGATAATTCCTGATTTTTCTCTAATGATATTATAGTCTTATTTAGTAATGCATGCAACCGGAGGCTCCCAACTAATAGTAAAGTAATCCATGCGCATATTTGCAGGATGCAATAGGGCTTATGCGTTTTGTTTCGCATCTGTTATGAGACTGCGAAGCTTTGCAATGGCCTGGTGGAGCCCTCCAATATCTTTAATAAGACCATATCTGACTGCTTCAGCTCCTACAAGCACTGTACCTACATCATTTGCAAGCTCGCTGGTAGTAAACATAAGTTTTTTCAACAAATCCACATCTATATTGCTGTGCTCAACTATAAACCTGATTATGCGCTCCTGCATTTTATTAAAATAATCGAAGGTCTGCGGTACGCCGATAATTAAACCGTTCATTCTTATTGGGTGTATTGTCATTGTTGCCGTAGGCGCTATGAAGGAGTGAGTTGCTGATACGGCTAAAGGCACTCCTATGCTGTGGCCGCCGCCGAGTACAAGAGAAACCGCAGGTTTACTCATGCTTACAATAAGCTCTGAAAGTGCAAGGCCTGCTTCGACATCTCCCCCTACTGTATTAAGTATCAGCAGAAGCCCTTCTATCTCTGGGTTTTCTTCAACTGCTACAATCTGGGGTATTATGTGTTCATATTTAGTTGACTTGTTTTGGGGCGGCAATAGCACATGTCCCTCTATCTGACCGATTACAGTTATACAGTGAATATTGCTCCTGAATAATGGCACCTTTACTTCCCCAAGCTCCTTTATACTCTCGGCGGCTTTATCCTTTTCGTCCTTGTAATCGTCCTTTCCTCCTGCTCCTGTCTCTTCATCAGAGTCAAATATATAAAAATCACTCAAAAATAATCACACTCCCGATTCATTAAAAGCATAATCTTGTTAAACTATACTTATGACTACTATTTTTACCTTTAATGCAATCGATATACAGAAAGAAAGGAAAACATAATAGTTTGTTTAAATTGAAGAAAAGCATTTCGCTATAAAGCAGCTATGTGTAGTCACACATGCATGACTACACATAGCTGCTTTATAATGCACACCCTTATCTATTCTCTCCTTATTGCCTCTAATGCACTTAGATTCATTGCCCTTCTTGCCGGGTAAAAGCCTGAAACTAAACCTATGATTGTTGTAAACAGCATTGAACAGCCTGCCAGCCATAATGGTATAATCGATGTTTTGCTCCCTTCGCCTCCGGGGCCGAAAAAACCCATCAGCGCGAAGCCTGCCTTATTCAGGCCGAATGATAATGCATAGCTTAAAAGCAATCCGACTATACCGCCCAAAAGCCCTATTGTTGCTGCTTCAAAAAGGAACATTTTTTTTATATCGCTCAGGGAGGATCCTATTACTTTCATAATTCCTATTTCCCTGGTACGCTCATATATGGACATCACCATGGTATTTGTTATGCCTATGGATGCAACCAGCAGGGATACCGCACCGATTGCGCCCAGAACAATTCTTATACTTGAGGTGGTCTTCTGCATTGATTCAAGAATATCGGTAAGGCTGTCTGCATAAAAGCCCATATCTTTTATCTGTTTTTGTATCTTTTGGACATCCTTTATATCTTTTACTTTAACAATTATTCTTGAATAACCCTTAATATTTCTGTAATCCATGGAATTGTCATTCTGGTTCTTTCCTCTGTTAAAGTCCTTCACTATTTTCTTAAACTGTGTAATATCAATGAATGCACTGTTGTAATACTCATAGCTTCCTTCCTCAAGTACACCGACCCCATTGATTTTATACGTCAAAGGCTTTTTTCGGTTTATTTCTTCTCCATAGTAAAACTCTTCGCCATAAGACATGTCAAGAGAAAGCATTATTTTATCGTTTATCAAATTTACCTCCGGGTTGCCGCCTCCCCATCCGTATCTGTTCATAGCCTTAGGGTTGTATAGATTATTGTTTACTCCAAAGCCGAACACTACGCTCGTTTTGTCTTCGCTTTCAAGAAGTCTTCCCTCTGAAACCTTCAGGCCTAATTTGTCCATATACTTTGGATCAATCCCTTGAAGCTGAATATAACCGATATATTTACCTATTTTTATTTTACCATGAGTTTCTATAAAGGGTATGACGGAATCAACTCCGCTGATTCTTGAAAAATCGGCCGCGGCAGTATCATCTAAATCCCGCATTTTTTTTGTATTTCCTCTGGCATTTCCCTCTTCATAGTTCCCGTAATACATCCCTGTTTCAGGGGATCGGACGTTAATTGTATTGAGGCTTCCCATTCTTGATATTTCTTGTTTAAAGCCTTCGTTCATGCCAATACCTATGGAAATCATTATTACTATTGAAGCGGTGCCGATAATAACCCCCATTACCGTCAGCAGGGTTCTCGTTTTCCTTCTCAGAAGGTTTTTCAGGGTAATTCTTACAATATCGATGCTATTCATCCAACTCCATACCCTTCCTTCTCTTGTTTTTTATAAGCTTCCTGGATGTGAAAATTCCGGCAGCAACAACTGCTATACCAATCCAGAAATATTTATTTTTGATTGTTTTGTTCATTATTTTATCCTTAGTACTTACAGGCATCGGTGGCATATCCCCAGGTATATCCATGGGGGGCATTTCCACGGCATTTATGTTAAACTCCCTTTCATATGTGAATTCCTCACCCGAAGGGTCCTCAAAGCTGAATTTCACCTTTCCGTTAGCGGCGCCGGGTTGCGCCGCAGTAAGCATTGCTTCATAGTAATCGCTGGAGCCTGATTCGAAATTGCCGATATAAGCTTCTCCGTTTTCTATCTGAAAATCGCCTTCAACTTTAATCATAAGATTTGAAAGCTTTGTTTTCCCTTTGTTGTAGTATTGAAGGCTTATCGGAGTGGGTTGGCCTACAAAAACCTCCATTGGAAGATTTATTTCAGAAGCATCCAGCTTGGACTGCTGAATTACGGGAATTCCTATAAGCTCTTCGGCTTTGTATTCAGCTCCCTCGCCATCCTGATATTCGATATTTGCTGTAATATTGTAATATTTTGGCTGTGCATCGGGTATTGTGTACATTTTTATGTTTCTTGCGGCAACTCCCTTGGGTTTTATCGAATCAATAAAAAAGGTGTTGCTGCTGCCGACTGGTGTGAATACTACATTTCCCTCTTTGTTTGAATCTATTCCGGTCAGATAAATCTTAATATTGTTGACTGTTTTTGTTAAGCTTGTATTCATAAAGGTCAGGTCCAGGCTGAATTCTTCACCGGCCCTGACTACTTTTGGCTCAAAGCTATAGTTGCTTATGATTATTTTCGGAGTAATTTTATTGTTTCCGCCGTTTACATATATTCCGGCATACTGATTGACCGTATTCTTGGAATTATCTCTTTCTGCATCCTCATATTCAAGATTTATCAATAGATTATGGTTCTGAGTTTTTGCCTCGCTGTTTGCATAGAGTATGTATTCTAATTTTTTCACTTCTCCTGCCGCAAGTTCTTCAAGGATTTTCACATCGGGGGATTTGGATATTATTCCGTCCTCGCCTTTCACAGTTACTTTGACATTCCTTGCAGCAGATACTCCCTCATTACAAACATCAAAACTTAGCGTAAAATTCTCATTTGCCTTGACTTCCTTAGGCGTGGCTGCGATATTTTTCAACAGCACATTAGAGCTTTTGCTTCTGCCCTGGACATTAATAAAAAAGCTAATAGCATCAGAATGGCTGACCTTACGTTGATCCTTGTATTCCATTTTTATTTCAAGGCCGTAATTTCCGTTACCCATAGAATCTGCGGGCAATAGATTCAATAATATATTCTTTTTTTCATTGCCTTTTATCCTGTCGAAATAGAAGCTGTCAACGCCGCTGGACAAAGTGAACTCGTCTTTTTTCAGTCCTTCGACGGAAAGCTTGACTCCCTCAGCGTCCGTGTCGCCCATATTGGAGATATTAAGGCTGACTTGAATTTTCTCCCCGGCTTTTACGGGGTTTGCGCTGTATTTGATATCCTGTATTGTCAATATTGGCTCATTTCCGCTATTTATGATTTTCACGTAAATCTTTTCGCTGCTTGTAAAATAAGTGTTCTTTGAATTGTAATACTTGAATTCCACATTCATTTCATAAGTCTTTTCCTCTGCATAGGGCTTGACTTTCAGATTGAAAACTATAAGATCACTTTTTTTTGAATTTAGAGTATTTATAGATTGAAAAAGATTGAGGCTGTTCATTTCAAATGGGGTGTTTTCCGAATCTCCGGGAGACAGCTTTACGGTAATGTTCCTGGCAGCATAACGGCTTTCATTTGTTATGGTAAGGGGTATTTTCATTGTATCTCCGGCAGCTGCCGAAGGTATCGAAGTGCTTTCTATTATAAGCTTTGGTTCGCTGTCGGAACTGCCGGAGGTTGAAGATGAGCTGTCTTCGTCTATTTCAGTAATCTCAATATTTTCATATACTGTGCCCGAGGCTGACGTACCTTTTTTATACGTTAATGCAATGGGAAGGTTCCTGCTGCCTCCCAAATACTCTAAATTAACATTATATACCTCTGGATCAAGATGTGCAGGATCCTTGCTTGAATCTCCGCTTAAAACTTTAAAATTGCTGTTGGTGGTTATAGAGTAGCTTAATTCTGTTATTGATTCACCACTTACATTCTTAAGTTTGAAAGCTATTGAGAACCTATCCCCCCTGTTAATCTTTGATGGAGTAATAGGATCATAATCCACCTCAATATCCCCTTGAGCAGCCGCACTGACATGCACAGCTCCCGTAAAGGCCATTACTGCCGCTAAAAAAACAATAAATAATCTCCTCTTCATATTAATACATTCCCGCCTTTTCATTCTGAATTTCATTTCTCTCAACATTTCCGTCCTTTATATGTATTATCCTATTGGCATACCCCGCTATTTCCAGATCATGAGTCACAATCACAAGTGTTTGGTTATGTTCTTCGGCCATTCCTATGATCAAGTTCATTATTTCGCCGGTGGTCTTTGTATCCAGATTGCCTGTAGGTTCATCTGCAAAAACTATCTCCGGGTTTGTGATAAATGCTCTGGCAATGCTGACTCGCTGCTGCTGTCCCCCGCTCATTTGGGACGGCTTGTGGTTCATTCGATCTCCAAGTCCGACAGCCTTCAGCATGTCCCTGGCTTTTCTTTCTCTAATGCCTTTTGCAACTCCTTTAAAAATCAGCGGTAGGGCCACATTTTCCAATGCGGTAAAGTGTTCCAGCAAATTATAGGATTGAAAAACAAAACCTATGTATTTCTGCCTGAGCTTTGCCAACTGCCTTTCATTCAGTCTTTCAAGATTATATTTCTTAATTCTTACTTCGCCTTTTGTCGGTTTTTCCAGCCCCGCCATCAGGTTCAGGATGGTAGATTTCCCAGAACCGGAAGTTCCCAGCAGGCAGCATACCTCTCTTTTCTCTATACCGAAGCTTATACTGTCAAGGGCTACTACTTTTTCATCTCCCATTCTGTATATTTTTCTTACATTTGAAAGCTCAATGATTTTATCCATATTGTTCACTCTTCCATAATAAATTGACGCTATATAGTTAGACTGCATTTTCTCATTTTGGTTTCATTAGAATCAAATTCTTCTACATTTATAAACCAAATATATAATAACATATATTGGCAGTGAGAATAAAGACGACTTCACAACAAAAAAGAATTCCCGGAAAAATTGCGGCAATCCGGAAATTCTTATTATGATTTGATTTTAACCTATATTTCCAAGCCCGAATTCCTGATGGAGTGCATTGACAGCTTCATTGGTATATGAACTTTCTATCAGGCAGGAAATTGTAGTATGTGAATCAGAAGTCTGAAGCACTTCAATGTTCTTCGACGCCAGGGCGCTGATTGCTTTTGCCATAACTCCGGGTATTCCTCTCATTTTATTCCCTATTATTGTCACCTTGCTGCAATCAGGTTTAAGCTCATAATTATAACCGTGTCTTTCAAGGACTTTTTCCAGCTTCTCTTTGTTGGAATCTTCTATTATGAACAGCTTGAAATCAGGATTGACATTAATCATATCAATGCTTATTCCTTCAGATGCAATAATACTGAAAAGATGTTTGTCGTTTTCGTATTCCCCGGCAGAGCCGTCAAAGACTATCCTGGCTCTTACCCTGCCGCTGACTTGGGCTATGGCAGTCAGTATTTTATTATTTTTATCATGTCTGTATTTTCTATTTTTGTCGCAGTTTGTTATAAGGGTTCCGGCTGAATCAGTCAACGTATTCTTGATAATAAGCGGTATGCTGCTTCTCATGGCAACTTCCACGGCCCTGGGGTGAATCACCTTTGATCCATACTCAGCCATTTGGAATACCTCATTATAATATATGGTGTCCATAACCGTTGCGTTTGGCACTATACTGGGATCGGCTGTCATTATCCCTTCAACATCAGTATAGATTTCGATGGCTTCTGCATTAAGCGCTTCGGCAATTATTGCAGCCGTAACATCACTGCCGCCCCTTCCAAGGGTTGTTATTTCGCCCTTTTCCGATTTGCCCTGGAAACCTGCAATTACAGGTATTACATTTTTCTTTATACTGTCATATATATTTTGCGGGTCTACATTTATTACCTCTGCATCGCCAAAGTTCTCGTCGGTTATTATTCCTGCCTGACCTCCGGTGAGGGCTTTGCTGTCATGCTTTCCCTTTTTTATTGTATTCGCCAGCATGACGCAGGATATTATCTCTCCGCAGGATATAAGCAAATCCATTTCCCTTGGGGTGCTTTTGACCCCTATGGAGTTTCCTAACTTTATGAGGGTGTCGGTAGCATATGGGTCGCCGTTTCTCCCTATTGCAGATACAACAACAACCGGGAAAAATCCATTTTTTAATGCCTTTTCAATTTTATCTGCTACCATATCTCTTCTTTCCTGGGTAGAAACAGAGGTTCCGCCGAATTTTTGTACAAGTATTTTCATATATTATCCTCTCCCAAGGCAAATTTACACAAAATTCTCAATTACCACCGGCTGAAACTGCTTACCTTCCATTGCCATTTCTACGGTTGGGATCAGAAGTTCCATTTTTGCAATTAAGGAGTTTCTCTTTCCCGTAGGATTATCCTGACCAAAAGGAATGAAGAAGTAATATTTGGAATTCAGTAATATTGCCAAATTTTTTGCATTTATTCCTAGTCCGTCATTTGTAGAGATTCCGATTACTATAGGTTTCCCGTTCCTTACGTGGGCTTTCGCTGCCATGAGCACAGGAGTGTCTGTAATTGCATTGGCTAATTTTGATAAAGTATTGCCTGTAGCCAATTATTATCGTTCAAAACTACCTGCCTTCGGACTGCTCGGACAGTCTCTTTAATATAAAGGATATTAACTGTATAGAGTTTTCCAGTTGCTGATTATCAGGCATTTCCGTGCTGTAAATAATTTTATTCCTGATTCCTTCAAGATGTTTTATATCCTCAAGCATAAGCTCGTCAGCCGTTATATCCCTTTTAACCATACTGGCCAGGGGCTCCCTGTGCTCAATTCTGACTTTTGATTCCTCTTTATCTTCATTATCCTGCACCATCGACTTTACTGTCTTTTCCAGCACTATCCATTTTTCTATAAATATACCAAGCAGCGTATTTTCTTTGCTGAGCATTATCTGCTTCTGAATTGATACATAAGGATTATTATAGCTGGATTCATACTTTGCCTCTACATATTGACTGTAATAATCGGGGTTTTGATTCAGTATAAGGTCTGCAAAATAATCTACGATTGTATTGTATCCCCGTATTGTTCTTATGTTATCAAGAGAACTCATGTATGGACAGGCTTTTCTTGGGTTATCCAATTCGATTTTTTGAAGGAACTTTAATAATATGTCTACCCTGCCCATATAGTAGTCCTCCAACAAGCTGCGGTTAATTTTCCTCCTGATTAATGCTGCCAGCTCATAATGGTTGTTGAACTGCTGCTCCATGGAAGCTATCCTGCGCTTAAAAGCTTTCTGCAGTTTTTCCAAAGCTATTTCTCCGGCCAGAATAATACCGTTAAGTTCATCCAGTATAGTAAGCTCTTCCTCCGAAAGACTTCCTATCTGCGGCTTGTAAGCCAGATCATGCTCAACTTCAGCCCATGCATGCATTAGAGAGGAGGCAATTTGGATTTCCACCTGTGCATGTGCAAATCTTTTGTTATTATCCTCAAGCTTATTCTCTTTTATCTTGACTCTGTAGTGTACCGCATCATAACCCGTGAATTGTCTGTTGAATGATATCTCCTGATAATGCTTCTGCTCAGTATTGGGAAATCTTTTTATTTTCTCTGTATTGAATTCCGATTCTATCAGTTTTCCGATTTCTTCCCTGTCCCCCGGAAAATAAATAGCTATTCTTACTCCGGATAAATCCACAATGTCGCTGTAGATTTGTTCTATATTCTGATATTTTTTAAAGGAGTTTCTTTTAATCAGCTTCTCTCTCAGGCTGTCCGGCTTTTTAGCGCGGTAGGTTACTATTGCCCTGATTCCGCTTCTTTGTATAATGGATTCACAGATCACAGCCACCTGATGGGCAAGCTTATTGTAGAAATCATATTCCTTTGCATATCTCTGAAGAAATTCATTAATCAAACTCATATAATTTCTCCTTTATAAATATAGTTAAAGGAACCTGCATATAAATTATATCAATTCTATAGTTAAAAACAACATACATAAAGTGCGAAAAAAATTATAGCATTTTATACATATGCTTATTAATCCAAATCGGTTATTATATGTGAACTCCGGGTGAGGGTATGAATGGTCAGAATAGGAATAAGGTTGCCATATACATAAGGGTAAGCACTGAGGAGCAGGCAATTGAAGGACAATCCGCCCAGGCCCAGGAGGGGATTTTGAAGCAGTATTGCAGTGCTTACAATATGGAAATATACGATGTATATACGGATTTGGGCATATCGGGGAAAAGTCTTAAGGATAGGGAGGGTCTGAAGCGGCTGATAGAAGATTGCAGTAAAAAGAAGTTTGACCTCGTACTGGTCTGGAAAATATCAAGACTGTCAAGAAACCTTAAGGATCTGCTTTATGTTATTGATATTCTTGAAAGCAATAATGTCTATTTTGCGAGCTGTTCCGAGAAATTTGACACTGCTACCCCTGTGGGCAGAATGACACTTCAGCTGCTGGGGTCCATTGCTGAATTTGAAAGAAATACAATTATTGAAAATGTCAGGCTGGGACTTGCTGAATTCGCAAGAAAAGGCGGGAAAGCATCCTCAGTGCTGGGTTATGATAATATAGAAAAAAAGTTAAGTATTAATAAAAAAGAGGCTGATATAGTCAGATTAGTATTTAGTCTTTATATAGACAATGGATTGAATTATTCCGCTATTGCCAGTCATTTGAACAATATTGGCTGCAAAACCAAGAGGGGAAGCAAATATAGAAGCAGCAGCATCTCCTATATAATTAACAATCCTGTCTATATAGGCATTAACAGGCATAAAATAAAAACTGAAAAAGAATATCAAATAAGAAACGCCCACCCGGCGATCATTACCGAAGACCTGTGGAACAGGGCTCAAGATCTAAGCAATAAGCATCAAAAAAAGAAAGCCGGAACCCCTTCCGATTCAATATCTTTTATTGTGTATTGCATGAAATGCAATTCTGTCCTGAAAGTATTCTATACTGTCTCTAAAGGCAAGAAATACAAATACCTGAGGTGCTGCAGATGTTCCAATTATGTAAATGTTGAAAAGCTGGAGAAAAAAGTTTCACAGGCAATTACTGCGGTTTTTGACGACAAAACCCTGCACAAGACCGCTTTCAGCATCATTAACCGGAATAATTCAATACCTGATAATAAGGGCTCCAGGCTGACCTCTATCGAATCGCAATTAAGCCGTCTTCAAAAATTGAAGTCCCACTATTTCAACCTTTTTGAGGAATATAAAATAAAGGACAATAAGCTATTCACTGAAAGAATAAATGAAATTGAGCTTCAAATAAACAAATTGGAAAAAAGGAAATCCGAGCAGAGCCGTTCTGAAGAAGCTACGGATGAAGAAAATTATGATGCTTATTTTTCCGGGCTGAAAGGTAGTATTTCTGCATTGGAGCCTGTTATCCTTAAACAAATATGCTCCCGCCTGATAAAATATATCAAAGCCTATAAGGATCAAGTTGATATAGTTTTGTATTTTTAACGCCTTCTCTGTACAGGGTGCAATTACTAAAATATCAATCAGCCCTTTTGGTCCTATCGGTTCAGCATCGGCAATGGTTTTTATTACACTGTGCCCGGTTATTTCCTCAAACTTTCTTATCCAGTCTTCCGCTTTTCCGAACCTTGTGTCCATTGTAGCTGCATTTGTGGAGAATATTGGATACACATTTGCATTTTGCTGGATCAGATTTTCTACTTCAGGTATTAGTTTTTCAAATGTACAAAATGATCCGGTTACTGCTAACCCGATATTAAGTCCTTCAACTTTCATAATCTACTCCTTTCTGCCTATATAGAATTTTTTGCATAGTATTGTAAATGTATGCTGCCGCCGATTTGCATGCTATTTTCCCGGGAATTCCAAGGGCATGAATTGTCTGTATCCCTTTTTCTGTTGCATATATAAAATCAGTTCCGCCGGGGGTTGATGCCAGGTCTAATATAAAAACATCGTTTTTTACCTTGTCAAGCCTGGTGCAATCTAAAACCATCGCGGGAATTGTATTCACAATTACATCCATTTCCCCCAGGTACAAAGAAAACTGATCCATCGGTATTGCATTCATGCCTCTTGCAGTTATCCAGGTAAGATCTGAGTCTTTTCTTGCTTCCACATAAACCTCCGCCCTTAAAGCCTTCAAATACTCAGAAATTAGCTTACCTATCCTGCCATAGCCAAGAACGAGTATTTTGCTTCCGTACAACGTCTCCTTAGTTTCGTTGATTAAAATTGACAGAGCACCTTCGGCAGTTGGTATGGCGTTTAATATCTGATAGCTTTCATCCATGCAGTAATCCATATATTCTATATTGTATTTTATTGCCATATCTCTGGAATAGCTGTTTATTGCTCCAAGTACAAGTGTTTTCCCTTTCCCCAGTTTTTTAAATAACTCTTCAATTTCAATATCAACGCTTGAATACTTAGAGTTGATTTTGTATACTTCCTTAGAAAACGGTACAGGGCAGACAATAATATCGGAATTTTCCAATGCTTTTTCAAGAGACAGGTAATTAAACACTCCCTCTATCTCTATCATATCCATGCCGTAGGTAGCGATATTATCTCCGTTCCTTTCCAGTATTGCTGCAAGTTCTGCAAGCCTGTCATCACCGCCTATAATAAGGTATCTTAGGCTCTTCATATATATTCCTCCATAAAAAAAGGTAATATATAATATGTCAATACTACCTTAATCGTGATAGTCCAATTATGACGCTTAATCCAGCTTTTAGGGAAATTTAAAAAGGTGTTGCGGATAAGGAGTATAATGCGACATAGTTTGTGAATTACTCCGGCTGTAGGGGAAGTATGTTCTCCTCACCTTCCAAAGCCAGCAAAATCATTGGCGAGGGTCCCATCTCTGCAGGCCCGTCTGATGATTTTACCTGGAGGTATTCCCGTTCCGGGGTCAATGGAAGGTTTCGTCAAAAATAGCTTCCCCACGCCGGTATTTGCTCTCCATAT
>ERZ795058.4162-NODE-4162-length-14370-cov-19.154942_pt1 | contig 14370 bp, 10 predicted proteins | sample MGYA00375142_ERZ795058 | MGnify/ENA primary metagenome ERZ795058 (study PRJEB30187, sample SAMN05720210) | activated sludge metagenome | isolation source: anaerobic digester from wastewater treatment plant | place: Japan | collected 2015-04-20 ... | reverse complement strand
GAGGGCGATCCGGCTTTTCTTGTTGGTCATTAACGGAGCATTCATATAAATTTTCATGCCGGGGCGGCACCCGCGAAGGATGAAAATGGTTTATAACGTCCCTACCGAACTTCTGACCATGGCAGCACAGTTTATTTTCTTACTAATATGCGATAATCTTGCATGATAATCAAAATCAGTCAATGATGGAAAACCTCATCGGTTTCGATGTCGCAAAGTGGCAGCAGCCCTTGACTTTCCGGCGATAATAATTAATCTTGATAGTAAATAAAAACGAGGAGGCGGATGATGGCAAACAAAAGCAAGGAGGCGCGGAAGGCAAAGGTCATCGATGCGTTGAACAAGGCCAGGGCTATGGAACTGCAGGCGATTCACCAGTATATGAACCAGCACTACAACCTCGACGATATGGATTACGGAGAATTGGCGGCAAACGTGAAGCTCATCGCCATCGACGAGATGCGTCATGCGGAGATGTTTGCCGAACGAATCAAGGAACTGGGTGGGGAGCCCACTACGGAGCCCGCCGACAAGGTGCGCAAGGGGCAGAAGGTGGAGGAGATATTCTCCTTCGATGCCGACCTGGAGGACGACACCATGGACATTTACAACCAGTTTGTCCTCGTCTGCCGGGAAAACGGCGACAGCGCCACGATGAAGCTGTTTGAAACGATAATCGAGGAGGAGCAGTCCCATTTCAACTACTTCGATAATGTGGACGATCACCTGGAAAAACTGGGGGCCTCCTATCTCGCCCGGATCGCCGGCACGCCCGCGGATACCGGTCCCGCCTCCAAAGGCTTCGTTACCGGCGGTGCCGGCGGGGTGGCTTAATTCCCCGCCATCTCCTGTAATTACCTACCCCATCCCCGTACTAACCTCCCCCTTGAAGGGGGAGGAATAAATGTCTTTCCACGCGACCGTCTTATTTTGGGGTAGCATAAATGGTAAGTACTGAAATACATGTTATTTGGAGAAGATATAATATTTCAAGATGCTTGCCCCATGTCATCTCTCATTCCCCCTCCATCTTGGCCAGGAAGGCATCGAGCTTCATCACACAGAGCAGTGGCTGTAGTGGGCTTTCCCGGTAAATGTCGAGGCAGCTTTCGTGCATCTCGCGGCTGAGGCTCGCACAGCAGTCCTCGAGAATGACGACGCGGAAATCGTTCGACAGGGCGTCGAAGGCCGAAGAAAGAACGCACCAGTGGGTCGCGATGCCGCAGAGCACCACCGTGTCGGCCCCGAAGAGCCTTAGGGTCTGGTCGATGTCCGTCTTGTAGAAGGCACTGAAGCGGCGCTTGGGTGAGTAGATGTCCGTTGCGGACTGTATGAGCAGGTCCGTCACCTCGGCCCCCTTCGTCCCACGGAGGGAGTGATTCTTCATTTTGCCCTGGAAGATGAAGTCTCCGGGCAGGAAGCTGTCCATGGAGAAGATCACGGGGATGGAACGCTCCCGGGCAGCGGCCGTGAGGCGGTTGATTGAGGGCACGATCTCGCGTCCCAGCTCCTTTATGGGCGTCGGATGAGCCCCTTCCAGGGTGTCCTTGAGCATGTCGACGATCACAATAGCGGGTTTCATGAGGCGTCCTTTCATTCGAGTAATTTTTTTGACATCGCTTCCAACGGTACGGACCGTAGAAGCACAGTATTCTCAAGTCAAGGAATACTTTATTGTAATTCGCGGGTAGTGAGAAGGTATATGGTTCGAAGGAGGTCTTCTGGAACCATCGGCTCATCATTTGGGAGCATCTCTCGTCGGGAAGTCTATTTAAGGCGCTTTTTGGGGAGACATAACCGACATGCCAATATTTTCGCTGCGTCATGCCGGATGTAATCGTACCAGAAGTATTAAGGACCCCTGAAGGAATGATCGTTATTATTTCTGATCGAAAGGTTGGATAAACATCCGAATTGCTCAATGGTAGGAGGGAGGCAGCAATATCCCCGATTTGAGGGTGTCGATGGCAATCTGTTTGTCCAAGTTCAGCCTCAGAGAAGCCGATCTATCACCGGAGATCGGGCGCAGAGCAAGCCCTGTTGTGAAGAGCGCCTCTCTTTCTTCTCCTGGAGAAAAAGATCGGTCCTTTTATTCCCACAAGGTATTCAAAGGATCCTTATCGATCAGGTGATCGAAACCTGACCTATCTCAGTGCGGCCACCTTCTGCAGGATGTAGAGCACGTCGGAAAGGCCGATCTTGCCGCTGCTGTTCCAGGCCGAGACGTCGGGGACGGCGGCCTGCACCCCTGCGCAGAGGAGGAGGATGTCGATGGCGTCAGCCAGCCCCGGTTCCTTTGCAATGCCGCAGAAAGTGATGTTAAAACCCTTGAAGTCCTGCACGGCGGCCGAGGAGATCGATTCGAAGAAACACTGGAAGCCCCCGGAATCGTCGTCGTACTGCCAGGCATAGGCGCTGGGGCAGGCCTTTTTGAAGATCTCGTAGTAGGGCTTTTCACCGTCTCCCGCCTGGTGGCCGGCGGTGATCCAGGCTGCATTGAACGGGCCGCCGACGCCGCGGAATGCCCTCAGTTTGGTGGTGCCATCGTGCTCGCTCTCCTTGCACTGCCCAAGGCCGCTGGTGGTCGGCGGCAGACAGAGATGGGCCTTCTGCGTCTTCGCGTTGGCGTCCGTAAAGCTCACCGTACGGCAGGCGTACCCCATGCCGTCATCAAAATATTTCGCCGTCGTCATATAGCCGCCGCAGGGCGTTCCGTCAGGCAGGGGGTCTGCATAGTCCGGCGGCGCGCCGCCGCAATACCTCACTTTGTTCAATTTGAAGTCAAACCAGTTGTAGTCGTTGAAATGGGGAATGTCGATCTGGGGCGAGCGGATGTACAGGCAGACACCCTGTCCGGCCGGTGGAGAATAGCCCGTGGGGTAGGTCGGAACGACGAACTGCTTGTCGGGGAAACAATCCTGGGTAGAAAAGGCCACCGGCGTCCCCTGGTTGGTGGAGGCCATGACCGGGACGTCGTCCCCGGTCCGATCGTCGGGATAGCTTTTCGCGCAGTACATTTGGACATATGTGGGCAGTCCGAAGGCTAATGTGGCTGTAGTGGCGGCACCGCCCGCGGTGGGGCTGAAGGTGGCCGAGACGATGCAGTCGGCGGTGATGTTCCCGGTCGTATAGGTCGTCCCGGACAGGGCGCCGCTACACCCGGTGACGTTCTGAATCGTATAGCCGCTGCTCGCCGTGATCGTCAATACGGCGGGATGGCCTGCTTTCAGGGGCTGCTGGGGGTTATTGATGCCGATGTTGCCCCCGGCCGTAACCGCCGTTGCGGCGTTGCTGCAATCACTGGTTACATCCGTGTCGTTGCCCGATGCGTCCTTCAGGATATAGTCGCTGCACTTCAATTCCGCCGGCGGGTTGGGGCTGGTGCATAGATGGCAGGGCCAATCGCAGCCGATGACAGTGCTTCCGGACTTCTTTTGCAGAACCGACGGGCAGGAGGCCTTCAGATCGCCTTGGCAGGCGCTGGCGAAACAGGCCACCTTGTTTTGCGGGAAGGCGATGCCCGCCAGTTTATGACAGCCGCCGATCGGGGTGACATTGACTGGCAGATTGTACCCGGAGGCCATGCTGACGTCGTAATTCACATTGTCCGTATTGATTGTGGCCTCGAAGAGCGAGATGGGGGACATGGGTCCTGTCTTTTGAACCGCACAGTCCACGAGCCCTTCCGTTCCACCCGCCGGGTTGCACTGGCCGGTGAGGCAGTTGAGTTTGTCCCCTGTTTTTACACAGCCGGTCCGGGGCCAGAAGACCCCGGACGTCCACAGCTTCGGCATGCAGAAGACGGCGGTGACGCTGCACAGTCCGCCCGTGCAGGACGCCCCGCCGCTGCAATCCGCCGCTTGTGCGCAGGTGCACTGTCCTTTTACCGTATCGCAGACCCCGGACGCGCAGTCCGCATGCTGTTTGCACCGTCCGGCCAGGGCCCAGTTGCCGTCCTGAGGGGGATAGGATTTAGAGTCCGTGCTGTCGTGCTGTCCGATCCAAACCGGGAAGGCACACTGATTGGTAAAGGTGAAGATATAGGGCTGATCGCCGGAACAGACGTCGGTCCCCCAGGAGGGGGCGGCAAAAACGGCCGGTAGTGCCAGAGCCAGAACGAGGGCGATCAACTTCCACTCCGAGCGGCGTTTCGCTCGATCTCCCAATACGACCCGATTAATCGTGAGAGTTCTCCCTATCGAAATTAACGACATGAAAATCGATCTTTCTTATTTTATAAAACAAAAGACGGAACGGTGTCAATGCAAGAAGACAACAGAGAAGGTCGATTTCACTGAACTATCCGGTTTTCAATAATGATGACCTGGTAAAAAGTCATCATTGAGACGACGATTTAAAAAGCTCCAGAGGCAAGGCGCACGAATCCTGAGGAATGAGACGTACTTGGGCGTACGTCGCAGTGACGAAGGATGAATCGCAACGCCGCATATGGACTTTTTACGATGTCGTCAATAATTTCTGTTGAAGGATTGATGAGGTTTATATGGTGTACAGCCAAAAGCCAAAAAAATGTGAACGAGGCGAAATAGTACGCGGCGAATGCTCCTTGGGAGGGAATTGTTTTGGCTCGGCTTATTTCGGGATCGTCCGCTGCCGTGAAGATGCCAGCGTGTCCGGCCTCAGGGAAACAGGCCAGCCCGTCGTCCTTAATTGCCGCTTCCCGGATCGGCGAGCGGGAGCTCTTGGCGAAGCTGGTGTATGCGGAAGTGATGTCAACAGGATTCGGTGATGACTTTCTGGTGTACGCCTCCATCACCTGGGGCGTCATGAACCGGGTGTGGTTGGGAGAGATGTCGGGAACCATGCGCCGTGCCTACGGCCGGGCATCCGGGGCGTGATCTTCAAGAAGGCACAGTTTAAACCCGCCGTTTCCGGAAGGTCCGCCTTTTCGTGATCTTTCCTCCGCCCCGACAACCCCTCCTGCCGGATCGTGGAAAAAAGGCGTCCGAGAAGGCCCTGGCCGGGAAAGAAAACCCCTTTATCCAGACGGATCGGGCAAAGAAGAAGACCCGTCTATCCCTGGTGAATTTCTTTTATCCCAAATCCATCCAGGCGAATGGGCTTTTAGCGCTCCGGAAGGGAAGCGGTGACCTCACCTTCATCGGCGATGTTCCGACCGGGGGGCGGACCCTTTCCACCGATCGGGTCCGCTTCTATATTATTGATAAGACATTGCTTTTGAAGGGATGGAGTATAGGAAGTCAGTTTTCTCAAGTCACGATGATCTTTTCTTTGAAACTCAGGGGCAGTGACAACCTATGTGGTTTGGCGACGGTCTTTCTGTAAACATCGGCTCGTCATTTTGCCGCATGGTTCGTCCTGAAAGATATAAAAGTACGCGTCCGTCGGATGAACCTTATTTTGGTGGGGAGGTTACCGCGGCGGCGATCTCCCGGCTCAACTTTGCCAATGCCCGGCTCTGAGCCGCCACATAGGCGGTATAATCAGGCCCGCTCATGTCTTCGGTGATTTCCGTGTACCGGACCAGGACGGTTTTCGCTCCGCTGTCGGTCGTGACGGTGACCGCCCAGTTGGCCTTCAGGATGATCTGCCCGCCGAGTTTGCCGTCTATCCGGAGGATGTCGATGGCGATCTGCCTGTCTAAGTTCAGCCTCCGTCCCCAGGGAAGGGAGACCACCCGATACGAGGGCAGGAGGATGGATAGATTCTCCGTAACCGTCCGGGATATTTCCTCTTGCAGCGATCCGGACCAGCGGTCGAACTCCGCAACGGTGATTTCGTTTTCTCCGGATAGACTGGTGATTTGCGGACGGTTCAACCGATCCGGAATGGCGACGGGGCCGAGACCGATAAGGGAGGCGTCTTTGGTTGCCGCGGCGGCTGTCGGTCCTGGCGGCGCCGCCAGCGTATTCAAAGTATAGAAGCGTGGTGACTGCGAAACCCCGCAGCCGGAGAGTGCCAATGCCACCAGCAGGAACAGCGGCCATCCAATTTTCATCGCTTTTCACCTCCTGTCTTCTTCTTGCCGGTAAAGACCGCCTCGGGATGCATTTCCAGATAGTCCGTCAGGGTGCGCAGGGAGCGGGCGATACCGGAAAATTCCCGCAGGGTCTCCTCCAGTTGATAGGCGACCTCCGTATTTCCCTGGGTAAATCTCTTCATGGCGGCGAGGTTGTCGTCCACCTTCTTCAGGGTGGCCTTGGTCTGGGCCAACGTTTCTTTGGCATCGGCGGCCAGTTGTCCGGGTACCCCTTCCGACATGGCCAGGGTCTTCTCCGCCTGCTGGAAGGCCCCGCGGGCCGCCCCGGAGGTTGCCTTGAGATCCGCGAGGACCGGACCTATTTGCTCATTCATCTTTCTTATCATCTGCTGGGCCTCTTTTCCGGCCTGGGCCAGTGATTTGACCCCTTCCCTGGTCTCCGGTGAATTGACGATGCCTTCTATCCCTTCGATAATTTTATCGAGTTTCTTGGCCATCTCCTTGATCGGCAGATCCCGGAGCGCCCTTGTCAATTCCTCATACTGGGTGGGTATTGTCGGTATCTCTCCGTATTCGTTAAGATAATTGTGAAAGATCGCTGGTCTTTCGGGATGAAAATCCAGGGTGATGATGAGCTGTCCCGTCACCAGACTCTGGATGTCCAACTGGGCTTTCAATCCCTGTGTTTCTACGAGATATTGAACGGCTTTGGCCTCGGTTTCCACCTTTTCCCGGGTCCTTAGATTCACAACGCGGTCCTGATCGAGTTCGATAATGACGGCGCTCAACAGCAGTTCTTTTTCCGGATGGTAAAAGAGCCTGATGTCGGCAACGGCGCCGACCTTGACGCCTTTGAAATAGACCGGAGAGCCCGTATTCAGGCCCCGTATGGATTCGTCGAAGTACAGGGAAAAAAATTTCCGCTCCTGGAAAAATTTACCCGAGGAGAAGATGACGACGGCCGCCGTCAATAAGGCCACCGCCCCGACGACGAAAAGGCCGATCATTTTCATGTTAGCCTGCTTGCTCATATCCGGGCTCCATAATATTTTAACATATTGTTTTTTGCACTTTCTTGTTCCAGTCCCGGAAGGAGGGGGCACCACCGATAGCTCCCGTAACCGGTACGGTGGATTATGCGGAGAGGTTTTCTCGGAAATTGAAGTTTCATCAGCATCCCTCCCCAATCGCGGCAGGGCGGCCGTCTGCCAGGGAACCGCCCCGGGTCAGAAAATTCCGCACCACCGGGTCCGTCGCTTCCGCCAGCAGGCTCTTCGGGTCGCCGGCGGCGATCATCGTTCCGGCGGCGGCGTCCAGAAAGACGGAATTGTCGGCAATGGCGAAGATGCTGGCCAATTCATGGGTCACCACGACGATCGTGGCGCCCAGACTGTCCCGGAGCTGGAGGATCAGGTCGTCCAGGAGCCGGGAACTGATGGGGTCCAGGCCGGCGGAGGGCTCGTCGAAGAAAAGGATCTCCGGATCGAGGGCCATGGCCCGGGCCAGCCCCGCCCGCTTCACCATGCCGCCGCTGATCTGGGCAGGATAGTAGTCCTCGAAGCCCTTCAGCCCTACCAGGGCCAGCTTCAATGCGGCAATCTTCCTGATCTGACGTGCTGAAAGCTCCGTGTATTCCTCCAGGGGCAGGGCGATGTTTTCCGCCAGGGTCAGGGAACTCCACAGGGCGCCGCCCTGGTAGAGGACGCCGAAGGTGCGGGTGATCTTTTCCCGGTCGCCTTCTTCCGCCTGCCAGTAGTTGCGGCCGTGGAAATATATCTCCCCCCGGGCCGGCTTTTTGAGACCGATGAGATGCTTGAGGAGGGTGCTCTTCCCGCAGCCGCTCCCCCCCATGATAATGAAGATCTCCCCCCGGCGGATGGTGAATGTCAGGTTCCGCTGGAGGACGAAGTCTCCGTAGGCCATTATCAGGTCTTTAACAGCGATATGCGGCGCGTTGATGTCGAAGTAATCGCTCAATCTATATCCCCAGGATGTTGCACAAGACCGTAATCGCCGCCGTGGCGATGACGATGGCGACGATGGCCGTCACAACCGCCGAGGTGGTCGCCTTTCCCACGGCCGCGGCGCTCCGCTCGCATTGCAGCCCCCGGAGGCAGCCGATGGCGGCGATCAGCACCCCGAAAACGGCGCTCATGAACAGACCGACCCACATATCGTTGAGGCGGATGGCGCCGGTTGTCTGATGATAATATTCCAAAAAATTGAGATCCAGCATGGTTACCCCGACGATGAAACCTCCCAGGACGCCCATGAAATCCGCATAGAGACACAGAAGCGGCATCATCAAAAACAGGGCGATCATCCGCGGCAGGACGAGGTAGTCCATAGGTGGTATCCCCAGGGTCTTGAGGGCGTCGATCTCCTCGGTGGTCTGCATGGTGCCCAGTTGGGCGGCGAAGGCGGCACCGGTCCTTCCCGCCATGATCACCCCGGTCATGATCGCCCCCATTTGTCGAAAGATGCCGATGCCCACAAGATTGGCGATATAGATCTGGGCGCCGAACATGCTCAACTGGATGGAGCCGACGAAGGCGAGGATGAGGCCGACGAGGACGCTGATCAGGGAAACGATGGGCAGGGCCTGTATCCCGGATTCCTGGATTATGACCAGCAACTCCCGGCGCCGAAAGCGGACCCGGCCCCGGAACAGCCGCCCGCAAGCAGCCGTCGCCTCGCCGATGAACGAGAGGACCTCCGCGGTGCTTATCCAGAGACCGTAAACGGCTTGGCCGAGGCGCTCCATCAGGGTCGGTCGCACCTCTTCCTGCCTGGCCCCGGCCCGTTCCGGCACCGCATAGGCCAGTTTCAGCAGGCCCGCTATTCCCGGCGGCAGGCTTTCCCGCTCCACCGCGATCCCATGCCGCTGTGCGTAATCGATGATGTCGATGAGAAAGGTGATCAGGACGCTGTTCCATCCGGTCAGGCCTGAACAATCGAAGGCGATGTGCAGGGGCGCCGGGGATTGTTCCAGTTGATTTTGGACCGCGGCAAAGGGGGGATAATCCCCCCCTTCCCGCCAGTTCCCCAGTAAGGAAATGACCAGCCTCCCCGCCTCCGGCCGGCTAAACTGCAACATTTTACGTTATGTTCTGATCGAGGGCCTGGGATACCTTTCGGGCCAGCCGGCTTTCAGGATCGATCCTGGCGTCGCTGATCATCATTATTTCCATGGTCATGGAGATGCATTTCTCCCGTTCTTCCTTGGTTGGCAGGAGCCTGGCCAGGGACGCGATGGCCCGGTCCTCGTCGATGAGGAGCATGAAGTACTGGTCCCGGATCATTTCCCGCCATTGTTCCTTGCTGATCTTGTCTTCAGGGTGTTTCGCCTCGAGCCTGTTTGCGATGAGACTGGATCGGTAGTCGATCATGCCGATGTGGATCATCGCGGCCATCACGAGGCGGATAAGGGCTTCATTGAAACCGCCTTGGTCCATTCTGTTTTTCAGCTCTTCGACTTTGTGGTGGATCGCCGCTTCCCGGTCCGCGTTTTCCCTTTCCAGGACTTGGGCCTGACGGCCCGGAAAGAGGGGGGCCAAACCCAGCGGACCGTAAATCGTCTTGAACAGGTTCCGGTAGGAATCGTCTCGCAGCTCCCGGTAGGAATCGAGAAAATCTTCGATGGTCTGGGCCATGTCCCGTTCGAGAGCGGCGTAATAGTTGCCCGCGCGGACGGGCCGGCGGTTTTTGCGCACCCAGTCCGCACCGATCCGGAAAGAGACCATGCCGGGATTGAAACGTTCCGAAAAGAGGTAGTATTTCATTCGGCTGGGGTTGAGCCAGCGAAGGATCTCCGCCGATTGTTCCGTGGCCATGAGGCGCACCAGGGGGCCGAGAAACATCCGGTACAGTTCGTCATTGTAATCGGATACTTCCGCCACGGAGGAGAAATAATCCTCGTCCCGGATCTCATCGCTCATGGCCGTGATGTCGGTTATTTTCCGCATCTCGAAGCGGGCCACATATTCGCCGGGGATTAGTTCGGCATGTTCCATGAAGAGGCTTTTCTTTTCGATGATCATTTCGTAGAGCCCCGGCGGCAGCGCGTCAATCATCTCCAGGGTATTGACGAATTCCTGGTGCTGTTTTTTGGCGATGGAGGTCCCCACGAAGATCCCCAGATGACCTACGTCGGGATGGAGGGTATAGACAATGGTCTGTCCCTCGGTTAGGATTGCCTGGTCGGAGCCGTAAACATCGACGATCCAATTCAGGGCCTGCTGGGGCGGGGTGATGTTGTCGCCCTGGGAGGCGAAGACCACGACGGGACACTTGATGTTCCGAAGATCGACCCGCCGGCCGTCCGGAAGGACCACGCCGCCTTTGGCGAGCCGGTTGCCGATGAACAGATTGGTCACGATGCCGTCGATCTCATCGGCGTTCATGAGGAAATAGCCGCTCCACCACTTCTCGAAGTTGAGGTAGCGCTCCGCCTCCTGGTCGACGTTGGCGTAGAGATTGTATTCCTTCCGGAAATAGGTATTGGCGGGATTTAGGTTCTCGAAGTTCGTCACCAGGTAGGAGCCGTCGAATTTGCCGTTACCCAGGTCGCAGGTGAGCGAGGTGAGCCACTTGCCTCCCAAAAGGCCGCCGGTGTAACGCATGGGATTCTTGTTCTTGTTGCCGGCCCAGTAGGACATAGGGGCGCCGTTGAGGATGATGGTGCCCATGAGATCCGGTTCCATGGCGGCCAGAGAGGCCACGGCCCAGCCGGCCTGGCAGTTTCCCATGACGCAGGGCCGGGGCGCTTCCGGATGGCGGTGGATGACTTCCTGGAGGAACAGGGCCTCCGCATGGCCTACATCGACCAGCGTCTGCCCCGGCTCCGGCTTGGGGAAAAACATGACGAAATACACGGGATGGCCGGCTCTCATGGCGACGCCCACCTGAGATTCATGCTTGGAACCCCCGATTCCCGGCCCGTGTCCCGCCCGGGGATCGACGATGACGAAGGGACGCTTTAGGGGATCTATCTTCAGGCCCTCCTCAGGAATTATCCTCAGGAGGGCGTAATTGACGGGATTATCCAGGGTTCGTCCGTCGATGATTGTTTCGTACCGGAACTGCAGCACCGGCGGCTCGCCTTCCTTTACGTGCTCCAGAAAATTGTCCCCCCGCCGGCGCATGACGTCCCAGAAGAGGATGGATCGCTGGCATGTATCCACCAGGTATTCCCAGGCCTCGCGCGCCGCGGCGTTCCCCTGCCAGGCCTCCTCCAGGCTATGGAAGAGCGCGGCGGGATCGTAGGCGTCCAGACATTTCCCCCAGGGAACCTCCGCCGGCGCCAGGGGGGCCTTTATAGCGCCCTGCCAAATGGCCACGCTGGATTTAAACAGATCTTTCAGGAGGACATTGTCCTTCCAGAGGTTTTCGAATCCCTTGAAGAACGCGGCGGGATCGAAGCCCGGAAGGATAGGTTTCGGTTTTTCCCGGTGTTCCGCCTCTTTCCCCGTTCCTGCCGTTCCGGACTCCGGCCTCGCCTCCTCCTTCTTCGTTGCCGGCCGCGAGGCCGACTTGGAGCTCCCTCCCATCGACGCGGCTTCATCCACCGGTTTGGTCGGTTCTTTTGTCTTTGCCGGCGAGAATACCGACTGAGCCGCCTCTTTGATCTTTATCGCCTTTTCCTTCTTCGGCGCTGATTTTCCGGCCATAGCTGCTTCCTCCTTGGCAAATAAGATTACAAATCATGTAAGCAGATGAATCCCTTTTCAGACAAATTGCCGGCGCTCGATGGATTCGATGTACCCCACGTCGCCGGTTTTGATCTCCGCTGCGTTCCCTTCGTCCGTATCGAGGTGCATATCCAGGCGGAAGTTCTGGTCCACCCGGATCAGCACGTCACCGAAGATGAGCCCCCGTCCGCCTTCCTTTCGGACCCGGACCACGTCCTTGTCCCGGAGCCCTAACTTCAGGGCGTCGTCGGTGGACATGTGAATGTGGCGTTTGGCGCAGATCACGCCCTTTTCCAGGTGAATCTGCCCTGCCGGACCCACCACCGTGATGCCCGGCGTGCCTTCGATGTCGCCCGAATCCCGGATGGGGGGATCAATGCCGAGCTTGAACTGCTCCGTCCGTGAGATCTCCAGTTGGCTGTATTTTCTTGCCGGTCCGAGAATCCGGACCTTTTCCAGGCTCCCCTTCGGGCCGATGAGCAAAACCGTCTCCTCACACGCATACTGCCCTGGCTGACTGAGTTCCGATTTCGGCGTCATCGTCCGGCCCGCGCCGAAGAGCAGCTCGAAATTTTCCTGGGTCAGGTGAATGTGGTGTGCCGAGATGCCGAGCGGTACCGGAGTGGTCTTGAAAACCTGCAGATCCTCTTTGGAACGGACCAGACCGATGGCATGGAGGGTGTTGCGGGCGATCATCCGTTCCTCGTCGGCGGGAATAACGAGAACCCTTACCCGGGCGTTGGGCTCGGCAATATCTGCCACTTGGCCTCTTTCCGGCCTGGTTTCGCGGTTTACCTTGTGGTCGATAGTCATCCCGAAGGCCTCTAAACCCTGAAAGATCCGGACCCGGATCTCCGGGGAGTTTTCTCCGATGCCGCCGGTGAAGACTACCGCATCGAGGCCGCCCAGGGCGACGGCGTAGGCGCCGATGTACTTCTTGATACGGTAGCAGAAGACGCTGATGGCGTCCCGGGCCGCGGCGTCGCCGCTCTCCGCCGCGACAAGGAGTTCCCGCATATCGTTGGTCAGGCCGCTGATTCCCTTCAGGCCGCTCTCCTTGTTGAAGATGTTTTCCAACTCGGCGGCGTTCTTCCCTTTGCGGAGGAGATGAAAGATGACCCCCGGATCGACATCCCCGGAACGGGTTCCCATGACAAGCCCCTCCATCGGGGTCATTCCCATGCTGGTGTCGATGCTCCGGCCGTGGTCGATGGCGCATATCGAGGCCCCGCTGCCCAGGTGGCAGGTGATCATCTTGAGTTCGCTCAAGGGTTTCTTGAGAAAACTGGCGGCGTTGAGGGCGACGTATTCGTGGTTGGTGCCGTGGAATCCGTAACGGCGGATTCTTTCCTCGCGGCAGAGCTCGTGGGGCAGGGCGTAGGTGGCCGCCGCCGCGGGGATGGTCTGATGAAAGGTATTGTCGAACACGGCGACCTGCTTCGCCCCGGGGAGCAGCTTCCGGAACAGCTCGATGCCCTCGATGTTGTAGGGATTATGGAGGGGCGCCAGATCGGACACGGATTTGATCTGTTCCAGCACCTGGTCGTCGATGACCACCGGTCCGTTGAACATCCCGCCGCCGTGGGTGACCCGGTGCCCGACGGCCTTGAATTCCCTGACGTCCCGGACCGCCCCGACCTCCGGATCGGCCACGGCCGTCACCATGTGCTCAAAGGCCTTTTCCATGTCGGGGACATTGCCCAGGGAAAGGGTTTTCTTGAATTTGGGGGTGGCGATCTTATGGCGGGCGTCGGCGGAGCCGATCCGCTCGATGGTGCCTTCAATTACGGGATCGCGCTGCGTGGTGTCGAAGATGGTGTATTTCAGGGAGGAACTGCCGCAGTTGATGACGGAGATCTTCATCGGTTCCGCGGCGGAGGTGAAGTAGAGATCGTAGGGGTCGGGGCTGGCCAGCAGAGCGGCCTTGCGAACCTCCTGCTCCTTTTGATAGATGCCCAACTGAAAGACGACTTCCGTGAGATTTTTTGTGAACTTCATCATCGCTTCCGGATTTTTCTTTACCCCCCCCATAAAAACGGGCCGGGGGATCCGGATGAGGGTGCTGGGCCGTGTCGCCCGGTAATTGAAAGCCGCCAGATTTCCGGTAAAGACGGACAGGTCTCCGAAGATCCTCCCCTTTTCCAGCTTCGCCAGCACTTCTTCCGTTTCACCCGCGTTGGGAAGGGACACCGCAACTTCCCCCTCCAGGACAATCCAGGTGTCGTTGTGGGTTTGCCCTGTTTTTTCGATCTCGGCGCCGGCGGGGAAAGCCACCAGTTCCGCTGCCTGGACGCATTCATCCAGATCTTCGTCGGAAAAAAGAGCCATGAAGGGGATGCCTTTGAAAAAATCTTTCAGAGCCTTGGCCATACATTTTCCTCCAGTTCAGAGCCATCAGGTGTTTTCATTTGAAAATGTCCACAACTTGGCAAATATGTTCATTTTTAGTTATGCCCGGCCCGAAAGAGGCGGTTCTTTGCAACCGCCTTTAAGCCTTCCCCGCCGACATACCGCGCAAGGCGCTATCCCGCGTTTGTCGAATAATGCCGGGCTGACGATTCAGCCTATGACGGCGGAAACGGCCATTATCCCTTGGTTTCTGCTGTTGCCAGGAGATAAATCCTTTACGGGGAGGGAGCGGGCTTTTTTTCGGTGTAACCGCTGGCCATTTTATCCGCCTCGGTGATCCAGCCACCCCCCATGGTCTTATAGACATTC
>ERZ795058.4145-NODE-4145-length-14442-cov-8.931396_pt1 | contig 14442 bp, 15 predicted proteins | sample MGYA00375142_ERZ795058 | MGnify/ENA primary metagenome ERZ795058 (study PRJEB30187, sample SAMN05720210) | activated sludge metagenome | isolation source: anaerobic digester from wastewater treatment plant | place: Japan | collected 2015-04-20 ... | reverse complement strand
TTGTCACTTTGTAGTTTGTTACTGGTAGGTAAAAATAATTAAAAACGAATAAGCTTACTTAAAATATGTTAAGATGATTATATAATTCATGAAAGTTACGCAGTTAGATAACAATTGGCACAATTTAGATAGTAGCGAAGTGATTAAGTCTTTTGGGCTTGATGTTTCTTTGGGTTTGGATTCATTAAAGATTGGGGAGCAAGAAAAGATTTTTGGTAAAAACAAATTACCCAAAGAGAAACAATTATCTCAGTTAAAAATATTTTTAAGTCAACTTAAAAGTCCCCTCATTTATATTTTAATTTTTGCAGGCGTCATTACTTTTTTCTTAAAAGAATATACTGATGCTTTAATAATATCAGTAGCCGTTGTTATTAATACCATTGTTGGTTTTATTCAAGAAAGTAAATCATCTAAGGCTCTCAACAAACTAAAAAAAGTTTTGAGTCTGAAAGCGATAGTTTTAAGAGAGGGACAGATTAAAGAGATTCAAGCCGAAGATTTAGTTCCTGGGGACATAATTTTTCTTAGGCCAGGAGATAAAGTTCCAGCTGATGGTCGTTTAATAGAGGTTCAAGAATTGAAGATAAACGAATCTGCTCTAACTGGTGAGTGGTTACCGGCCGAAAAAGAACAAGCGGTCTTACCAGCTGAAACTAGTTTAGCTGATAGGGATAACATGGTTTATATGGGAACTATTGTGGACGCTGGAAAAGGAAAAGCGATAGTCATAGGGACTGGATTAAAGACAGAAATAGGACAAATAACAAACTTGGTCAGAGAGACAAAAGAAGAAAAAACTCCTTATCAAAAAAAACTAGCTCGTTTTTCAAAAACAATTGGTTTAATTATTTCTCTTGTTTGTTTGGCAATTTTTGTTGAAGGTCTTATTACGGGTGGTGGTTTTATTGAAATGTTTACAACATCGGTGGCGGTGGCAGTGGCTTCTATTCCGGAAGGTTTACCTGCAGCCATGACAGTTATTCTGGCCATTGGTATGCAAAGAATATATAAAAAAGAAGGATTGGTTAGGAAATTATCAGCAGCTGAAACACTTGGAAATACTTCGGTTATTGCTACTGACAAGACTGGCACCTTGACGGAAGCTAAAATGACGGTTGCTGGAGTATTTGCTCTCTCAAAAGAAGACCAAGAAGAAGTAATAAAATATGGAGTATTGTGCAACGAAGCTTTTATTGAAAACCCCGAAGATGATTTTGATAATTGGATAATTAGAGGGACTCCAACAGAAAAAGCTATTTTAGAAAATGGTTATAGTTATAATTTAATAAAAAACGATCTAGACAAAACTTATCCTAAATTAGATGAAATTATTTTTAGCTCGGTTTATAAATATTCTATTAGCTTAAGAAAAGACGAAAATAATAATATTATCTGTTTTAAGGGTTCACCAGAAATTACTCTCTTAAAATCAAGATATATTAAAGAAGGTGAACAGATTATTGAAATAGATGAAAATAAAAGAAAAGAATTAAAAGACAAATATGAAGAATTGTCGGCTTTAGGTTATCGTGTTTTAGGGGTTGCTTTTAAAGAGACGGATCTAGAAAATCTTCCGAACAATCATCAGGGTCACAAAGATATAGATAATCTAATTTTTAGCGGTTTTATTTATTTAGAAGATCCAGTCAGAGAAAGTGCTAAGGATGCATTGCGAATTTGTCTTGAAGCAGGGATGAAACCAATTATTATAACTGGAGATAATAAACTGACGGCTAAAGCTGTGGCTAACAAATTAGGTTTAAAAGCCGAGGACGAAAATATTTTAGAAGGTAAGGAGTTAGATAAATTATCAGATGAAGAATTAGACCAAATTTTAGAAAAAATAAAAATATACGCTAGGGTTGAACCAAAACATAAATCAAGAATTGTTTTAGCTTGGCAAAGGAAGGGAGAGATAGTGGCAATGACCGGAGATGGCATAAACGATGCTCCAGCTTTAAAGCAAGCAAATATCGGAGTGGCTCTTGGCTCAGGGGCAGAAGTAGCCAAAGAAGTGGCTGACCTAGTTTTATTATCAGATGATTTTTCTGTTATTGTCGCGGCGGTTGAAGAAGGTCGCTCTATTTTAGATAATATTAGAAAAGTTATAACCTATCTTTTGTCTGATAGCTTTACAGAGGTTATTTTAATTGGGGTTGCCATGTTTCTTGGTTTGCCCTTACCCGTTACGGCGGCCCAGATATTATGGATTAATTTAATAGAAGATGGGTTGCCCGGGGTGGCTCTAGCTTTTGAATCAAAAGAAGATGATTTGATGAAGAGAAAACCGCAAGGACTAAATGTCCCGCTGTTAAATAAAGAGATGAAAATAATAATTTTTATCATTGGTTTAATTACAGATTTAATTTTATTGTCCCTTTTCTTTTGGTTATCAAAGAAAAGCTTAGATTTAAATTATATGAGAACAATCATTTTTGCTTGTCTGGCCATTGATTCAATTAGTTATGTTTTCTGCTGTAAAAGTCTAAGGCATAATTTGTGGAAGATAAAATTATTTGATAATAAATTATTGGTTTGGTCTTGGATAATTGGTATAATCGGATTGCTTTCAGCTATTTACATACCAAGTCTGAATAATATTCTAGGGACAATACCTCTTGGATTAAATGCTTGGGCTATCGTTATTGTCTTAGCCATTATTAATATTGTTTTAATTGAGGGAGTTAAATATTATTTTATAGCCAGGCACAAGACCGACCAATAAATTAATAATATTAATTATAATTTTAGAAATTATGCTTGGATCAAGATTAAGTTTCCCTAAATATTGGATATTCGTGACCATCGGGATTGTCGCCAATATTTTTATTTTTGCTTTTTTATCTAGACAATTAGAGGAAAAAGTTTTTAATGATATTGTTTCAAGAAGTGAAGCATTGTATCAAGAAGATTTAATTAGTGAGCTAAGGTAAAGGCACAAACTTTTTTAGCCTGAGCTTCTTTTAGGACAAGACTGGCCTCCTTAAGCGTTCCACCAGTGGTGACAACATCATCAATTAAAAGAATTGTTTTGCCCTTAATTTTCTCCTTGTCTTTAACAAAAAAAGCTCCTTTGATGTTTTCTAGTCTTTTCCTTCTGTCTTTTATTTCGGCTTGAGGTTTGGTTTCCCTTTTTTTGAAGAGCAATCTCTTCTCAAAAGAAAAAAGATTATATTTATCTTCTTTGCAAAAAGCTTTAGCTAGATGTTCAGATTGGTTATATCCTCGTACCCATTTCTTTTTTCTGGACAAGGGGATGGGTATAACTAAAATTTTTTCTAGTGGATTAACTTTGTAAAATAAAGGTAATTTTTGTTTAGTTAGATGAAACATAATTTTCCCTAATTGATCAGCCAATCGGTAATTATGGCGATATTTTAAACACCAGATAGCTTTCCTTGCGATAGTGTCTTTGTAACTAAAAACAGAATAAATATTAGGGCCAGCTTGTTCTTTTTTTTGTGCTATCTTTGATAAGCACAAGGGGCAAATTAATTGACCTCTTTCTCCACAACCAAGACATTTTTCCGGAAACAATAAATCAATTAAAATATCTTTTGCTTTACGGACATTTTTCCCCGTTTTCATATATTCATTTTACTATAATTATGTTACAATTAACACATAATAGGACGAATAGAACATGGACAATTCATTAAAAAAAATAATCGCAGACGGCTTAGCTAGCCTAAAAAATTCTTTTAGTAGTGGTGGTGATAAAAATCAAGCCCTTGGCGTGGATATTGGTTCTTCTTCTATCAAAGTAGTTCAGCTAAAGAAAAAAGGTGGACGAGCTGTACTTGAAACTTATGGGGTGATTTCACTTGGACCATACGGAGGAACGAGCGTTGGAGCTTTAACTAGTTTAAAAACAGAAGATATAGCCAGAGCCCTAAAAGATGTTATGAAAGAGTCTAATGTCACGACGAAGTCGTCTATTTTATCTATACCATCACTGGCTAGTTTAATTTTTTTAGTTACACTACCAGGGGCAGTCAAAGAATCTGAATTAGAAAACATAATACCAATTGAAGCTCGTAAATATATCCCTGTTCCAATTTCAGAAGTAACTTTGGATTGGTTTGTTATTCCTAATGAAGACGAGATGCAAGAAAATGATAGTCCTAGTAACATAAAAAGAAATAGAGAAGTTTTAGTGGTGGCTATACACAATGAGACATTGACTCAATACAGAGAAATATTAAAACAAACCGACTTAGAAAGCGATGCTTTTGAAATGGAGATATTTAGTAATATAAGATCAACTTTTAATAATGAATTAGCTCCGTTTTTAATAGTTGATTTTGGGGCATCTAAGACTAAGGTTTCAATTGTTGAATCTGGAGTAGTTAAGGTGTTCCATGTTGTTAACCGTGGTTCTCATGATATTAGTCGTAACATATCTCAGGCTCTCGGAATGACTTTTGAGGAAGCGGAGAAATTAAAAAGGATGGTCGGACTAGATGCTAGTGTAAACCCCGAGGTAGAAAAAATAATTCGTTTGGCGGTCAATTATATATTCACAGATATAAATAGTATTGTCTTTGCTTACCAGAAGAAGTATAATAAAAATATCAGCAAAGTATTTTTATCAGGTGGAGGTTCTTTGCTTAAAGGTTTACTAGAAGCAGCTCGGGAAAATTTTAGAGTGGAAGTTTTTTATAGCAATCCTTTTTCAAAAACTGAAGCCCCCGCTTTTCTAGAGCCAGTCTTAGAAAATAGCGGTCCGGAGTTTGCCGTGGCAGTAGGCTTAGCTCTACGCCAACTATCTTAAAATATGGAAAATTCATTTCAAACATCTTTTATACCCAAGAAACCGATAACCCCAACTAAGGCTAAAAGCAATAAGCCTAAGAACCTTTTTCTTTTAATTGCTACTTTATTGGTTGTTATTTCAGGACTAGCAGCCGGAGGTCTCTATTTTTATAAAGCCAGTTTATTAAAAATTCAAGAATCTAGATCAAATTCACTATCTATCATTAGGAACAACTTTGAAGAGGAGACGATTGTAGAGCTCAGATCTTTTAGCCAGCGGATGGAAGCAGCCAAAAAAATATTAGAAGGGCATGTTGTATTATCACCACTCTTTAGTTTATTGTCTGAGATCACAATCCCCCAAGTTCAATATAATAGTTTTTCTCACGAATCAACAGATAAAGTTTTGACAGTTAAATTAGACGGAGTAGCTTTAGATTACCGCTCAATAGCCTTACAGGCAGATATGTTTAATGACCCAAGAAGTAGGTTTTTTAAAAATGTTTTATTTTCTAATTTGAAAAAAGACCTAGATGGCAATGTCAAATTTAACCTAGAGTTTGATGTTGAACCATCGCTTCTTTCCTATAGGGATAATAGTTTAACGATGTTTGAAAATTTTGATAACACTGAGGGTGTTCAAGAAAATTATGAGGCGAAAGAACAACAAGATTTATTAGACAATAGTATTGAAGAAAACGAATAGCTTATGAAAAATATTTATTCAATCTTATTAATAATCATTACCGGAGTCGTTTTCTTTTTAGCGGTTGACCCTTTTTACAAAGAAGTTAAAGAGATAAAAGAGGATATTTCAACTTACGATAACGCCCTTGATAATTCAACCGAACTACAAAGATCAAGAGATGATTTGGTTTCTGTTTATAATAATATCCGTGATGAAGATAAAGAAAAATTAAAACATTTACTGCCTGATAATATTGGTAATATTGAATTAATCTTAGAAATAGAAAAGATTGCTAATTTGCACGGTATGCCAATTGGAGATATTGAATTTGACGCCAGAACACTAGACGGAGGAGAGAAAGGGGGGAAGGTGGCTCAAGCTAGCCCGAAAGACTTCTTACCTTATGGAGTTTTCCCCATGAAGTTTAAAGTTACCGGAAAATATGAATCCTTTATTTCGTTCTTAAAAGAATTAGAACAAAACTTAAGAATAGTTGATGTTAAATCAATTGATTTTAAGGTTCCAGAGGCAATTGTTTCTTCTGACGGTCGAGTAACAGAAAATGATATATATGACTACACTTTAAAAATAGAGACATATTGGCTTAAATAAAACATGAAAAAGACAACCAAATTTTTAATAATAGTTTCAATTATAGGTGTTTCCTTGTTCTTGGGATTATATGGTCAGAAGGATAGAAAAGTCTCTTCTCTTGCTATGGGTAGTGCCCTAGAGAGCACGGCTGATTCTACAGCAAACCAAAAATCTCCCGTCGGTAACGAGATACAAGCAGAAATATCTTTTATCTCAACATTGTCATCTATAAAATCACTAAAAATTGACTCTTCTCTTTTCTCTGATATTTTATTTAGTAGGCTAAAAGATAATTCCGTCAAGATAGAGCCAGTTGTTCCCGGGCGTCCAAATCCATTTGCTCCAATAAGCGGAAAGCAAGACCAGTTAGCCTCGTCATCTAAGGTTACAACCACATCTCCAACCCAAATCACAAATAATTCAGCTGTTTTGAACGGGCAAGTTAATGTTGGGGTAAATGATGATATTTCAGATATATATTTTGAATATGGACCAACAGAAGGGCTAGGAAAGACAACGACAAGCATCAGTCAAACATCTTTAGTTGGAACATTTGTTAAAGGAGTTACTGGGTTATATCCAAGAACAGCTTATTTCTTTAGAGCCTGCGCTCGAATTAATAGAGTTGTTAGCTGTGGGGACATTGTATCCTTTACGACCAATTAATTTAATATGACATTAATAGAAGAACTAATCAAAAACGGCGTTCTTGATGCTAATCTGGCTATTAAAGCTGTTAAATTAGCAGAAGACAAACATGAAGGCAATTTAGATCAAGCAATGATTGATCTAAATGTTGACGAAGACAAAGTTTTAGATGTTAAGTCTAAAGTTTTTGGTATGCCAGTAAAAAGGATTGATCCCAAAAATATTTCACCTTCGGTTTTAAAGATGATACCAGTAGATGCGGCTAGAAATTATAAATTTGCCCCACTCAATATTAGTGATAATTTTTTAGAGGTTGGAATAGTTGACCCCGAAAATGTTAAAGCCATAGATGCCCTAACTTTTATAACGGCCAAGTTTAACAAGCCATTCAAATTATATCTAATTTCTTTTTCTCTTTATAAAAAGTTAATAGAAATGTATGACGGGAATTATAACCCAGAAGTTGAGCAAGCTCTAAATGAACTTGATACAGAAATTGCTAATGTCGGAGATGACGGAGTTGTTATAGAGAAAAGTCGAAAAGAATCTGATAAATTGAAACCAGGAGAAGAAGAAAAAATTGTTGAAGATGCTCCTATTATAAAAATCGTGGCAGTTATTCTAAGAAGTGCTGTGGAGAGCTTGGCCTCAGATATACACATAGAAAATACTGGAGATAAAGTCAGGGTTCGTTTTAGAGTTGATGGAACATTGCATACATCTTTAGTTTTACCGCTTAGCGTCTATAATGGAGTTATTGCCAGAATAAAGATTTTATCTAAATTAAGACTAGATGAAAAAAGAAAACCACAAGATGGAGGTTTTTCGGCCAGAATAAATAACAGCAAGATAGATTTTCGTGTCTCAACTATGCCAGCTTATTATGGTGAAAAAATTGTTATGAGAATATTGGATGCTGAAAAAGGGTTGTATTCATTGGACGAAATGGGGATATCAAAGCAAAACTTAGAATTGATTAGAAAGTGTATTTCTGCCCCGTATGGATTAATTTTGATGACGGGGCCAACAGGTTCAGGAAAGACATCAACCTTGTATTCTATGTTGACAGAAATAAGTAAAGAGGATGAGAATATTGTTTCCCTAGAAGACCCAGTTGAGTATAAGGTGGCAGGAGTAAATCAGTCACAAATTGCGCCGGAGATCGGATATACTTTTGCTACTGGTTTGCGGTCTATTTTAAGGCAAGACCCAAATGTCATTTTAGTTGGAGAGATTCGTGACAAAGAGACGGCCGAGCTAGCTATTCAGGCAGCTTTAACGGGTCACCTTGTTTTCTCAACACTTCACACTAATAGTGCTATTGGAGCAGTCCCTCGTCTAATAGATATGGGTATTGACCCATACTTAATTGCTCCGACTTTAAAACTTTGTATGGCCCAAAGGCTGGCTAAAAGAATACACCCAAACGGGAAGAAAAAAGTTTTAATGGACGAAGCTACTAGAGAAATGATTAATCACCAATTTGCTGATTTACCAGAAAAATATAAACAAGGATTAGAGATTAAAGATCATATTCACGAAGCTGTCCCTTGTGAAGAAAGTGCTACGGGGTTAAAGGGGCGAATAGCTTTATTTGAAATGTTTGAAATAGATAAAGAGATGCAAGAAATAATAATGAAAAAGCCTCAAGAGCAAGAGATATATAAATTAGCCAGAGAAAAAGGGATGTTGACCATAAGAGAAGATGCAATTTTGAAATGTGCCCAAGGGGAAATTCCATTTAGTGAGATATACAATTTCTAGTTTATTAGTTATAATTACTTTAGTATGAATTATCAAACTTTAATAAATGAATTATTAGAAAACTTACTTGCCCAAGATGGCTCAGATCTACATTTGGGCGAAGGCCGCCAGCCGGCCATTAGAATAAATGGTCAGTTAATTTTTTTGGCCAATTACAAACCTTTTGACAAAGCTATTATTTTAGGAATACTTGATAGTTTAGTTGGTAAAGAAAAGTTAGAAAACTTAGAAAAGGAAAGATCAATTGATTTTTCGGCTAGTCTTAAGGACAATGAAATTCAGATTAGAGGAAACGCTTTTTATCAAAGAGGTCTTATCTGTGTAGCGATTCGTTTACTCCCTAAACCAAAGACAATAGAAGAGCTTAATTTGCCTACTATTTTAAAAGATTTTACTCGTAAAAAACAAGGATTCTTTTTAGTTGTCGGTCCAGTGGGGCAAGGTAAATCAACGACATTATCTGCCATGATAAATACGATTAACCAAGAGTCTTCCCAGCATATTTTAACTATTGAAGACCCAATAGAGATTTTATACAAAGCGGATAAGTCAATTATAAACCAAAGAGAAATAGGTAGTGATGCCCCTGATTTTCCACAAGCCTTAAAAGCTGCTTTTAGAGAAGATGTTAATGTATTAATGATAGGCGAGATGAGAGATAGCGAAACGATGGCCGCTGCTGTGACAGCTGCCGAGACGGGTCATCTGGTCTTTGCGACATTGCATACAAACAACGCCTCTCAATCCATAGATCGTATTATAGATTCCTTCCCAGCCAATCAGCAAGGTCAGATTCGTTTGCAATTGGCTTCTAGCTTATTGGGAATATTTTCTCAGAGGTTAATTCCTCGTATTTCTGGAGGCAGGATACCAGCTTATGAATTATTGATTAACAATAAAGCAATCGCTAATTTAATTAGAGAAGAAAGAGTCCACGAAATAGATACAGTCATAGAAACATCATCGCAAGACGGAATGATAGATATGAATAGAAGTTTAATTGATTTAGTCCAAAAAGGTGAGATAAGCATGGAAAGTGCTTACCAGTTTGCCATTAACCCTAAGGCCTTAGAGCAAATGTTTTAATTATGTTATTCAATTACGAAGCATTTACAAATAGTGGAGAGAAAAAAACGGGAGCCGTTGAAGCAAACTCTAAAGATTTAGCCATTGCCGCTATTCAGCGTCGAGGTTTAATTGTTTCTACTATAACTGAATCAGAGAAGAAGGCCTTCTTTAAAAAAGATTTATTTGAGAAGAAAAAAATACCAATGAAAGACATTGTGACAATGTCTAGGCAGATGTCTACTCTTTTTGAATCTCAGATTCCTGCCCTTAAAGCATTTTTACTTTTATCTGAAAATACACCCAACAAAAAACTAGCTGGTATTTTGGCTGAAGTGGCTGATGATATAAAGGGAGGAACATATATTTCAGCGGCTTTATCAAAACACAATGAAGCTTTTTCTGAATTTTATGTCAATATGATCAAGTCGGGAGAAGAATCAGGGAAATTAACTCAAACTTTTTCTTATTTAGCTGATTATTTAGACCGACAATATCAATTAACTTCAAAAACTAAAAATGCTTTAATTTATCCAAGTTTCGTTATCGGAGTTTTCGTTATTGTTATGATTTTAATGTTTACCTTCATTGTGCCGAAGCTTTCAGACATAATTGCTGAATCTGGAACAGAAGTACCTTTTTTCACCAAGATAATAATGGGAGCTAGTCAGATTTTTGTTAACTATGGACTTTATATGTTAGCTCTAGTGGTTGTTTTGGTTGTTCTTTTATTGAGATATGCCCGAACAGAAAAAGGTAAGATATATTTTGACCGATTAAAAATTACTTTTCCAATTATTAAAAATATATATCAAAAATTATATCTTTCAAGAATTGCCGACAATATGGATACAATGTTATCTTCTAGTATACCGATTGTTAGAGCCATAGAATTAACGAGTTCGGTTGTTGGTAATATAATTTACCGAGATATTCTGAAAGAAATTACGGAGTCTGTTAAAACGGGTAATTCATTGTCGGCATCTTTTGGCATGCACGAAGAAATTCCATCAATTATGTCAGGAATGATTAAGGTGGGGGAAGAGACAGGGTCGCTTGGAAACATATTGAAAACACTCGGTAGTTTTTATGGGCGAGAAGTTAATGAGGCGGTGGACTCTATGGTTAGTTTAATTGAACCAATTATGATTATTGCCTTGGGTCTTGGGGTTGGAGTCCTTTTAGCCTCAGTCTTGATGCCAATATACAATATTGCTGGAGGCATATCATAGATATCCACAGACTAAAAAATTTGCACAATTTAATAATATTTGTGATACAATATAATTATTAGACATTAAGGTCGGTCTTACTTAAAGACTAAAAGTTAAATTATTTTAAATATGAAAAAAAATAAAGGTTTTACACTTATTGAATTATTGGTCGTTATTGCTATCATTGGTATTTTATCATCAGTCGTTTTGGCTTCTCTAAACAGCGCTCGTCAAAAAGGACAAGATACTGCGATTAAATCAAATTTAAACAATATGAGAGCGCAAGCGGAGATGTATTTTGATAATAATCAGTATTCTTATGGAGCCACGGGGGCTGATGTAAGTGATACTTCTAATGTTTGTGGATCACCCGACGGTTTAAAGGAGGGTTTTGAGAAGGCTAAAGCTATAGGTCAAGGTGGACATTGTGTAGTTAGTGGAGGAGATGTAACTGCTGGTGATGCTTGGGTTGCTTGGGTTCCCTTAAAGACAAAAATTAACAACCAAGAAGCAGTTTGGTGTATAGATAGTAGTGGTTTATCTGAGGAAAGGGCCGCAAGTGAGACTACATCTGGGGTAATAAACTGTAGAGACTTACCTCCTATAACAACAGAGTAATTAGTTTAAATAAATTAGACCTTGGTCCATATGAAAAATAAACAACAAAAAAACAAAGGTTTTACATTGATAGAATTACTTGTAGTCGTTGCTATAATTGCTATTCTTTCAACGATTGTGGTAGTTTCCATAAACGCAGCTAGGGCAAAAGGAAAAGATAGCGGAGCGATATCTCAACTGAACCAAGCTCGTAACCAAGCTGAAATTTATTACACCAAGACGGGTAGCTATAATGGATTATGTTCGCCTTCAACTCCAACATCAGAAGAAGTAGGAATATATGAATATGTTTTAGCGGCAGCAGAAACTATAGGTTTTGAACCCCCAGAAAATTATGTTCAGCCCTTAGAAGTATCGGGGGGTTATGCTTATCCGGCCCAGGGTTATGGTGTATATTATGCAAGGTGCCATGTGGCTCAGAATGATTTTCTTAATCCTCGCTGGGCAGCTCAAGTTCCCTTGTTAAAAAAGGATTCAGACAATAGGCAACAATTTTATTGTGTAGATTCAACTGGTGAGGGTGTCATAACTACGGTTGACCTTGGAGATCAGACTCTTAGCTCAGCGACTCAATACCTTGAGTGTATTCCTACCCCAGAACAATAACCTATTTTTCTAAACTCAAATAAATGCTATAATTAGTGCATGGAAAACCTTGCACTAATTTTGTTTTTTATATTAGGAACTATCGTTGGTAGTTTCTTAAATGTTGTTATTTATCGTTTTAAAACAGGTAAAAAAATTACTCGTGGCAGGTCTATTTGTATGACTTGTGGTCGTAAATTAAGATGGTATGAGCTTATCCCCGTTTTTAGTTTTTTGATTCAAAGAGGAAGATGCCGTCGTTGCCGTAGTCGTATATCACCTCAATATATATTTGTTGAAATAGGCACTGGTCTTTTGTTTGGGCTTGTTCTGTATAATTTCTTACCATATTTTTATTTTGCAATTTGGCCATCAATTCTACTTGTTTTACTACATCTAATTATATTTAGTTTGTTGGTTGTGATTTTAGTTTACGATTTACGCCATAAGATAATTCCAAATCATTTTGTTTATCCATTTATAATTATTTCTCTACTTTTAGTTTTTATTAATCCTCTACCAGTTGGACCACTGTTTATTTGGCCAGGCTGGACTAATTTATTGGCCGGACCAATATTAGCCTTACCGTTTGTTCTTCTGTGGTCTTTTTCTCGGGGTCGCTTAATGGGATTAGGTGATGGAAAATTAATTTTGGGAATTGGTTGGTTTTTGGGATTAGGGGCAGGTTTATTTTCTTTAATTCTAGGTTTTTGGGTTGGAGCCTTAACGAGCTTGCTACTAATGCTTTTCTCGCCAAGAATACTTGGTTTTAGAAAAAGAAAAATAGATATGAAAACAGAAGTTCCCCTAGCACCATTTCTAATTATTAGCCTGATTATCACTTTTTTCTTTAGTTTTGATGTAAGCACATTGGCTAGATTATTTGGCTAAAATGTTTAGAATATTTAAAAAAAAATTAAATAACCAAAGACAAAAAGGTATGACCTTAATAGAGCTTTTAGTGGCTTTGGTCATATTTTCTATTATTACTGGAATTGTTTTATTTAATTATGGAGATTTTAATGCTTCTTTAACAATGCAAAATTTAGCTGATGATATTGCCTTGACGGTAAGAAGGGCCCAAAGTTATGCCATAGGGGTTAGGGGAAGAAGTGGAGATTTTAATATTGGTTATGGGGTCTATTTTGACATAACACAATATAATTCAGAGTCTCCTGATACAGATCTTTACGACGGGACAAACAAATCTTTTATTTTATACAAAAAGTATATTCCTATTGATTCTGGCTCAAGTGATTTTTCCCCAGTTTACGAAAATGAAGATGGAACTTGCGACGGCAGTAATAGTGATTGCCTAGAAATGCTTTACATCACAAGTTCTGATTATATTAGTGAGATAAAGGTTAAACCGTCAGGAGGGGTCGAGCAGACTCTTGGTAACGAGGATAATAATCCCCAAGGGGTTAATATTCTGTTTATAAGGCCAAATCCTGAACCATATATTTGTGTTATGGAAAATGATTTTTGCTGGGGAAGTACAGGTTTATTGCCCTCGGATAAGCCGTCCATAGAATATGTTAAAATTAAGATTTCTAGTTTTAAGGATTTAGATTCAGAAAAATTTATAACTATATCTAATACTGGTCAAATAAGTGTTTCAAATCAAGATGACTAAAAAATACAAAAATAAAGAAAAAGGTTTTACTTTAATTGAGCTAATGGTGGCAACATCTATTTTTTCTATGGTTATGCTTGCTTCATTAGGTGCATTATTTACCTTGCTAGGAGCTTCTAAGAATTCTAGGGCGACTCATACCGCCATGGATAATGTTAATTTTGCCTTAGAGAGTATGACTAGGTCTATAAGGATGGGGAGTAAATATTATTGCGGTTTACCCGAAAGTCTTACACAAGGGAAGAATTGTATAGATACCCCCGGAACGGCAATCTCTTTCTTGCCACAAGGGACAGACCCTAAACCAGTTAGTTACAAGCTTGCTTCTAATAACAATGGGAATACTATCGAAAGATGCAAAGAACAAGACTGTGTGCAAGTAATATCTGACGCTGTTGATGTTAAAGAGTTAAGTTTTTATGTAGCTGGGGCTGAAGATGAAGCAGAACAACCTCGTGTTTTTATAAAACTAAAAGGAGAAGTTAAGGTTAAAGAAGAAATAATACCTTTTTTCATTCAAACATTTATAAGTCAGCGTAATTATTAAATATGGTAAACACAAAAATAAAAGTAAAAAATAAAAAGATTTCTATTTGCGAAGGAGGATTCACTTTAGTGGAGGCTATGTTTGCTATATTTATTTTAACATTTGTGGTTGTTGGATTAATGACCGTGGTTTCAAGCAGTTTGTATTCAGCCAGATATGCTAAACAAGAAATAACAATGAACTTCTTAATTCAAGAAGCACTAGATGGTATAAGGAACGATAGAGATAATAGAGTTTTTTTGGATGGAGTAGATTGGGAATCTTTTGTTGATGAATATAAGTATAAATGCTTGGAAAATAAAGGTTGTCAAATAGAAATTGGGGT
>ERZ795058.4139-NODE-4139-length-14458-cov-18.313407_pt1 | contig 14458 bp, 16 predicted proteins | sample MGYA00375142_ERZ795058 | MGnify/ENA primary metagenome ERZ795058 (study PRJEB30187, sample SAMN05720210) | activated sludge metagenome | isolation source: anaerobic digester from wastewater treatment plant | place: Japan | collected 2015-04-20 ... | reverse complement strand
TGGAAGGGAGATTCGGCGGGGACAACATCGCCGTACTCCACAGCGGGGTCTCCCGGGCCGTGCGCTATGACCAGTGGCGGCTTCTGGAGTCCGGCGCCCTATCCATCGCCGTGGGGGCCCGCTCCGCCCTCTTCGCCCCGGTCCGCAACCTGAGGCTGATCGTCGTTGACGAGGAGCACGACGCCTCCTATAAGCAGGATGAACGGCTGCCCTACCATGCCCGGGACATGGCCATCGTCCGGGGACGCATGGAGGGGGCGACGGTGCTTCTCGGTTCGGCTACCCCGGCGGTGCAGACCTGTTTCAATGCCGCCCGGGGCAAAGTATCCCGGCTGGTCATGCCGCGACGCATCGCCGACCGGCCGCTGCCCGCAGTGGAGATAGTCGATATGACGATGGAAAAGGCCCTCCGGCAGGAAGGGGCCGGCGCCGTCCTTTCCCGGCGCCTCCTCGCCGCCATCGACGCCACTCTCCAGCAGCGGCAACAGGCGCTGCTCCTCCTCAACCGGCGGGGCTATCATACCTTCCTGGTCTGCCGCGATTGCGGCCGTCCTCTCCGCTGCCGGAACTGCGAGGTCTCCCTGATTCATCACGCCGGCGACAACCGCTGGAAATGCCACTACTGCGATTATTCAGTCACTGGACAGTCCGTCTGCTCCCACTGTAAAAGCCCTCGTATCGGCACTTACGGCGTGGGGACGGAACGGCTGGAGGATGAAATCCGGGCCCGGTTCCCCACCGCCCGGGTCCGGCGCATGGACAGCGATACCATGGAACGGCAGGGGGCGCACGAGGAGTTGCTCCGGGCCCTCGGCGCCAACGAGATCGACATCCTCGTGGGCACCCAGATGATCGCCAAAGGGCACGACTTTCCCAACGTCACCCTCGTGGGCGTCGTCCTTGCCGACACCTCCCTTAATCTCCCGGACTTTCGCGCCGCCGAGCGGACCTTTCAACTCCTCACCCAGGTCTCCGGCCGGAGCGGGCGGGGCGATCATCCGGGGCAGGTGATCATCCAGACCTTCAACCCCGGCCACTACGCCCTCCAAAGGGCAAAAGATAACGATTACGAGAGCTTTTACCGGGAAGAAGTTAAGCTGCGCCAAAGCCTGTCCTATCCCCCCTTTGCCCGGCTGATCCAGTTTACCCTTTCCTGCCCCCACCAGGCCAGGGGGGAGCAGGCGGCAGCCGGGCTCGCCGCCCTGGCCCGGGAACTCCTAAGCGCGGCCGAAGAGCGCGGCGCGCCGGCGGTGGCGGGGCCGGCGGAAGCCCCCATCTCCCGGATCCGGGGGCGCTATCGCTGGCAGCTTCTCCTCAAGGGCGAAGACAGCCGCACGGTGCGCAAGCTGGCCCGGGAACTCCTGGCCCGGTTTCATGCCCCCGGGGTGCGGATCAAGGTGGATGTAGATCCGGTATATTTCATGTGACCGCCCCGGAAGATTTTACTTTCCCTTTGCAGCGATTTTCTATAAATACCGCCGGAGAAGCTACCGACACAAAAAGGGAGGTCCGCTCATCATGTCCAAACCGCGCTTGTTGTTCATGGGAACCCCGGAATTCGCCGTTCCGTCCCTGCGGCGCCTCATCGAGGCCGCGTATCCCATCGTGGGGGTCATAACCCAGCCGGACAAACCCCGAGGGAGAGGACGGCGCCTGCAACCGCCGCCGACAAAGGAATTGGCCACGGCCCACGAGCTTCTGATCCTCCAGCCGGAGCGGGTCCGGGACGAGTCTTTTCTCCAGTTGTTCCGGGGACTCAATCCCGATCTGGTGGTGGTCGCCGCCTTCGGTCAGATCCTGCCCCCGGAGATCCTGGAACGACCGCCCCTGGGATGCATCAATGTCCATCCATCCCTGCTGCCCAAGTACCGGGGCGCCGCGCCCCTCAACTGGACCCTGATCCGGGGGGAAACGACCACGGGGGTAACGATCATGATGATGGACGCCGGCGTCGATACGGGCGACATCATCATGCAGAGGGAAACGCCGGTGGCGCCCGGAGAGCTCTGCGACCTCCTTCACGACCGCCTGGCCCGGCTGGGGGCGGAGCTCCTCCTGGAAACCGTGACCCTGCTGGCGGCGGGGCGGGCGGTCCGGACGCCACAGCGTCATGAGGAGGCCACCTACGCGCCCCGCCTTAAAAAGGAAGACGGCTGCATCGACTGGCGTCGGGATGCCGGGACCATCGTGAATCTGATCCGGGGCCTCTCTTCCACTCCGGGAGCCTATACCTTTCTGGGCGGCAAGATGCTGAAGATCTATCGAGCCGCCCTGCGGCCCGGGGACACCGGAGCGGCGCCGGGAACCGTCGGAACGGCGGCGAAGGAAGGCCTCCCCGTGGCCGCGGGGAACGGTTGGGTTTATCTCCAGGACGTGCAACTGGAAGGCAAGAATCGCATGGCGATCCACGATTTTTTGCGGGGCTTCCGCCTTCCCGAACGGTCCCTCTGTGGGTAAGCATCGCCGCGGACGGAAAGGATAAGCAGGATCGTCATGGTTCCCCAGCAACCCCGCCGTCTCGCCGTCTCGATCCTCAACCGCATCGACACGTCCGGGGCCTTCGCCGAGCCGCTTATCGACCGCTGTCTCTCCCGGTGGCGGGACGGAGATCCCCGGGACCGGGCCCTGGTCACGGAACTGGTTTATGGAACCCTGCGGATGCGGGGCTTCCTGGACTGGGTCCTGGCACAGTTTCTCCGCAAGAACCTCGCCCCGGCGGAAGCGTCCCTGCGGAACATCCTCCGCACCGCCCTCTATCAGCTCTTTTTTACGGAAAGGATCCCTCCCCGCGCCGCCGTCCACGAAGCGGTCGCCCTGGCCAGGGCTGCCTGCCCCGGCCGGGAGGCCCTTGTCAACGCGATCCTGAGGGGCGTCCTGCGCCGCCGGGACCGCCTGCCCTATCCGGACCGCCGCGAGGATTTCCCAGGCTATGTTTCCGTCCTCCACTCCCACCCCCCCTGGCTCGTGGAGCGGTGGCTCCGACAATGGGACCAGGAGGAAACCCTGGCCCTCTGCCGGGCCAACAATACCATTCCCGAGACGATTCTGAGGGTAAACCGGTTGCAAACCTCCGGGGAAAAGGTTATAGAAACATTGGCCGGAGAAGGAGTCGTTGCGGAGAAAACCCGCTATGCCCCGGAAGGACTGGTGGTCCGATCCGCCGACAGACTCCTCCGGGATACCATCTCCTACCTGCGGGGAGACTTCCAGATCCAGGACGAGGCATCTCAGTTCATCGCCCGGCTGGTCCATCCCGTCGCCGGGGAGACGATCCTGGATCTCTGCGCCGGGATTGGCGGGAAGGCAACCCATCTGGCGGAACTGATGGACAACCGGGGCCGGATCATCGCCGTGGAGCTGCTTGCTAATAAATTCAAGCAGTTGCATGTTTTGGCGGCCCGCCTTGGCATCGGCGTCATCTCCACCGTCGCTGCCGACGCCACCCGCCCTCTCATGGAGGTCCCGCCGGGTTCCTGCGACCGGGTCCTCCTGGACGTCCCCTGCTCGGGGCTGGGAACACTGCGGCGTTGCCCCGAGATCAAGTGGCGCCTGGCGCCCGGCTGGTTGGCGCGCCACGCCGCCCTGCAGAAAAGATTGCTGGCCCGGGCCGGGGACTACGTAAAACCCGGTGGACGGCTCGTTTACAGCACCTGCAGCATCATGGCCGAGGAAAACGAGGACGTGGTAAGGCATTTTCTCGAACAACGGCGGGATTTTCATCCCATACCTGCGGAGACACCGGCGCCGGAACTCCTGGACGGTGACGGATACTTACGCACCTTCCCCCACCGTCACGGCACCGACGGTTTCTTCGGGGCGGTGCTGGAAAAGGAAACCCGGACGGGATAAAGGCCCGTATCTGACAACAGAGGATCATCGAAGAGGATCATCGAAAATGAAAACATTTTTTTGCTTGTTAGCGGGATTAATTTTGCTCCTCGGCGGCTGTGCCTGGAGTCCGGTCCTGTACCCCAACGCCCACCTGAACAAGGTCGGCCGGGACCAGGCGGATCGGGATGTTGACGACTGCCGGCAGCGGGCGGACACCTACGTGAAATCCGACGCCGCCAAGACGGTCGCCAAGGATACGGCCATCGGCGGGGCCGGCGGGGCGGTGGTCGGCGGGGCCATCGGCGCGGTCCGGGGCAGCTTCGGGTCGGATCTGGGCGTGGGGGCCGCGGCGGGGGCCGCCGCCGGTCTGGTTACCGGGGTGATCAAGGCCTCGGAACCGAGCGCCGTTTATAAAAGTTTCGTCAACCGCTGCCTGGGGGAAAAAGGCTACGAAGTCATCGGCTGGGAGTAATGACCGTGAAGAAGAAGGCGATAGTGATCACCGGCTGCGTCCTCTTGTCCCTGGGAGCGGGGGCGCTGTACAGCCTGCCCTATGTGGCGATCTACCGGATCATGGCGGCATTCGAGAATCAGGATGTTGAAAAGCTCGCCGGCTTGGTCGATTTTTCGGAAATCAGGGAAAATCTCAAGCGCTATCTGGCCGCCAAGATCCTCGGCGACCCGGCGGACAACCCGCCGGCGGCCACCCGGGACCTCCGCGATTCCCTGGTCGCCCGGATGGTGGATCGGGCCGTGGACGACCTGATCACCCCGGAAGGACTGGCCGCTTACATGAAAGAGCGTCTGGCCTCCCTGGCCCCGGCCGGCGACCCGGACCGGCCGTCCGCCCGGTCTCTGTTCATGGCCTTCCTGCGCCACGCCGAATTCGCTTACACCTCTCCCTCCGAATTCTCCGTCACCATGCCGGCGGCGGGAGAAGAAGGGGAGGCGGTGCGTTTCATCCTGAGGCGGCACGGCCTTACCTGGCAACTTGCCCACATGGAATTTTGATAAACTCGTAAAAAGTCGTCAATTTTAAGGCTGGACATGGAGGGCTCCCGGAGCGATAACGCCGGCGGGATCGAGACGCTCCGGAGTCACGGCCGGCGATACTTTACCTGCCGACGGGAGGAAAAGGGCATTTGAAGAAGCAAAAGATCGGCGACATCTGCCGTATCGATGACCAGGACCGGGCCGCCGCCGATCCGCTGACCCTAAATTTTCTCGAATCGCAGGCCTCCCTTGGGGATTCCCGCCTGCAACGGCGCCTCCTGAAGGAGTTGATCGGGAAATACGTCGCGCTGGAAAAACGGGTCACCGACCTGCTCCGGAACACCCTGCCCGCCCCCGTGGCCGAGGAGATCAAATACCAGGGCCATTACGCCCCACGCCCCTTCGACTGCACCATCCTCTTTCTCGACATCGCCGGCTTCACGGGCCTGGCCGAAAGGATGACCGGCGAGGCCCTCATCGATCTCATCGACGAACTCTTCCAGGGTTTCGACGATCTTATCGCCCGTTGCCGGGGAACCAAGATCAAGACCATCGGCGACGCCTATATGGTCGTCTTCGGGGCCCCGGCGGTCTATGCCGACCATGCCGCCCAGGCAATCCGGGCGGCCCTGGAGATCCTGAAATTTCTGCACGATTTCAACCGGCGCCACGATCATGCCGTGCAGATGCGGGCGGGGATTCACACCGGTCGGGTCATGGCGGGCGTCGTCGGCAAGGAGAGGATGCAGTTCGACGTCTTCGGCGACGACGTCAACATCGCCGCCCGGTTCGAATCTTCGGGCCTCAAAGGGCGGGTGAACGTCTCCCACGCCACCTACCTGGCGGCAAAAAATCTCTTCGATTTCGAGCCCCGGGGGGAAATAGCCCTGAAAAACAAGGCGGACATGCCGGCCTATTTCGCCGCCGCCAGGAAAGGAAACGTCCCATGAACCGTTCCTATCAATACGACCGGCCCATCCCCGTGGCCGACGGGATTTTCTGGGTGGGATTCCACGAAGAAAAAACGAACCTCCACTGCAATCCCTATCTGCTCGTGGAGGGAGATCAGGCGGTCCTCATCGACGGCGGCAGCCGCCCCGATTTCGCCGTGGTGATGATGAAGATCCTCCAGGCGGGCCTGCAACCGGGGCAGATCACGGCCCTGATCTATCACCACTACGATCCCGACCTGTGCGGCTCCATGCCCAATCTCGTCGATATTATCGACAATCCGGCCCTGAAGATCTTCTCCGACCCCCTGGACCGGGTGTTTCTCACCTACTATCTCGGCAAGGAGAATCACCCGCTGTTGAAAACCGTGAACTTTTCTGAAAGAGGCTATACCTTCAACAGCCGTAAGCTCCGGTTCATCCGGACCCCTTTCTGCCACAACGCCGGCAGTTTCATGACCTACGATACAAAAACGAAAGTACTCTTCACCAGTGATCTTTTCGGCAGCTTTTCAAAAACCTGGGACCTCTACATAAATCTCTCCCCCGGCTGCTACACATGCCGGGATTACCAAAACTGCCCGAACCGGCGGACCTATTGTCCTCTGCCGGACATCCTCTCCTTTCACCGGCGGATCATGCCCTCCGGCAAGGCACTGAAATATGCAATGGACCAGATCCGACCCCTGGACATAGACGTCATCGCCCCTCAGCACGGCGGCATCATCTCCAAGAAAGAGGACATCGCCTTTCTCATCGACAAGCTCGCCAACCTGGAGCGGGTGGGCATCGACGCCTACCTGTAAAAAATCCCGGCCGCCCCCGCCCAGACAGAGGCGATTCACCGCCCTTTTCCTCCGGCAGAGAGACAATCTCAAAGGCCATTAGCTTAAAATTTATGAATAATCATGATCGTTGTCGTCGGTAAAATTCTGCTGGGCCTGGGTTTGATGTTCACCGGCGTGCAGATGTTCTCATCCGCCCTCAAGCAATTGGGGAGCAGGCAGTTCCGGATGCTGGCAACCCGGTTTGTCTCATCCCGGGCGCGCACCCTGGCCTTCGGCTTGGGTTCCGGGGCGGTGATGCAGAGCACCATGGCCGCGCTGGTAATCCTGGCCAGCCTGATCAGTTCCGGGATGCTCTCGGTCTCACAGGCGATCACGATCCTGAATGGATTCAGCGTCGGAAACTGTGCCCTCGTCCTGATCGTCTCACTGGATATTACCGTTGGGGTCATGTTCCTGGTCGGCCTGTGCGGGATCGCCATGTATCTGACAAAAGACGAACGATACCGAACATATTTTCTCATCGGTCTGGGGCTGGGGCTGATTTTCTTCGGCATTGAAATGATGGTGGCCGGGGTCAAGCCGTTGCAGCAGGAGGCCTGGTTTGCCGGGGTAATGGAATTCGGCCGAAAATACTCCTTCCTGTCGATCATGGCCGGCATCGTGCTGGGATTCATCGTCGAGTCCTCAACAGCCGTGGCGCTGGTGGCGATAGGCCTGGCGAGGGAAGGCATCCTGACTGGTCCGCAGGCCTTCCTGACCATGTATGGCGCGGCGATCGGTTCAACCATGTTCAAGGCGATTATCGGGCAGGCGTTTCGCGGCACCGCGCGGCAGCTAGTACGTTTTGTCAATATTTTCAATATCTTCGGGTCAGTGGTATTTATTCTGCTCTATTACATAGAGACCTGTTTACATGTGCCGCTGGTGATGGCCTTGTTGAATTCGTTCCTTCCCGACCTGGACGATCAGGCGGCATGGGTGTTCCTGTTGTTCAATATGACCTCGGCAATCTTTTTTATCGCCATAAATGGACCGCTGACTCGCTGGCTGGCAAGATCTCTCCCGCCCTCGGAGGAAGAGGACCTGTCACATCCAAAATATCTATCGGAATTCAAGCCGGAGGACCCGGACACGGTCCTGGAACTGATCCGTCTGGAACAGGCGCGGGCATTGGAACACATTGCGGCATTTGTTGCTACGGTTAGAACGGAGTATGCGGGTATCGGCCTGGACGCCCGTTATGCCGCATTCCAGACCCTGGCGGGCGAGGTAGGGGCTTCACTGTCCAGGGCGGCAACCATGCGGATGCCCCAACAGACAGCCAGGAATCACGCCTATTTTCAGACCTGCCAGGCGCTGATTGATCAACTCGCCGAAAGTACCGTCTCCGGCCTGAAAATCATCCGACGGGCCGGAAGGTATCCATCTCTGGTGGAGATCACGGACGTTTGCGTGGAAGCGATGGACTTTCTTTTGAATTATGCCGCCGATACGGTAAAAACTAACGATCCCGAGCAGGTACGGCTCCTCCTGGCCCTCAGTTCCCGCAGCGGCCCAACGCTGGAACAGTTGCGCAAGGCCTATATGGACAGCGACAAACTCGGTTCGGCAAAGGAGAAAGGATGCCTCCTGGACCTGACCGTGATGATGGAAAAGTGCATTTGGCTGCTTAATCGTCTGTTTGTCCTTATGCAAACAGAAAACGAGCCGCTCACAGATAATCAGAAAATTTAACGAGGCGGAATGATTGACGTCCGCCACGGGGATGGTTGAAATCTTCCTCCTTTGTTACAGCTATGCGTGGTCATGATAAGCCATGATCGCTTGGCATCAAGGAGCAATCCTAAGGTACCTGATCCCCGGAACTCCCGGGAGGCTTGATCGTAAAGCCCGTCTCCATACGCCAGGGCCGAAAAGGCGGTAAGGGCGTGTGGCCCGGTCATGCCGTTGGCCTGTTCGATGGAGCCGAGCAGCCAGTAATTCTCCGGCAGAGCGGTGTTGGCGGCTGAGGAAGAGGGAAGGTAATTGATCGTGGTCGTGTTACCTAAAGTCCCGGTGACTCTGGTCAGAAGATCGGTCTTTGTTCCGTCGTCGAATGCCGTGTATTGAAACCGTTCCGACGGCAGGGAGGTCACCCCGTCACTGCCGTACTTAGTAAGGGCAGCAAGCAGGGAGGTGTCGGTGGATGTATTAAGGACATACTGAAGCACCAGTCTTTTGACCAGTTGACTGTCGACGAAGACCCTGATCTCCGCCAGCCTTCGGGCCTCTCTTATCTCCGCCCCCTGATCGACCACGACCGACATATCCGGCCGGTCCGTGTCTTCAAGGATAAACTCCACCCGGCGCTTCTTTTCCGTGTTGTATTCGATCCGGCTCGGATATACGGCCCCGATGTCATTTGCCGTCGGATTTTCGGAATAGGTAAAGTAGATGCAGTTGCCGTTCCGGTCTTTGATCCGGTCGAGGCGCCAGCGCCACACATAAGGCGTCACGGAGGAGTCGCTCGTATGGAGAATGTTTTCGGAATCGCGGTTGAAGCCGAAACGGTATTCCGTTCCACTTGTATCATGAATCGTCCAGTAGGCCCCATTATCGTTTGCCGCGCCGGTCTTCTTTTCAATCTTCAGAATGGTCTCGATTTTCGTATGGTAGCGGCCGTCGGATGCTACATGAATCAGGTCGTGTCCCGCCCCGTCAAGAAACAGGGCGAGGGAACCATCCGCATTGGTCTGGATATAGCTGACAGGAAGCTGTTGTAGGAGATGGACAACTGCGGTGTAAGGCCGTGGGTTCCCGGCGGCAGTTCGATCTTGTAGTTGTAGATGTAGCTTCCGGAAAAGAGAGAGGTTTGATAGGCCTTCCAGACATTCTTCTCATCAGCATGAACAAATGAAACGAAACAAGTCAAACCAAGGAACATGACTATTAAAAGCATCAGATTTTTAAACCCGACCAAAATATTTGTCATCGGCCAAACCAAAGGGCTTGCAATTTTCCCGGAGTTGTGTAGTGCTTAGAGTACGAAAGTAAGGAGGTAAGCATATGCCCGCGGTAAGAATCGGTCCGAAACATCAGATCACCATCCCCAAAGAGGTCTTCACTTCCCTTAACCTGGAAGTCGGCGAATTCCTCGACACCCGTGTCCAAGACAATACCATTGTCCTGATCCCCCAAAAACTGGTGGCCAAAGACCAGGAATGGTTCTGGACCAAGGAATGGCAAGCGCGGGAACAAGAGGCGGATAAGGCCATTGCCGACGGCGAAATTGCCGGGCCTTTCGAAACGTTGGTTGATGCCCTCACGGCCCTGAAGAAAAAATGAAGATAGCCTTCACGAAACCCTTTATTCGGGATTATCATGATCTTCCCGAACATCTGCAGCGGCAGATCGATAAACAGATAGAGTATCTGTTGGAAAACCCCAAGCATCCCTCGCTCCGCATGAAGAAGATGGAAGGCCATCCATCCGTCTGGGAAATAAGGATTACCAGCGGCTATCGCCTGACCTTCCAGATTAATGGAGACACCTACATGTTCAGAAGGGTCGGAACTCATGATATTCTCAAAAAACCGTAACATGGCAATTATGATCGTTTCTTTTTCAGTGGTTTCATCCATTTTATTCCTTTGAACAGGTTGCATACTGGAACCAGTTTGGAAGCAATGTTATGTTCTGTTCGCATCGAATACCGTCCAGTGCTGTTACTGATCGGCGCTATAGAGCCAATCCGTGATCGGCGCAATGAGTCCACTTCATGATCGTCGTAATGGTGCCACCCGATGGGTGGAGGATTTTTCATAAGAGGGTTCAAAAAAGGTCTCGGACCATGTGATCGACTTCAGCATACTCTCGGCAATACGACGCTGGGAGGAACTGACATGAGTAACAGGAGGTTCGAGATGTACCAATATCAACGATATTTAGGAACCCAAATAAAATGATACTCACAACGATATCTTGCATGGGATGACCTGTTGTAACCATCCATATCAAATACCCACCACTTTCTGGTTACAACAAAACCTCTCTGCTCATCAACTACGTTGATTCACTAAAGGCTTGGATTTAATGAGTAACTTAGTCCATGCTCCTCTCAAAATGAAGTGTCCATTGCTATTATGTAAATCTAACTGTCAGTCGTTTAATGACCTAATAGAGAAGTTAATCCACCAGGACCAGAATCGATTTTAATATTTTGATCATTAAGCCGACGTTCGACAGCAGTAGGCACATTTTGGCCTTTGGAAAGGCGTAAGTTATTGAAATTTCGTGGTCGGGTCTCCGAGAAACTGGAAAACATGTAGGCATGCGAATTATATAATAGTTCTTGACATGATTGGTAGTATGTGTTATTTGAGTAGGCATGTACGTAAGAACAATTTCTCGGAAGAATAAAGGCGGATCCACCACGACCTATGTCCAGTTGGCCCATAATGTTCGTGATCCTCAAACCGGGCAACCCCGGGCGGATGTTCTTTACAGTTTCGGGCGTGCCGACACCCTGGATGTTGATGCGATCAGGCGACTGACCAAGAGCCTCTCCCGCTTTCTCTCTCCCGAGGAAGCTTTGCAAATTCAAGGGGCGGCAGATGGTGACACGCCGCTTCGCTTTATCAGGAGCTACCCCATGGGGGGTGCCTATCTTTTGCGTGCCCTTTGGGAACAGTTGGGAATACCCGAGGCTCTTTCTCAATGCATTAAGGATCGGTCGTTTACGTCGCCTGTGGAGTGGGCGACCTTCGCCATGGTGGCCAATCACGCTTTGGCTCCGGATTCCAAAAGAGGCGCTGAGGAATGGGTCAGAGAAGATGTGGCCTTGGGGAATCCAGAACCTATCGAACTTCAACATCTGTACCGGGCGATGGATGTTCTTCTGGAGTACCTTGAGATCATTCACAAAGAGGTCTTCTTTGCCGTGGCTGATCTTTTGAACCTGGAGGTTGATCTGATATTTTTCGATACGACCAGCACCTACTTCGAGATGGATGAAGAGGATGAAGCGGGACTGCGGCGGTATGGTCATTCCAAGGATCACCGGAAGGATCTCCCCCAGGTTGTGATTGGCCTGGCGGTGACGAAAGAAGGCATCCCGGTCAAGTGTTGGACCATGCCTGGGAACACCTCGGACATGAAGACGGTGGAGACGGTCAAAAATGATCTCCTCGGATGGAAACTGGGCCGCTGCATCTGGGTCATGGACGGGGGAATGAGCTCGGAAGATAACCGACTGATCCTTCAGAAGGCCGGCGGACATTATATTATTGGAGAAAAACTCCGGGACAACCAGGATGTCCACAAGGAGGTTCTGGCCAAGCGGGGAAGGTTTACCGCCATACGGGAGAACATGGAGATCAAGGAAGTTATTGTCGGTGATGGGGAGCGCCGCCGCCGGTTTATTCTGGTTCATAATCCGGATGAAGCCAGAAAGGATAAGGCCACCCGCGAGAGGACTCTCAAAAAGATTGACGAGGCACTTAAGTCCATCAAGGAACAAAAGGGGCAATGTCACAAGAAAAACGTCTGTGCCCTTCTGTCTCACCGAACGATGGGGAGGTTCCTGAAGCAGCTGAAAACCGGTGCGATCAAGATCGACAAGGGCAAGATCAAAGCAGAGGCCCATTTGGACGGGAAGTATATCATCTCCACCAGTGACGATACCCTGACTCCTGAGGATGTGGCTTTGGGTTACAAGCAACTGATGGAAGTGGAACGGGCCTTCCGGACCCTGAAGACGACCCTGGATTTGAGACCTGTCTATCATCGTAAGGACGAACGGATTCAGGCTCATGTGTTTCTCTGTTTCCTGGCGCTCCTTTTGGTGAGGATTGCCGAGAGGAAAACCAACATGACATGGGACAGGATAAGAGCCCAAATGGACCGCCTTCATCTTGGAGAATTCTTTTCAAAAGATGGCCGGGTGTTCCAGACCACCGAACCGACCCATGAACAGTCGAACATCTTGAAACAACTTAAAATATCACCACCGCAACGGATCAGGCACATCCAAATGACCCCCTGAATCTGTAGGCACACGCCTAAAAATCGAGCATGACTTATGTCCACATTTTTACACAACAATTTCAATTGCGCTTACCTACCGCTGTCGAAGCCGGGGTTATGAATCCTGGGCGCTATATCCTGGGACTGCTTATATGTGAGTGCCTCGAGTATTTTTTAAAGGGCCAGATGGGCAAAGAAGATGGCATGTCTGTTACGTCCCGTATTCACAAGCTGCCGGGCACCTTCCCAATCTTCTTTTGCTCCATCTCGTCAAAAGGCAATCTGTTTGGCAATGGCACCATCCAACTAAATCTCCGCAGCCTGAAATGAAGAAAGCTTTTATAAAATATAGCTTTTTTATTGAAGAACGTTGTAAGAAAACGCTCCTGCGCGGCGGCGAATCTTCTCACCACAGCCTCGCCGATACCGGAGGTGGCTCCGGTGACAATGGCAATACGTGAATAAATTACTGACATTGTTCATCCTCCCTTCGCGTTTTTCCGACGACACCCTCAGACGCAGCCGCCAGGAATCATTTTGCGTGGTCGCCGTTGATTGCATTGCCTTCTCCGTGCTTACGATCCGGGCGTAAACAAATCTCATGGCAGCGAGAAAGGCCTCATGAACATCCTCGGCATGTATTACCCGACCGCCGAAGGACAGGGAAGGGGTTGCGCAGGCGTCATTTCCACAATGTTTATTTATTGTGCCTTGACCGTCATTTTTTGAGGCACTCATAAGAGTTCATTGCAGATATGAGGATTGCGTTGAAACATTCATCGGCATTTATGACGATCATTTTTCACGGCAATACGGTTTCTGGCGGCCCTATGTCGAACAGGTGATCCATCGGTATCTCGACTGCGGCGATCCGCACAACGGCTTTGCACGTGTCAAATGTCATGACTGCGGCCATGAGTATTTGCCGGCCTTTTCCTGCAAGCGCCGCCATTTTTGCCCATCCTGCCATCAGAAGCGCGTGGTGGAGTTCAAGGTTTTTCCTGCGCTGGAATGGCTGGCCGCCATGCGCTCCTCATCGGGGACGTGTTGCGGAAGCCCGCCAGGGATCGCAACGTGTCCCCGGAACGAAAAGGCGAGCAGATAGTAAGGTATAACGGCCATTACAGCAATGTCTCACGGGGAAAAAGGCAGACGACGGGAAACGACGATGCCGTACCCTATCTGAATTTTCCCATCTGAGTTCTCCGCCGTCTCAAACCCCCAGATATTGAATGGCGATCCCACACAAGCAGATCGTCCCCCCTGCCAGGGCGTGCGTGTATCTCTCGATTCCCTTGAGCGGAATCAGGCTTATCCCCCTTAGCGAGAATAGAACGATTCCCATCATGGTCAGGATAGTGACCGTGCCAAAGACGCCCGTCACCCACAACATACCCGCAAGGCTTTCCTTTGCCGCCGGATACATGAGAACAGGAAGCAGGGGCTCACAGGGACCGAGAACAAAGATGATGAAGAGAACCCAGGGGGTGATTCTGCTGTTATCGCCGTGAACGTGGGCGTGATCCGTCCCGTGGATATGCCGGTGGGTGTGCGCCGTACCGTTCTCGTGGAAATGACTATGCTCATGTGGGCGATATCTGTAGGCTTTCTTGAGGCCCCAGGCGAAATATACGAGTCCGCAAGCGATGAGTGCCCAGGCCGCGAGGTCGCCCCGGAGGGCCTCTATCCCCTCCAGGCTCGTCACGGCCATACCGAGGGTGATGCCGGCGAGCCCCAACACAACAGAGCTGCCGATGTGGCCAAGCCCGCAGAACAGCGTGATCCAAGCGGTTCGGGCCTGGGACCACCGCCTTGCCCGGGCCATGACGACAAAGGGCAGATAGTGATCCGGCCCCAGGAGGGTATGGAAAAACCCCAGGGAAGCGGCGGTAA
>ERZ795058.4119-NODE-4119-length-14490-cov-6.784759_pt1 | contig 14490 bp, 14 predicted proteins | sample MGYA00375142_ERZ795058 | MGnify/ENA primary metagenome ERZ795058 (study PRJEB30187, sample SAMN05720210) | activated sludge metagenome | isolation source: anaerobic digester from wastewater treatment plant | place: Japan | collected 2015-04-20 ... | reverse complement strand
TCGGGATCGGTCCGGCAATTGATACTGGCTTTTATTATGACTTTGACCTGCCACGGACATTGATTCCTGAGGATTTACCAATCTTAGAAGATAAAATGAAAAAGATTATAAAATCTGATGGGAAATTTGAACAATATAACGAGCCAAAAAACGAAGCGATAAAATTTCTAGAAACTGCTAAACAGCCATATAAGGTTGAGCTGGTTGAAGAACTTGAGTCAGAAAAGGTTAGTTTTTACAAAACCGGCGATTTTGTTGATCTTTGCAAAGGACCACACGTTGAGTCGATTTCAGACCTTAGGACCGTCGGCTGGAAACTTGATAAAATTGCCGGGGCTTACTGGAAGGGGTCAGAGAAAAACAAGATGCTACAGCGAATTTACGCACTAGCTTTTGAAACAAAAGATGAATTGAAAAAATTCTTGGATAATCGGGAAGAGGCAGAGAAACGCGATCACCGCAAAATTGGAGCCGACCTCGATCTGTTTTCCTTTCACGAAGAAGGGCCAGGCTTCCCTTTTTGGCATCCAAAAGGGATGGTTCTTTGGAATAATCTGCTTGATTGGTGGCGGAAAGAACACATAGAAGCTGGGTACAAAGAAATTAAAACCCCGATAATTCTCTCTAGAGATCTTTGGGAGGAATCCGGTCATTGGGATCACTACAAAAATAATATGTATTTTAGCAAAATTGATGACCGAGATTTCGCCATCAAGCCGATGAACTGTCCTGGAGGTATGTTACTTTACAAAGAAAAAATTCACTCTTATCGTGAATTTCCGCTTAAAATTGCCGAGATTGGTTTAGTTCATCGTCATGAGCTTGCCGGAGTCTTGCACGGCTTGATGCGCGTCAGAGCCTTTCATCAGGATGATGCTCACATATTCTGTACCGAAGATCAGATTGAAAACGAGGTCAATGGTATAATTAATTTAATTGATAAAATGTACTCCAGACTTAATCTCAAATATCACTTAGAGCTTTCTACCAGACCAGAAAATGGCTCTATCGGCTCAGACAAAGATTGGGAAAGAGCAGAAAAGGCCCTGAAATCTGCCCTAGAGAAAAGAAAGACCAAATACAAATTAAACCCCGGCGATGGTGCTTTTTATGGACCGAAGATTGATTTTCATATTGAGGACGCAATTGGCAGAACTTGGCAGACCGGTACAATCCAGCTTGATTTTGCCATGCCGGAACGTTTTAATCTGGAATATATTGGAGAAAACGGCAAACAAGAACGACCAGTTATGATTCATCGGGTTATATTTGGATCAATCGAGAGATTTATTGGAATTTTAACCGAGCATTTCGCTGGTGCTTTTCCAATTTGGCTCGCACCAATTCAGGCGATAGTTTTACCAATATCCGATAAACATATTGAGTACGCTAAGAAAATTTTTGAGGAGCTACAAACAGCAGGGATTAGAATCGAGTTTGATCAGCGAAATGAAACCATTGGCCGGAAAATTCGTGAGTCAGAGATTCAAAAAATTCCTTATATGTTGATTGTCGGCGATAAAGAGATAGAATCGAACAAGATTGCTACTAGAAAATATGGCGAGGGCGATTTAGGTCAAAAAACTATTGTCGAAATAACCAAAGAAATCTTGGAGTCGAATAATGAGTGAAAATTATTTACACGAAGTCGCAATTACTGCAATTGTTATCAAAGATAGTAAGTTTCTGATTACACGCAGGTCAAACAATAAGAAACGATTCCCGGGAATGTGGACTGTTCCTGGAGGAAAGCTGGAAACGAAAGATTATCTCAAGCTTCCAAAGGATACTGAGCATTATTGGTATAATGTTTTGGAAAAAACTTTAAAACGCGAAGTCAAGGAGGAGGTCGGTATTGAAATTTCTAATATTGAATACCTTACCAGTCTTGCAACTGTTCACAAAGACAGTAATCCGTCTTTAGTAATTTCATGTATTGCCGATTATGTTTCTGGAGAAATTAAACTTGACCCAGAAGAAACAAATGATTTTGCCTGGGTAACTCGAAGTGAAGCACAAAAGTACAAATTAATTGATGGTATATACGATGAACTAGTTATGGCAGAGAAAAAACTTGACGGCAAGAAGACTGAATGGCAAAGATTTTAATATATTAACCTAGAAGGAGAAAATATGAGAGGCATTTTAATCGGTGGATTAATTGGTTTACTTGTGGGAGTGATGTTTATTCTTTTTTCTGCAATGTATTCTAACTACGCTAGCGAAAACCAAGTTGCCGCTGCCTTAACTGCAATCTTTTTGTGGATAATATTTGGTGGAATTGTTGCTGGTATAGTAGAACTTTCCTATCCCAAAAAACCAAATAATGATAGTTAATTTAATTATTGATTAGTTGATTGAGAATTTTCCAGCGATATTGTTTTTCCTGCCAGGAGATCGGATCCCCTAGTTTATAAGCTGCGGTCCCCTTTCGCGGCGAGTATTTGTTGATATAAGCTAATTCATAGCCAACCTTTTTGCAGATCTCAACTGTTTTTTGAAAATCTTTTTCTGTTTCTGTTGGAAATCCGACGATAATATCAGTTGTGATTTTTACTTTAGGAGCTTTTGACTTTAAGCTTTTGACTAGCCACAAATATTTTGCAACCGTATAAGGCCTATTCATATCTTGTAATACTTTGTCTGATCCAGATTGTAGTGGCAGATGAATCTCTTTCTTGATCTTAGGTAATATTGCAATTGCATTAATTACTTCTTCAGTCACATCTTTTGGGTGGTTCGAAACAAAAGATATTTTGAAATCTCCAGGCAAATCATTTAGTTTTTTTAACAATTTCGCAAATCCAAATTTATAAGAATTAACATTTTGACCAAGAAGAACAATTTCCTTATTTCCATGTTTAATTAATCTCTTTGCTTCATTGATAATTTCATTTATCGGTCTAGATTTTTCTCGACCGCGAGTATATGGAACAATACAGTAAGAACAGAAATTATCACAACCAGACATAATTGGAATATAGCCAGTTTCACTAAAATCATCTAATTGTTTTTGTTTGATTTTGACGCCCAAAATCTCTTCTAAATCTTTTGTATCACCAAAATGCCAATAAAGTGCTCCTCTGTCGGTAATTCTCCTCTGGTCATCCGGTGTTAGACACGAGGTAACTACCACTTTCTTATTACCTACCCAGTTTCTGATCCTGCCAAAGACACGATCTACGGCCGTTTGCCGGACAGAGCAGGCTAATATAAATATTATCCCTGCTTCTTCGGCCGTGGCTTCTTCAAAACCAACGGAACGCAAAAAAAACGACAATCTCGATCCATCATATTCATTTTGTTGACAACCAAGTGTTTCAATAAAGTATTTCATTGCGCTATGATTTTACCAGACAATCGAGTATATTTGTAGTGATGAAAAAAAATAAAATCAAAATTAGCAACGATAAGAAAAAAATTTTTATTGCAGAAATTAAAGATTTTTTTCTTAGAGAATTTGAACAGGAACTTGGTGATCTGAGAGCTGACATTGTTTTGGATTTTATGCTCGAAAAAATTGGACCCGATATTTACAACACTGCCGTCAATGATTCAAGGAAATGGTTTAGAGAAAGATTTGAGGACCTCGATGCTGATTTTTTTCTTTTAGAAAAATAAATGAAAATTATTCCAATAAAAACTAGGATAGTAAAGCTACCAAAAGATAACATTTTTGATATTTTTGATAATTTAGAAATCTGTGACGGCGATATTTTAGCCATAACTTCAAAAATCATCTCAATCCATCAAGGACGCTGTATTCCAATAGATTCAGTAAAAAGTAAAGACGACCTGATTATTAAAGAAGCCGATTATTTTATTCCTCGCAAAGACGTACCTGGAAATGCTGCAGTGTTGACGATAAAAAACTCCAACTTAATTGCTTCCGCCGGAATAGATGAAAATAAAAGTGCTGGCTATTATATACTTTTGCCAGATAAACCAGAAAAAATCGCTAAAGAAATTTGCCTTTATCTTAAAAAGAAGTTTTCACTAAAAAAGTTAGCAGTTATAATTACTGACAGTCATACTATACCTTTAAGATTTGGGGTAATTGGATTTTCTATTGGGTTTTTCGGGCTATATCCCTTTGTAAAATATTTCGATAAAAACGGAGAAGAAATCATCGCTTCAAGAGTGAATATTATCGATTCATTGGCAGCCGCAGCGGTATTGGAAATGGGAGAACAATCAGAACAAACACCATTGGCAATAATCAGAGATGCTCACAACATTAAATTCACAAATGAGGAAACCTTTCAGCAAACGGTTATGGCATTTGAAAAAGACATTTATTATCCTGTATTAAAAAACTTCAAAGAGGATATATAATAAAAACAGAACTTTCGAAGTTCTGTTTTTATTATATAGAATTTTTTCTAAAGTTATTCTTCTTTTACTTCAGATTTATTTTCGGACTCAGCTTCGCCTTCCTCAATAGTTTCATTCTCTTCACCCTCCTCTTTCTTTTCACCTTCTACTTCAACCGATTCTACATCCTCTTTGACTTCTTCCTCAAGTTCAGCAAGCTCTTCATCACTTCTTGGTGGTTGAATCAAAAATATAACTTCATCTGGATCATCCAATATTTCAATACCAGCTGGCACTTTAAGATCAGAAACATGAATAGTGTCATCAAAAGTTTTCAAAACAGAAAGGTCAACTTCGATCTCAGGTATTAGGTCAGCCGGAAGACATTCGACTTCTACTTCATCCTTATTTGTGACAAGTGTTCCTTCTAAATCAACAATAGCCGGAGATTCACCAACTTCAACGATTGGGATAGCTGTCTTGATTTTTTCCTTCATGTTAACCTTATAGAAATCAATGTGTATCACATTTAGAGTTACTGGATCCTTCTGAACATCCTGCACCAAAACTTTCTCCTTTTTCGCGCCCTCAATACTTAAATTAATCAAACTAGATTCTCCTGCTTGTTCAAAAACTTTGTTAAATTCCAGCTCATCAACAGTTATTGCTGAACTCTCAAAATTTGACCCATAAATTACTGCGGGTATTTTTTTATTTTTTCTAATTTTTTTTGCCTTATCATCACCGCGTTTTTCAGCGCTTATTTCATACTCTTCAACCATTCATCTCCTTGTTTTTTTTCGATATATAAGATCTTTAATTGATTTCACCTTCCGAAGTCCAATGTAAGACTTTATTACATCATCAGGGGTGATCTCTTCCTGTTTTATTGAATCATTCGCCTTGCCTTGATAAATAACTACAGAGGCTAATATTGGAGGATGATCGTCACATCTCAAGCTGACAAAAAATATATTATCTTCAGAATTAACAATTTTGATATTATCAAAAGTATATTTTGCTCCGCACTTTGGACAACATATATTGCGGTTTATAGTTTGAAACATTCTGACAATTTCTTCTTTTTCCATTTTTCCCTTCCAGGTTACTATCTTAACACAATCCCAACAAAAGTCAATCAGGCAATGCTAAATATTATCTTCTAATTCAATGATCTGATCTCTAAGTTCCGCCGCTCTTTCAAATTCCAACTTATCAGCCGCTAATTCCATCGCTTTTTTCAATTCTCCAATTATTCGAGGGCGTTCAGATTTAGGAACCTTAATTCTGGCAACTTCAACAATTTTTTCAATTTCTGGCGCCTTCCTTATGGTAGTTTTGGGGGTGATATTATTCTCGACATTATATTTTAATTGTCTTTTCCTGCGTCTTTCAGTTTCGGCTATCGCATATTTCATTGATTCAGTTGTTCTATCCGCATACATGATTACCCGGCCATCTTTATGCCTAGCTGCGCGACCAATAGTTTGGATCAAAGCGACTTTGCCCCGTAAAAAACCTTCTTTGTCCGCATCCATTATCACCACCAGAGAAACCTCTGGCAGATCAATACCTTCTCTCAACAAATTTATCCCAACAATAACGTCAAACTTTCCGCGACGCAGATTATTGATAATTTCAGTCCGCTCCAAAGTTTTTACATCAGAGTGAATATATGCAACTTTAATCCCCTTTTCCATTAAAAATTCCGTCAAATCTTCTGCCATTCTTTTGGTAAGCGTTGTAACAATCGTTTTATTTTTTCTAACAGTATTGTTTTCTATTTCAGAAATTAAATTCTCTATTTGATTTTTAGTTTTTCTCACCTCGATTTTGGGATCTGGAATTCCTGTCGGTCTAATTAGCTGTTCCACGATTTCACCCTTAGATAGTTCTTTCTCGAAATTATCAGGGGTCGCAGAAGAAAAAATCGTTTGATTAATTTTCTGGGAAAATTCTTCATATTTCAGCGGGCGATTATCAAGCGCCACCGGCAAGCGAAAACCATAATTGACCAAAGTCTCTTTGCGACTTTTATCACCAGCGTACATCCCCCGGATTTGCGGGATTGTCATGTGAGACTCATCGACTACCAGAAGAAAATCTTTTGGAAAAAAATCTATTAAAGTATTAGGTGGCTCACCGGATTGACGATTATCAAAATACAAAGAATAATTTTCGATTCCACTACAATAGCCGGTTTCCCTGATCATTTCGACATCATAATTTACTCGCTCCTCAATTCTCTGAGCCTCGATTAATTTGTTTTGTTTTTTAAAATAAGTAATTTGTTTCCTTAAATCACTTTGAATTTTTTCAATAACTGATTCCAAATCAATATCTGGCGTGATAAAGTGTTTTGCTGGATAGATGCCAAGAACAGAAAATTTTTCACTACTTTTGCCGCTCACTGGATCGATCGCTTCGATATTTTCTATTTTATCGCCAAAAAAAACTACTTTGTAGGAGAAATCTGTATAAGCAGGGAAAATCTCTATCGTTTCTCCTTTAACCCGATAATTTCCGCGGCGGAGATCAAAATCGTTGCGCTCGTACTGCAAAGTGGTTAGTTTTTCTAAAATAAATTTTCTTTGATAGCTTTCTCCGACTTTCAAATTTAAGATTTGTGCTTTATAAACATCTGGTGATCCAATACCGTAAATACATGAAACTGAAGCGACAATAATAACATCAGATCGGGTTAAGAGCGCTTGAGTTGCCGCATGACGCAAGCGATCGATTTCGTCATTAATCGAAGAATCTTTTTCAATATAAGTGTCCGATGACGGCACATAAGCTTCAGGTTGATAGTAATCATAATAAGAAACGAAATATTGGACTGAATTTTTAGGAAAGAATTCTCGAAATTCATCAGCAAGTTGGGCTGCAAGAGTTTTATTGTGAGCAATAACTAGGGTCGGTTTTTGGACCCTGTTTATCACATTGGCAATGGTAAATGTCTTACCCGAACCGGTAACGCCTAGGAGTGTCTGGTGTTTTTTTCCAGAAAAAATTCCAGCCGACAATTTTTCAATTGCTTGTGGCTGGTCACCAGTGGGTTTAAATTCTGACTTAAGTGAGAATTTTTCAGTCATCTTTGAGTGTGCTCAAATTGGTATTCCGCCATTTCTCTATTTCTGCATGATTTCCGGAAAGTAAGACGTCAGGAACTTTTTCTCCTTTGTAATCTAAAGGACGAGTATATTGCGGGTATTCTAGCAAATATTTACCTGATTCATCTTTAGCCATAAACGATTCATTTATAAATGATTCCTCGATTATCACTCCGGGTAATAACCTTGAAACAGAATCAATTATCGCCATTGCCGGGATTTCACCGCCGGTTAAAACATAATCTCCAATTGATATTACATCATCAACTAAATTGTAAACCCTTTCATCAAAGCCTTCATAACGGCCGCAAACCAAAGTGAGACTTTCTTCTTCTGAAAGTTCTTTAGCGATATCTTGGTTGTATGTTCTTCCTCGCGGTGATAATAACGCTACCCTTGTTTTTCGGTATTTGGATCTAGCACTCGAAATTGCTTTGTCCAAGACATCCACCTTTAAAACCATACCCTTGCCTCCACCATAGGGAGTATCATCAACAGTTGAATGTTTGTCATCGGCGAAATCTCGTAATTGAGATAAATTTATCTCAATTAAACCATTTGCCTGCGCACGTTTAATAATGCTCTCTGTCAAAGGGCCGGTGAACATCTCTGGAAATAAAGTAATGATATTAAATTTCATATCTTCCTCATTATAACGAAAATGCCACAAAAATCATTGTGGCATTTTCTCATTCGTAAAACTTATTTAGGCTAAAACGTCTGTTGGGATGTCGTCAGAGATTTCTTCTGCGCTTTCTTTCGAAGAATCTTCATTACTATCTTCTCTTTTCGCTGGTCTCTCTGATCCCTCCGGTTCGACAATTTTAAGATTTATTCTAGCATTATTTTTTGCCCCGAAGACTCTAAGCAGAGTCCTAATTGCTTTTGCAGTCCGACCATCTTTGCCTATAATTTTACCCATATCTGATGAGTCGACTGTCAACTCCACAAGAACTCCCATCTCATCAACACTTCTGGTGGTTGAAACTTTGTCAGGATTGTCAACGATTGCCTTGACAACCATTTCCACAAAGTCTTGATCTGTCATTTCTGCCATAGTTTTTCCTTTCTTTTCTTAACCCGCAAATTTTAGCGGTACTAATATTTTCGGCTAAAATTTATTTATCTTCAGAAGATTTTTCTTCTATATCTTCATTCTTTTCATTTTGGCTGTTTTCTCCATCAGTTTCAACCTTTTCCTCAGATTCTATTACTTTTTCCTGGTCACCTTCAACTTTGGACTCTTCCTGATCCTTCATCTGATTGTCGACAGTCTTGACCCCACTTTCAGCAGAATCTTTTTTCGCATCTTTCTTTTTAAGCTTCTTCCCGTGAACAATTTTGATCTTTTTGTCTTTGGCAAATACTCCAAAATCGCAGAGAAGGTTGTTCACTGTTTCTGAGGGCTGAGCTCCTTGACCAATCCAAAACTCTACTCTGTCTTTTTTACATTGAAATTTATTTTCTTTTTCTGTTGGCTTATATAAACCGAGAATCTCAATGTATTCTCTTTTCACTGCTCGAGATTTTTCAGCAACAACTAACCGAAATATCGGGCTGTTTTTCTTGCCAACTCTCGACAATCTGATTTTTAGCATCTTTTTACCAGTTATTTAATGATTTCTGACAACTAGATTCTACTATATTACTCTCCCAAAGTCAATTCTTCTTTGTTTCCTCTCAAGTAATCTTGGTAATTCATTTCCTTTTTACCCTCAGGCTTAACTTTGTCAATTACTAGTTTTCTATTTTTATCTAAGTGAGACTTGGTCAGATAAATACGCTTATTATCTTTAACCAAATAAACTCCTGGCCAAGGATTAAGGGCTCTTACCATCCTGTCAATTACAATCGAACTCTCTCTGCCACTCAGCTTTCCCTGATCTTTGGATAATTTTATTGTTCCCGACGAAAAATCGTCTTTTTGTTTTATTGGAGAAATCTCTCCAGCAATATAGTAGGGGATTAGCTCCGCTAAAAGATCGGCACCAATTTCTGCTAGCCGCTTTTTTAGCGAGATGGCAGTTTCTCGGCTTCGGATTTTTGTTTCAATTTGAGCCAAAACATTTCCGGTATCAACACCCTGATCTATTTTAATGATTGAAACTCCGGTGGTTTTATCACCATTAATTATCGCTGAGACGATTGGCGAGGGGCCACGATATTTGGGCAAAATCGAAGGATGAATATTTAGTACACCAAGACGCGGTATTTCAAAAATATTCTCGGGAACAATCTCGCGATAATCAGCCAGTATCATAATGTCAGGATTTATATTTCTAATTTTTTTTACTACATCTGGCGATTTTATCGTTTCAATTTTATAAACTTTCGCCCCTATTTCTTTCGCCTTTTTAGCAACTTCAGTTTCTGCTATTGTTTTTTTTCGACCAACTAATTGATCATTTGAAGTGAAAACTGCTTCTAATTTGTATTGAGGATTTGAAGTTAGCATGTCTAATGTTGGCAATCCCAAAGTCCCATTTCCAATAAAAATTGTTCTAATTTCTTTTATATGATCAGTCATTAAAATACCATTAATGTGATCAATTTCGTGTTGGAGAGCACGAGAAAATAAACCAGTTGCTTCAATAGTCAATGACTTGCCCCAACGATCGCAACCTGAAATAGCTATTCCGTTTGGGCGCTTAATATATAATTCTTTGCCAGGAAAAGATAAACACCCTTCTACCATAAACTTTTGTTCATTTGAAATATTTACAATTTTTGGGTTAATTAAGACTGTTAGAGGGAATGAGTTATCTTTATCACTTTCGCTTTCATATTCAACGACAAGAATCTTTTTTGACTCACCGATTTGTGGTGCTGCTAGCCCAATTCCGTCAGCATTTCGCATTGTATAAATCATGTCATCAACTAGCTCTTGCAGCTGACCATCAAAAATCTCAACATTTTGAGTTTCTTGTCGCAGAATTGGATTTGGATCAGTTAATATTTTCCGTTTTTTCATTTCCATATTTTTTTCTAAAAGCCATCCGGGTGACTGCTATGCCATCTCCAAGCAGTCTCAGCCATCTGTTTTAATGAATAATTTGCTTTCCAACCAAGAAGTTTAATCGCTTTATCCGGATTAGCTATTGAAATAGTTGGGTCGCCGCTTCTTCTCGGTTTATAAAGAATTTTTACCTTTTCCCCTGAAGCCTTTTCGACAGATGAAATTACATCTAGCACGCTAGAGCCCTTACCAGTACCAAGGTTGAAAATATTTACCCCCTTGGTGCCAAAGAGATATTCCAGTGATTTGATATGGCCAACGGCTAGATCTGAAGGATGAATATAATCTCGAATTGCGGTACCATCAGGTGTTGGATAATCGTTTCCAAAAAGTTGAAGTTCGGGAATTTTTCCAAGTATTTGATAAATAGCCAAAGTCATTAGTGTAGTTGGTTTTGGTTTACTTTCACCGTTTTTACCACTTGGATCAGCTCCGCAGACGTTAAAATATCTAAGGGCTACACTTGAGATACCTGACAAACAATTATACTTCTTTAGAACAATTTCGTCAATCAATTTGGTTAGCCCGTATATCGACATGGGAATTCGCAACTTTTTAATTTCTGCGTCATTAAATAAAAGTTCGGGTCTTTTTTTATAGAATTTTTGATAATATCGAATAAAATTTTGGAAAAAGTCTTCTCCCTCTGTTTTTCTGCCATCCCAAATCCCTGACAAAAGCGCAGATTTGCTTGGCTTGTAAGATTCGGTAAAACCTTCTTCCCAAGGAATATCATCATCTTTAATTGGGTTACCGTAAGTTGCAGCCGTAGAGGATTTGATAATAAATTTGCATTTTGAGGCAGTCAAAACATCCAGCAAATTGACGAAATTTCTAACATTATTATTAAAATACTTAAGCGGCTCTTCCATCGATTCACCCACAGAAAGACTAGCAGCAAAATCTATCACAGCATCAGGATTGTGCTTTTTGAATATCTTAGAAACGGCCTCCGTATCGGCAAAATCCCCGATCTCAATTTCCGCTCTCGGATCTACCGCTTCTCTGTGGCCGGAGCTTAGATTATCAAGAACTACAACTTTATAATTTTGCTCTAGCAATTCTTTAACAGTATGAGAGCCTATATATCCGGCTCCGCCAGTAACTAAAATTTTTTTCATAATGATATTTACTATTATTACTTTTATACAATTTTAACATAAAACTGTTTCTATAAAAGATTGAGGGGATCAACATCCCAGATAAGATTTTGATAACGGCTCTTAATCTCTGTAATTCGCTTGTCTGGCAGATTTTCGACTTTTATAATTAACTGGAATCGGAAACGATTATTAATTTTTGAAAAAAAACACTGACCAGGGCCGACTAGTTCGATACGATTATTTTTCAGTTCTGCCGATAGTTTTTTAATTTCATCTCTGGCCCTCTCTTCCATCTTATTTTCAGCAAGAACCCTGACAATATGATTTTGGGGCGGATAATTTTTCTGTATTCGATTCTTAATTTCTGACAGATAAAAATTCTCATAATCATGGTTTGCGGCAAATTTTATCGCTTCCGAGTTTGGCCAATAGGTCTGAATTACGGTTTTTCCGATCTTTTCACGCCTTCCACTTCTACCTGATACCTGAGTAATTAATCTGAATATTCTTTCTCTGGAGCGGAAAAAAGGCAAGTGGAGGCCAACGTCAGCAGAAACAATACCAACTAGCATCACACTTGGAATATCAAACCCTTTAGCCAGAATTTGAGTACCAATAACAATATCGAACTTACGACACCTAAAATCATCGTAGAATTTTTTGTAATCACTTTGGGTTTTTAATATCTGCGAATCAACCCTTTTGATTCTGGCTTCCGGAAAGATGTCTTTAACTTCTCTTTCGACCTTTTCAATTCCAGAACCAAAATATTTAATTTTTACGCTGCCACAACTTGGGCACTTTTTGGGAGGATTCTGCTTGCGGTCACAATGGTGACACAATAAATAGTTAAGTCCCTTGTCAAAATGGTATATCATCGGGACCAAACAATGACTACAATTTATGACTTCTCCGCAATCTCGGCAGGATACGAAAGTCGACATTCCTCGGCGATTTAGAAATAACAAAACTTGATCTTGATTTTTGATTGTCTCTTCAATTCTTTTAGCCAGAAGATCTGATATCATTGAATTATTACCTAATTTTAACTCATTTTTCATATCAACAATTTCAGCAACTGGTAACTTCGGCTGATGATATCTCGATCTCATTTGATAAAATTTATAGATTCCTTTTTTCGCCTTAAAAAAAGTTTCTAATCTCGGGGTGGCAGAACCCAGCACTAACATAGAATTATTTTTGAGAGCAATTATCTCCGCCAAGGTTGTTGCATCATATCTCGGGTTCTGCTCTTGCTTATAAGAATCTTCCTGTTCTTCATCAATAATTATCATCCCCAAATTATTGCTAGGAACCAAAAGCGCACTCCTTGGACCAATGATTACGTTTTTTTTACCAGATGAAAAATCCAGATAACAGTGATATTTTTCCGATTTCGAAAGTTTTGAATGCATTATGCAAACTTCATCACCAAAAACTCGCTGAAATCGTGAAATATTTTGTGGAGTCAATACTATTTCAGGAACAAGAAAAATAACGCTTCTTTTAATCTCCAGCATCTTTTTGGCCAAGGCAAGATAAATTTCCGTCTTGCCAGATCCAGTAACACCAAAAATTAAGGCCGGTTTGCGTTGAGTGTTAAAATCACCAATTATTCCTTCAAAAATTTGCCTCTGTTCTATGGTCAATTTTTCTAACTTGGCAGTGACTTTTTTCTCAGCAAAACTCGGCTGTTGCCTTGGTCTCTTCATCTCTGGAGGTAAGAAAAGAGAAATTGCTTCTCCTAAGCTACAAAGATAATAGTGAGAAACCCATCTGGCAATATTTATATATTCACTGCTCAAATTATAACTTTCTTCCATAGAGAGTATTGTTTTGATTTTATATTTTGGACAAATCTCAATTTTATTTATCTTGACAACAACGCCACGAATTTTTCTCTTGCCGAATTCAATATAAACTATCGAGCCAATTGACAGTTTGTTAATCAGCTCTGTTGGTATTTTATAAGTAAAACTATCACGATCAGTTTTTGTTTCAGGAATAATTTCAGCTTGCATAATTTTCAAATTATATCTTTATTGCTATAATAACATTAAATCGTCAAGGAGGGTTGTGTACGAAGAAACAGATTTTGACAACAATTATAAAGAGCTAAAAATTAAAAAACGAAGAAACCCATGGAAATGGCTTTTGCTACTTATTTTTGCTTTTTTAATACCTTTTTTAATGTACATATCTTACATTTACGGGCTTTTTAATTTTATGACTACGGGTAAAATCAGCCCAGCCACTGAGCTTAAAAACCTACTCTGGGCGACAGAGCTAGACGGTGAAAATACCGGGGACATCAATGTTCTTTTTTTGGGCATGCGCGGGGACAAAGAAATCGAACCGTTCATCACCAATGCCATGATGGTGATGAACGTTGATAAAAAAACTAAAAGAATTAATCTAATATCTGTACCTAGGGATTTACAGGTTCAAGTCCCTGAATATGGGTACTCAAAAGCCAATTCAATTTATAAAATTGCCAGATATAAGAATAATGACAATGATGACAAAAACCTTGAATTCAGTAAAAAAATATTCGCAGATTTTTTAGGAATTGACATCCATTACGCTTTTCTGGTGGATTTTTCGGGTTTTGAGGAGATGATTGATGATATCGGCCAGGTTGAGGTTTCCATGACAGAACAAGAAGCTAAAAATTATCCTTTTCTAGAAGAAGAAAAATTCAAAGGTTCTCGGGTCCCAAAGAGCAATGTTTCTTATAGATTAAATGGCGAGCAGTCTTTAATATTCATTCGCTGGCCTGAAAATGCTATTCCGGATTTCGATCGAATTAAACGGCAACATTTGTTTTTATGCAGTCTTCGTAATCAGTATTTGAATTACAATGTACTATTAAATCCAATGAAAACAATAAGAATGATGCAAGCCGGATCAGAAAATATTAAAACAGATTTCAACCTCTGGGAAA
>ERZ795058.4112-NODE-4112-length-14518-cov-4.357464_pt1 | contig 14518 bp, 9 predicted proteins | sample MGYA00375142_ERZ795058 | MGnify/ENA primary metagenome ERZ795058 (study PRJEB30187, sample SAMN05720210) | activated sludge metagenome | isolation source: anaerobic digester from wastewater treatment plant | place: Japan | collected 2015-04-20 ... | reverse complement strand
TCTACAGCCTGATCACGCTCATGCAAAAGATCGGCGCTTCCCTGGTCGTGCCCGGCGCGCTGCTCCTCCTCGACCGGAGCGGCTATGTGCCCAACGCGGCGCAACAGGCGCCCGAGGTGCTCAGGGCCATCCGCTTCCTGGTGGGCGGCGCGCCGGCGCTGCTCCTCATCGGCGGCATCGCCTTCGCCCTGCTCTACCCGCTCACCCGCGAGCGGCACCTCGCCGTGCGCAAAGAGCTGGAGGACCGACGGACTTGACCCGCTTTCCGCGCCTCTGCTCGGTGCGGAGAACAGGCTTGGGCTTGACTCGGCCCTAGAGGAATGCTACAACAATAGCCGTCCCAGTCTGGCCTGAGGAGGTGGCTTGTGGAGTTCCTTGCGGGCCTGCTTCCTGGGGTGCTGGTGGGCGTGGTCATTGGCCTCGTGGGTACGGTGGTGGCGCGGCACAGCCGCCCCGTGTTGAAGGCGCTGGTGAAGGTGGGCCTGCTGCTGGGCGACGGGTTGAGGATCGTGCTGCGTGCGATCCGGGCCCGGCTTGACGAGCTGGTGGTCGAAGCGAGGGCCGACCTCGCCAAGCCCAAGGCTGCCAAGGCACCTGGCCCACGCGGCGAACACGGCCCACCACCGCCACGGAGGTTCGATGGGCCGCTGATGTAAACGCGCCGGCGGGGCGGTTCTCGTCGGCCAGGGGCTCTCCCCCCCAACCGACCGTCTCTGGGCGGCAAAAAGCCCGAGCGCGGAACTCGGGCTTGGCCGGGAACGCCTACCATATGGTAGCGCATGGGGGATTCGAACCCCCGATCTCCTCCTTGAGAGGGAGGTGTCCTAGGCCGCTAGACGAATGCGCCATGTCACCGAAGTGCGGCCATTATAGCAGGAAGGGCGCGAGTTGTCAAATTGGCCGCCGCTTGAGAGTGTATCCCAGAGTTGTTGGGGCCACATGCTTGTAGTGCCGGAGAGCGGGTGCGGGGTAGACACCTGACAGGTCTCCGGAGACCTGTCAGGTGTCTACCCCGCACCCGCTCTCCGGCACTGCGAACGGGTCTCGCCGACGGTCTTGCGATACACCCACCGGAGGTAATCGTGCACGAACGTCTGCATCTCCGAGAGGGATGGACGTCTGTCTTCCTCTTGTTGCTTATGCTCGTGACCATGGCCCGTACGTTCGAGGCAGGGGGCCTGGCCGAAGGTTTGGGCATCCTGACCGCCGTCGTCGTGCTGGGCGGGCTGTTCGGGCTGATCCTCAGCAAGGTGCGGCTGCCGGGCGTCTTGGCGCACGTGCTGGGCCTGCTGCTCGGCATCCTCTGGTGCTACCTGCTGCTGACCACGCTGATCGAGCTGCCGCCGCTGCTGCAGCCGGATGGCTGGCTGGCCGCACAACAGGCGAAGGGCGAGATCCTGGCGACTCGGCTGCAATTGTGGCTGGGCGCCGCCGCGCGCGGCACTTCGAGCAGCGATTCCTTGCCCTTTGTCGTCCAAATGAGCGGCATCTGCTGGCTCATTGCCTTCTATGGGGCCTGGAGTCTCTTCCACAACCACTGGGTGTGGGGTGCCGTGTTGCCGCCTGGGTTGGTCATCTTCCTGGGCGTGTACTATGCGCCCCCCGGGCTCATCACCTACTTTATCTACTACCTGCTGTGGTCGCTGATCCTGGTCGTGCGCAGCAACGTCTACCAACGCGAGCGCGAATGGCAGAGCCACCGCGTCATCTACGAGCCGTGGGTCGGCATCGAGTTCCTGCGCGACGGCGCCCTGATCGCCCTCGTTGTCGTGGGGCTCGTCTGGGTGCTGCCTCACCCCAGCCCTTCGCTGCGCTGGAGCGATGCTGCAGGGATGCTCGAAGGGCCGTGGCAGCGCGTGCAGGACGAGTGGCGCCGCCTCTACGCCTCGCTCACCTACCGCGACCAACTGGGCTCGGGCAGCTTTGGCCGCACGTTGACCCTGAGCGGCGCCATGAACCTGGGCCAGACGCCGGTGCTCGAGGTGAAAGCGACGGAGGAGCGCTACTGGCGGGCAGTGCTGCTCGATCGCTACACCGGCAGCGGCTGGGTCGATACCAGCCCGGTCAAGCTGCGTTTCGAGCCCGGCGATGCCCTGACGCAGGCCGATGCCTACCTGGCGCGCGCGGTGCTCACACAGACGGTCACCTATCTGCGCAAGGGTGAGCTGCTGCTTCTCGCGGCGGCCGAGCCGCTGCGGGTGCCGCTGCGCACCGATGCCCAGGGCTTGCTCAAGACCAACGGCGTGCCCGAGATCTCGTGCGTGCTGCCCGCGCAAAGCCTGGGGCGCGAGCAGCGCTACACCGTCGAGTCGTTGGTGTCGACGGCCAGCATCCGCAGCCTGCGGCAAGCGGGCACGAACTATCCGGCGTGGGTCATCGAGCGCTACCTGCAGTTGCCGGCGACGCTGCCCAGGCACATCGCTGAACTGGCGCGCGAGGTGGCGGGCGCGCAGGGCACACCCTACGACAAGGCCGCGGCCATCGAAGCGTACCTGCGCCAATTGCGCTACAACCAGGCGATCGATGCGCCTCCCGCCGGGAGCGACCCGGTGGAGTGGTTCCTGTTTGAGCGCCGCGAAGGCTATTGTACCTACTTTGCATCGGCCATGGTGCTCATGTGCCGGGCGGTGGGCGTTCCGGCCAGGCTGGCGCAGGGCTACGCGCCCGGCCAGTATGCCGAGGAGCGCGGCGCCTACGTCATCCGCGAGAGCGACGCCCACGCCTGGCCCGAGGTCTACTTCCCCAGCTATGGCTGGATCGAGTTCGAGCCGACCCCCTCGCGTCCCACGTTCCTGCGGCCGACGGGCGACGAGTTGGCAAACCCCAACAGCTCGCCGGCGAACCCGGCCGATGCGCCGCGCCGGCGCCCGACGGGCGCGCCCGAGGACGAGCTGGAACCTGGCGAGGTGCCGCAAGGCCCCGCATACCACGTGCCGCTGATCGAGCGCCTGCCCTGGCGCCAGATTGGCCTGGGCGCGCTCCTGCTGGCCCTGGCCGGCGGCACAGCCTGGTACTACGGCCGCCGTTGGTGGACCCTGCGCCCCGCCGAGCGCCTGTACATGCGCCTGACCTGGATCGCCCGCCCGCTCGGAGTGCGCGCCGATCCCTGCCTCACCCCTCGCGAGCTCGCGGCGGCGCTCGACGAGGCGCTGCGTGCCGGCCGGCCGCTGGCGCGCCCGATCGTGGACCTCTACGTGCGCGACCGCTTCGCCGGCCGCCGCGCCTCGCCGCGCGAGCTCGCTGCAGGCGGGCGCGCCTGGCGCCGTGCCGCGCTTCTCAGCCTGCAGCGCTTTGTTGGGCGGCTCTTCGCCGGGAGGCCGCGCACACAGGGTGGCGAGATGCCGCAATAACGGATTGTCATTGCGAGTACCCCAGGCCGCGGTGTCATCTCTTCTGTCCAGAGCGCTCGCCGCGGCGACCCTTGACAACTCAGTATGACCCGCGCATCGAAGGCATCTCCACGTCCGGCAAAGGGATTGCTTCGTCGGCGGCTGCGGCCGCCTCTTCGCAATGACAGGCCAAGGCTCTGCTGGGCACGGGGTTCGGCGAACCCTGGGTTACTCGCAATAGCAGTTCTCTGCTTGGCACAGGATCCGGGAACCCTGAGGTACTCGCAATGACAATCCGGAGATGCCGTGGCGTCCCAAGGACGGCGTCAGGAAGGGGACAGCAGCCGTAGCACGCGCACCTGCTTCTTGGGGAGCGATAGCTCGAGCATTGCCTCGGCGCCCGTCTCGAGGTCACGCGCCTCGAGCACCGAAAAGTGTGCGCGCAGCGTCACCTGCTGCGGCTGCCAACTGTGGTTGATGGCCCACACCAGGCAGTCGCCCGGGCCCTCCAGGTAGCGCACCTCGACGAAGGGGTTGTCGCCATCGACCAGCGGCGTGAGCCCGGCCAGCTCGCGCAGTGCGTGATAGAGCCGCCACGTGCTGTCGCTGCGGTGCGCCTCGTGGGCCTGCGCGATATAGTGCTCGAGTGGGAAGGCGCAAAAGATGACACGCCCGGCGCCGAGCCTGTGCTCGAGGATGGCAGGATGCCCCTCACCGTCGACCGCCACCACCTCGGCCGCGACCGGCTGCACCGGGCAGTACCCCGAGCGTGCCTGGCCCTGCGGCACCTCGTAGTGCAGGCGGGTGCCCGCGGGCAGCGACGCCAGCGGGCGACGCAGGGTGATCTCGAGCGGGCTTGCTGGGATGTCGGCCAGGCCATAGCGCAGGTGGTGCTGGCAGCCGGTGAGCGCCTCGAAGTTGTGGATCGACCAGCCCTGCGCGTACGAGAGGTAGACAGTGCCTCCGCTCCGCGCATAGGCGGCCAGCGCCTCCCACGTCGGCGCATTGAGGTGCGCCATGTGTGGCGCGATGAGCAGCCGCGCCCCCGCCGGCAGCGCCACGGCGCCTGGCCCGGCGATGTCCTCCGGGCAGTTGCAGGCGATGGCCGGCTCGCGCCAGACGCCGACGTCGAGGCGGGCCTGCCGGCTCAGCGTAAAGGCCTCGTGCAGCATCTGCGCGATCGCGCCCGGCGAGAGCCAGCCGTAGAACGGGTAGGCATGGCGCATGCTGGATGGCTCGATGAGGTAGGCCGCCGGCTCGGACAGCCGGTAGGCGCTGAGGTCGATGCGCTCGATCGCGCGGGCAAAGCGCGCGATCTCTTCGGCGGCCGGCTTGGGCTCGCCGTTGGACGTCGTCACGCCAAAGAGCAGCTCAAAGGCATGATGCGCGTAGGGACGTTGCGTGGGCAGGTCGAAATCGGCAAAGCACCAGCCCAGCGTGCCGGCGCCCCCGGCGGCGAAGACGGAGCAGCCAAATTCCTCGAGGATCGCAGGCAGCCCGTAGCCGCTCGCTGCCGTGATGCTCCACGCCGGCAGCAGCGAATGCCGCAGCGCATCGCTGCCCGTCGCATAGATATGCGGCCCGATCAAGTCGGCCACCTTGGCGAGCGGCTCCAGGGCAAAGCCGTTGTTGTTGCCCAAGAGCGGCCAGGCGCCGTCGCCCACGCCGATGGGGTGCGTGTGGTCGACCTCGCGGATGCTCGCGGCCAGGCGCTCGGCCCACCGCACAGCGCTGGCCGCATCGGTGTCGCCGCCGTAGAGGGGGACCTCGTTCGACAGCAGCCATCCCGCCAGCGCCGGCGCGCGGTGCACGCGGCGCACCACCGCCTGCACGTACAGCGCCTCCTGCTGCAGCATCCAGGGGTCGGTATACAGATCGCGGCTGCCGCGCCAGGGCAGATCCCAGTTCTCGCCCGACATGTGGCCCACGAAGAAGGTTGGGATGGTGTCGATGCCCACCTCATCGCAGAGGGCCAGGAACTCGGCCAAGCGCTCGAGCATCACGGGGTCCACGGTGTCGGGAGCGGGCATGAAATCGGGGGTGTAGAGGAACGAGCGGCAGACGTTCATGCCCAGGCCGCGCATCTCGCAGAGCTCGGCGCGTACCCGCTCGGGCCGCCAGTCGCGCCACATCAGCGGCCCGGCGTGCCGCGCCCAATAGTTCACGCCGACCAGGTAGCGCGGCCGGCCGTCCTTCTGCAGGTAGCGGATCGTTCCCATGGTCTCTCCGATCGTCAAGAAGGGCCCGGCAGAGGCCGGAAGGCGTAGGTTTTATGTATTATAGACGAGCGCCGCACAGCGTCAACAACGTGTTCGTAGTGAGTGGACCTGGCGGTGTCGAGGAGACACCTGACACAACAACTTCCATGGCAGGTGGCCAGCGCCTGCTTTCTGGCAAAAACTCGGTCCAGCTCGCGCCGCGGCTGACAGACGGTTTCTCCTGCTGCAGGGTGGGGCCCCTCGCTACCCGTCCCCCGTCGCGGGGGAATTGGGCTGTCTTTGCCCGCACAGCATCGCTCGCTTGCCACTTCTTGGCCGCACAGGGTGTGGTCGGGCGACCCAATTCCCCCGCGACGGGGGAACGGTAGGGGGGGCCAGCCGCGGCATGGGCAAGCCCCTGACGGAGTTTTTGCCAATTGCCTGCCCGCCATGGAGATCGGTGTGACAGGTCCAGTCTCGCGCACTACGAGCGCGCGTTGGAGGAGGAGACGATGATGGGTACTGGCCGAACCGCCGCGCCGGCATGCGAAATCAGGCCGCTGACTGTGGCCGACGAGCCTGCGGTCGTCGCCCTGTGGAACCGCGCCATGGGCGAGCTCTTTCCGCTGCGCCGGCGGCTGCTGCACCAGGCCGCGCTGGGCGACCCCGACCTGGAGCCGGGCGATGCGCTCGTCGCCTGGGTCGACGGCGAACCGGCCGGCTTCTGCCTGGCTCGCACCTGGCCGCCCCGCGCGCCCTACGGCGAGGCCCAGGGCTGGCTCGAAGCGCTGGCGGTTGACCCCAGGCGGCAGCGCCGGGGCGTGGGCACGGCGCTCGCCGGCGCGGCCGAGCGCGCTCTGGCAGACCGGGGGGTGACGGCCGTCTGGGCCGGCGGCGGGCCGGCGATGCTCTTTCCCGGCGTGTGTACCGAGCTGGCCGGGGGCCGCCGCTTTCTGGAGGGCCGTGGGTACGCGCTCTTCCACACCGTGCACGACCTTATCGGCGACCTCGACGCCATGCCGCACCCGCCGCGGGTCGACGCGGCCCTGGCCGCGGCCGGCGCACAGGTGCGGCCTTGCGCCGAGGCCGAATGGCCGGCGGCCGTGGCCTTTCTCGAGCGCAGCTTTCCTGGCCCCTGGCCGCGCGACCGGCGCCGCCACCACGCGCTGGGCGCGTCTGCGGGCGAGATATACCTGCTGTGGGTGGATGGCGCGATCGCCGGGCTGGCGCAGACCTACAGTGGCGACTCGCCGGTGCTCGGTCCCAGCGTCCATTGGGCGCCGGCGCTGGGCATCGCCGAGGGCGGGCTGGGGCCGATCGGCCTGGCCGAAGCGTGGCGCGGCCGCGGCCTGGGGCTGGCTCTGCTGACCCTGGCGCTGGAGGGCCTGCGCCGCCACGGCGCCCACCATGCCGTCATCGACTGGACCGAGCTCCTCGATTTCTATGGCCCGTTGGGCTTCCGCGTCTGGCGCAGCTATCTGTTGGGGCCGAGGGTATCATAGGGCGCGCGGCGGGGAGGCCCTCACCCCCGTCCCTCTCCCACTGCGGTGGGAGCGGGGAGATGAGTGGCCGCGGAATCAAAAAGGCCCGCAGCCACTATGAGGTGGCTGCGGGCCTTGCGCTGTGGCCTTACGACTTGGCGTTGCTGTAGAACTCCTGGATGCCCTGGAAGTAGCCGCGGGCGATGGCCTCGCGGATCTCGGGCTTGGCGAGCTGGGCCGCGTCCTGGTCGTTGGTGATGAACAGCGGCTCGCCGGTGATGCTTGGCATCTTGCTTGGCCGCGCCAGGTTAGGGCCGTTCACGGCAAAGTGGCCCATGATCTTGTCGTCCTTGATGCCGCGGTCCAGCGTGTTGTAGCCGGCCTCGCGCAGGTTGCTGACGAGCGCCTTTTGCGTGGCCTTGGCCAGCGTCTCATTCCGCGCGTCGAACGGGCGGTCACTGCAGTACCAGACCTCGGTGCCGCGTGTCGCCTTGTTGTCGAGGCCGTTGTTGTGCACCGAGATCAGCAGGTCCGCGTTGGCCTTGTTGGCCTTGTCCACGCGTGCCTGCAGGTCGGCGGCCTCCTGGCCGGGGACGAGCGCGCTGGCATCGTCACGCGACATCTGCACGTCGTAACCGGCCTCACGGAGCATGCGCGCCAGGCGGTTGGCAACGTCAAGGTTGACGTCGCGCTCGGTGAGGTCGACCTTGCCGTTGGTCTCGTGCACGGCGCCGACGTCGCTCGAGCCGTGGCCCGGGTCGATGAAGATCAGCTTGCCCTTGGTCTGCGGCGCCTGCGCGGCCGCCTGTGTGGTGGCCGGCGCCGCGGCCATAACGGGCTTCATGATCGTCGTCGGCACGATGGCCGCCTGCGTGAGCAGGCCGGCCGACATGGTGGCGACGACGAGGAAACGCTTCAAGCTATTCATAAGTCCTTGTATACCTCACAAGGCCCGAAACCCATGGTGTGCGCCGGCCGGCCCCGCTCGCGGTGGCCGGTTGACGGTCCGGGCGCCCCGCGCGCCGCTGGTGGCTGCGGGGGGTCGGGCCGGGATTTGCTCTCGGTCAGTTGCCGATAGTGTACATAACCGGCCCGCCTATGTCAAATAGCGCCCATACAGTACGCACAGAACGGGGTTTTTGCGGGTTTATTGGCCCCGCGGGGCGAATCAACCCGCCGGCACCGCGGCCATGGACCAGGGCCGGGTGCCAGCGGAGCGTCGTGTCCGGCTGTTGCCAGGAGGCTGAGGGCAGCGAGTTGGCTGTCTGGCAGCCTGCTAGGGGGTCGTGGCCTGGCTGACGCGCTCGGCGAGCGCTTCTCTCGAGTTGCGCAGATGGTGGCAGAGCGCCTCGCGCGCGCCGTGGCCGTCGCCGCGGCGCAGGGCGGCGACGATGGGGCGGTGCTCCTCGATCGCCTGCGATCGCCGAGGCTCCGGGAAATGGTACAGCACGAAGCTGATGGTCATGAGGCTGGCCAGGCTGGCGTAGAACGCCATCAGCCTGGCATTGCCGAGGCTTGCCACAGGCATGGTGTGGAAGCGCAGCTCCAGTGCGCCATAGCCCGCGACGTCATCGTCCGCTGGGCGGGCAAGCGCGGCCACCATCTGCTCGACCAGGCGCTGCATTTCGGCCACCACCTGCGGCTCTCTGGCTGGTGGCAGCTCGATCGCCGCGCACTCGAGGAACTCGCGGATCTGGAAGACCTCTTCGACTGTCTGCAGGGAGAGTTTGGTGACAAAGGCGCCACGCCTGGGGATCCACTCCACCAGGCCATCGGCGGCGAGCAGGTTGAGCGCGTCGCGCACGGGCGTGGTGCTCACGCCGAGGTTGCGTGCGATCTGCTCCAGCGGCAGGTGCTCGTCTGGGGGAAGCGAGCCTTGGAGGATCTTGCCTTTGAGGATGGCGTAGATGCGATCGGAGAGACGGCCGATGCTGGCGAGGGCCTCGAGTTCCATGACGTCCTCCACTCTTGGTCGCCGGCGTAGTCAGGGTGCGCGCGGCACGTGCAGCCGGCGGCCCTGCCGCCGCACGTGGGCGGCCCGGCGATGCGTCTTTGCTGCCTACCCATATATTGCAAAATACGCAGCGAATTGTCGCGCCCTAAGGTTACAGTTGGGTTAATACTGTGTCGACGGTGCATAGTGCCAGCCTACCATGGACATAAACCCCAACAGGCGCTATACTCTGCTTCGCTGTGGGGCGGCGTTTGACATAACGGTCATGCGGTGGTATCATCTGGGCCATCACGGTCGCTGCCGACCGTCGCCGCTCCGGGTCCGTCGCACGAGCTGGAGCGGCCTTTTTTATTGCCGGGCCGAGCATCCGGCCCGTTTTGGAGGTACTTGTTTATCATGAACAGACGGCACTTGAAGGCGTTCGCGCTGGCAAGCGCCATTGCAGTGAATTCGGTCCTGCTGCCGCTGGGCGTGGCCAAGGCCGACACGCCGCCCGCGCAGCCGGCGACACCGGTCAAGGGCGCGGGCCAATCGCAGGCACCGGCGGGCATGCCCGAGAAGCTTTCGGACACGCTGCGCGCGCAGACGATGGCCAAGATGGCGGCCCGCGAGCAACTGGCCGGCATCAAGACCATGGGTGGCGCGCTGCCGGGCGCCGCGATCGACGGCAAGCAGCCGTCGGTGGCGGGCCTGAAGAACAAGCCCGCATCCGACGCCTCGGCGGGCATCGCCTACGTGCAGCCGTACGTGGAGCCCAACGACTATGCACACCGCAATTATTGTGGTGCCGGGGCCACCATGGTGCTGGTCTCGCACTTTGACGCCAACTATGCCAAGGGCGACATCGATAAGGTCGGCGAGGCGATCAACCTGGACCCCGACAGCGGCGCGTGGATCAAGGACATCACGCCGGCGGTGAACGAGCACCTGAGCAAGCTGGCCGGCCGCGAGGTCAAGTACTACACCTACGGCCAGGCCGCGTCGAAGGACGAGTTCCGCTGGATGCTTGACTGGGACATCCGCCAGAACGGCGTGCCCCTGATCACGGGCATGCAGACGGCGACCATGCCGGGCTGGAACGGCTATGACGTGGGCCACATCGTGGCCGTCAACGGCTACTGGAAGGACGCCAGCGGCAAGGAGTGGGTCAGCTATGTCGACACCGCTCCTCCGGCCTCCGACTATCACGGCGACATCTTTGTTACCGTGAGCCTCGACGCCTTCTGGCAGGCCGTGAGCCAGAACAGCGCGCAGGTGTGGTAAGACTGTGCCGGTAGCGGCCGCTGCCGCGAGGGTCTGCGACTCTTGAGCCACGAAGGGCACAAAGGGCGGAAGGGATATCCTGAAGCTCCTTGTGCCCTTTGCTGCGTTCAAGGCATGCTCCTGGTGGCGACTGGGGCCGATCACCACGAAGGGCACGAAGGGTGCATAGGGGCCATGCAAAGCCCTTCGTTGCCTTTGTGGTTCAAGAGCTCCCCACGGTTCTGGGATACTCCCAGCCGCATCTCGCGTTTGCCAAACCCCGAAACATGTGCTATACTAGCGACGTCGCTGGGGGATCGTCCAGCGGTAGGACAGCTGACTCTGGATCAGCCGACCGTGGTTCGAATCCACGTCCCCCAGCCTTGAGTCTTCCCGGCGAGGAAGACTCTTTTCATAGTGGGAGATCGTCTAGAGCATCGGTCAAGTGTTCCTGCGAAGGCCCCAGAGGGCCGAATCATCGCCCTGCGACGCCCACAAGGGGCCAGGCTGCGTCGTCTATACGAGTATTTGACCGATGTTCTAGCGGTAGGACGGCTGACTCTGGATCAGCCGGCCGTGGTTCGAAGCCACGTTTCCCAGCCTTGACAGTGGGGGATCGTCTAGCGGCAGGACATCGGACTTTGGATCCGCGAACGGAGGTTCGAATCCTCCTCCCCCAGCCATGGCCTGTATGGACCCGGATGGCGCGCCGCGCGCCTCCGGGTTTTTTTGTTGCCTCGCGGGCGGACCCCCAGCGGGGGGATGGGGATTGCGGCGGCGGGCATGGTGCCTGGCGCTGCGCTACCAGAGCCCGAGCTGCTGCGGCGCCTCGCCGGGGGCGTGGCCGCGGATGTGGGCGGCGAGGGTGTCGAGATGGGCCTGCTCAGGCTGCAGCGCGATGGCGCCGGCGGCGATGAGGGCGTCGCAGCCGGGGCTGCCGGGCACGGCGAACACGGGGCGGCGTTGGCGGTTGGCCTTGGCCGCCGTGCCGAGACTGCCGGAGGGCTGGCGGGCCTCGATGACGATGAGGGCGCGGCTGAGGCCGCTGACGATGCGGTCGCGTGCCATGAGGCCGGCGGCGGTGACCGGGGCGCCGGGGTGCAGCTCGGAGAGCAGGGCGCCGCGGGCGGCGATATCCTGGGCGAGTGCGAGGTTGGCGCGGGGATGCAGCGCGCGCAGGCCCGAGCCGGGGACGGCGAGGGTGCGGCCGCCGGGGGCCTCGAGGGCGCCGCGGTGGGCGGCGGCGTCGAGGCCGAGGGCGAGCCCGCTGACGACGACGAGGCCACGTGCCGCCAGCTCGCGGGCGAGGATGGTGGCGAGGGCGGCGCCGGGTGGGGAGGGGCGGCGGCTGCCGACGATGGCGACGGCGGCGGCGTCGGCGGGCTGCAGGGTGCCGCGCAGGAAGAGCAGGGGCGGAGCGTCGGCCAGGTGGCGCAGGTTGGCCGGGTAGGCGGCATCGTCGCTGGTGAGGGTGGGCAGCCCTGCTGCGGCGAGCGCCTCCAGCTCGTGCTGCAGCGCTTGGAGCGGGGCGTTGTGCAGGGCTGCCGCCATCTGGGGCTTGAGGCGCGGCACCTGCAGCAGGGCCGCGACGGGCGCCTCGAAGGCGGCCTCGAGGCTGCCAAAGTGGGCGACCAGGCGCCTGGCGGTGGGGGCGCCGATGCCGGGGAAGGCACCGGCGACATTGGCGCGCTTTTGGGCCAGCGTGGGCATCGTTGTGGGCACGCTAGACGGGAACTGGGTGGCGCTGGGTGGTGGTGGGGGTTGGTACTCACAGGCACCTCCAGCCATGGTGGTCCTCGGGGTCGCGCTCTTCGTAGCCTTCGAGCTCCTCACAAGGATAGTCGACGCACCAGTCGGGGTCGTCGAGGATGTCGGGGGCGGGGATGATGATGGACTCGCAGGAACCCCAGCCTTCGTTTTCGAGCGCCGCGCACAGCGCCGCCGACACCAGCAGATCGTCGTGGCCGCGGCCTGGGCGGGCTCGCCGTCGCGGCCGGCGCGGCCTGCTTCTTGGTAGGAGGCCTCGAGGGTGCCGGGCAGGGCATAGTGGGCGACGAGGCGGATGTCGGGGCGGTCGATGCCCATGCCGAAGGCGTTGGTGGCGACGACGGCGGGCAGGTCGCCGGCGAGAAAGGACTCTTCGACCCGCGCGCGGGTGGCGGCGTCGAGCCCGGCGTGATAGTGTTCGGCGGGGATGTGGGCGACGCGGCGCACGAACTCGGCGATCTCTTCGGCGTCGGCGCGGGTGCCGGTGTAGACGATGAGGCCGCCCTGGCCGCGGGCGGCGGCGAGGAGGTCACGCAGGGCCTCGAGCTTGGCCGGCAGCTCGGGGGTGTAGCGCACCTGGAAGCTGAGGTTGGGGCGGTTGAAGCCGGTGACGATGCGCTGAGCGTGGCCGAGGCCGGGCAGGCGCACGATGTCGCCCTGCACGTGCGGCGTGGCGGTGGCGGTCAGCGCGGCGGTGACCGGCTGGCCCAGGCGGGCGCGGGCGGCGGCGAGGTGGTCGCTCACGGGCATGCTCCAGGCCGCTCGATCACGCGCGAGCGGGCGCAGGCAGTATGCCACAGAGTGCGTCATGTGCTCAAGCGGCGGGCTGTGCCATGCAGGGGGAGAGAAGCACCGCAGAGGCGCAGAGGGAGACGGGTGAACCACGAAGGGCACAAAGGGGGGCGAGAGATCACGATACGCTTCGTGCCCTTGGTGGTTCTCCCGCCCCCGCTTTGTGCCCTTTGTGGTTCACCCACACCCTCTGACGGTGGGCACTACTTGGCGCCGGCCTTTTGCATTCTGGCGTAGGGGTCGCGCAGGGCGACGGTACGGTTGAAGACCGGGGCGCCGGGCTGCGAGTCGGCGCTGTCGACGCAGAAATACCCCAGGCGCTCGAACTGGTAGCGGCTGCCGGGCGTGGCTTGGGCCAGGCTGGGCTCGGCGCGGCAATCCTCCAGCACCTCGAGCGAGTGTGGGTTCAGGTGCTCTTTGAAATCGTGGCCCTCGGGCACGTCGTTCGGGTTCTCGGCGCTGAACAGGTGGTCGTAGAGGCGCACCGTGACCGGCAGGGCGTGCTCCGCCGACACCCAGTGGATGGTCGCCTTGACCTTGCGGCCGTCGGGGGCGTCGCCGCCGCGGGTGGCCGGGTCGTAGGTGCAGCGCAGCTCCACGATCTCGCCGCGCTCGTCCTTGACGACGCGCTCGCATCTGAGAAAGTAGGCGTAGCGCAGGCGCACCTCGCGCCCGGGCGCCAGCCGGAAGAAGCCCTTGGGCGGCTCTTCGGCAAAGTCGTCGCGCTCGATGTAGAGCTCGCGCGAGAAGGGCACGCGGCGCGTGCCGGCTGCTGGGTCCTCGGGGTTGTTGACGGCGTCGAGCTCTTCGACCTGGCCTGCGGGATAGTCCTCGATGACCACCTTGAGTGGCCGGGTGACCACCATCACCCGCGGCGCGCGCTTGTTCAGGTCCTCGCGCAGGACGTGCTCGAGCAGGGCGATGTCGACCATGCTCTCGGTCTTGGCGACGCCGATGCGCTGGCAAAAGTTGCGGATGGCCTCGGGGGTGTAGCCGCGCCGGCGCAGGCCCGAGATGGTGGGCATGCGCGGGTCGTCCCACCCCGAGACGTGGCCCTCGCGCACGAGCTGCAGCAGCTTGCGCTTGCTCATCACCGTGTGGCTCAGGTTCAGCCGGGCGAACTCGATCTGCTGCGGGTGGTAGACGTTCAGGGTGTCGAGCACCCAGTCGTAGAGCCGGCGGTTGTTGTCGAACTCGAGCGTGCAGATCGAGTGTGTGATGCCCTCGATCGAGTCGGACAGGCAGTGCGTAAAGTCGTACATGGGATAGATGCACCACGTGTCGCCGGTGCGGTGGTGGGCGGCGTTGACGATGCGGTAGAGCACCGGGTCGCGCAGGACGATGAACGGCGAGGCCATGTCGATCTTGGCGCGCAGGGTGCGCGAGCCTTCGGCGAACTCGCCGGCGCGCATGCGTGCAAAGAGGTCGAGGTTCTCATCGACGGAACGCTCGCGCCAGGGGCTGTCTTTGCCTGGCTGCGTCAGCGTGCCGCGGTACTCGCGCATCTCTTCGGGGCTCAGATCGCAGACGTAGGCCCTGCCCAGTTTGATGAGCTGCACGGCGTAATCATGGAGCCGGTCGAAATAGTCGGAGGCGTAGTACAGCCGGTCGTCCCAGTCGAAGCCCAGCCAGCGGATATCCTCCTGGATCGACTCGACGTACTCCACGTCTTCTTTCACCGGGTTGGTGTCGTCGAAGCGCAGGTTGGCCAGCCCGCCGAACTCTTGGGCGATGCCAAAGTTGAGGCAGATCGAC
>ERZ795058.4097-NODE-4097-length-14545-cov-4.463768_pt1 | contig 14545 bp, 18 predicted proteins | sample MGYA00375142_ERZ795058 | MGnify/ENA primary metagenome ERZ795058 (study PRJEB30187, sample SAMN05720210) | activated sludge metagenome | isolation source: anaerobic digester from wastewater treatment plant | place: Japan | collected 2015-04-20 ... | reverse complement strand
TTATGGGGTACTTTGCGTTACTCCTTATTACAACAAAACAACACAAAAGGGACTTATTGCTCATTATACGGCAATAGCCGACTCTATCAACATTCCTGTAATAATATACAATGTCCCGGGCAGAACCGGACTTAATGTCAATGCCGATACTCTAAAGACTCTTTCAAAGCACAGAAATATTGCAGCTGTAAAGGAAGCAAGCGGAAACATAAGCCAGGTCGTTGAAATAGGAATGTTCTGTGATGAGAACTTCAGCATGTACTCAGGAAATGATGATCAGGTTGTTCCGTTACTCTCGGTTGGCGGCATTGGGGTCATATCTGTAATAGCGAATATTGCACCCAAGGTGATGCATGACATGGTAGTAAGCTATCTGCAAGGTGATGTAAAGACTGCGATGGAGCTTCAGCTTGGCATCAAACCTCTTAACGATGCCCTATTCTGTGAAGTTAACCCTATACCTGTCAAGACGGCTATGAACCTTCTTGGACACAATGTAGGAAACTTGAGGCTTCCCCTTGTCGACATGACGGATAATAATTTGAAACGCCTGAAAAATGAACTGATAAACTATGGATTTGAAATAAGGGGGTAGAAATACTTGATTAAAGTACTTATGAATGGCTGTAACGGAAAAATGGGGCAGGTAATTACAAAACTTGTTAAGGAATATGATGATATATGTATTACGGCCGGAGTAACAAGAGACCCTTCAAAGCGTCAGAATAGCTATCCTGTATTTCGAAATTTCAAGGAAGTTGCTGCGGTTGAGGCTGACGTTGTACTGGACTTTTCAAATCCGGAGGCTCTTCCCGATGTCGTAGAATACTGTGTAAAGCACCAAATTGCTTTGGTAGTCGGCACTACAGGGCTGTCTGAGAATAACCAGGAAATGCTGAGACAAGCATCAGCTTCGATTCCAGTATTTGTTTCTGCTAATATGAGCTTCGGCGTGACTGTGCTGATGGATCTGGCATTAAAAGCTGCCTCTGCCCTCGGTCCCGAATATGATATTGAAATACTTGAGAAGCACCATAATGAAAAAAAGGATGCTCCCAGCGGTACTGCCATCATGATAGGAAAGGAATTAAAGAATCAGATTAACAATTCTTTTGAGCTAATTTACGACAGGTCAAAAATAAAAGAAAAAAGGAAATCCAATGAAATAGGAATTTCATCGATAAGAGGAGGAACCATAGCCGGTGACCATACAATATTTTTTGCGGGTAAGGACGAAATCATTGAAATAAGACACACTTCCCTCTCCCGTGATATCCTTGGCCGGGGTACAATAAGGGCTGCCCGTTATACCGTATTGAAACCCAATGGGCTGTACAACATGAAAAATATGCTTGAAGATTCTATTTAATGGATTGGCAGCTTAGCAGCTCATTGAAATATATACGTGGTTAGGATGTGAATATAAATGGCCGTTATTGTACAAAAGTACGGGGGTACCTCCGTTGAGTCAATTGAAAAGATAAAGAAAATTGCAGAACAAATAGCTAAAAGAAAAAAGAGCGGAAATGACATTGTAGTTGTAGTATCGGCTATGGGAAAGACTACTGATAACCTTGTCCGTATGGCTTATGATATAACCATCGATCCTCACAAACGCGAACTCGATGTTTTGATGGCAACCGGCGAACAGGTTTCTATGTCTCTCCTGTCAATTGCGCTTAATAGTCTGGGTATTGAAGCAGTATCTTATGCAGGACACCAATTAGGCATTAAAACGGAGGGGTCCCATACAAAATCAAGAATAACAGATATAAATGATGAAAAAATCCACAAAGATCATCGTAATGGTAAAGTTGTAATAGTAGCAGGTTTTCAGGGAGTAAATGAAGATAATGAGATCACTACGCTGGGCAGAGGCGGCTCTGACACGACAGCAGTCGCGCTTGCCGCAAAGCTGCAGGCCCAGTGTGAAATATATACCGATGTTGACGGTATTTATACCATTGATCCAAGGCTTTACCCAAGGGCCAGAAAGCTTGATTTTATCAGCTATGATGAAATGTTGGAAATGGCGAGTTCAGGGGCAGGCGTTATGCATCCCAGGTCTATAGAACTCGCAGAAAAATACAAGGTTCCTGTGCTTTTAGCCCTGAATACGGGTGATATCCCAGGCAGCCTCATAAAGGAGATTGACAATACAATGGAAAATCCGGCAATAACCGGTTTGGCGGTTAACAACGACCAGGCAATAATCACTTTGAACGGTATACCCCATGATATCAGGGTAATTGCAGACATATTTCAAAGCATTGCAGACAAAGATATCAATATCGACATGATAAGTCAGACCTTTCCGGTAAACAGGCTCGTCAGCATATCCTTTACCCTTCCCAAGGCGGATCTGTACCATGCTTTGAAGGTATTGGACACCTTTAAGGATAAGATATTTACTTTTAGCTATGATGCTTTTGAAGACATTACAAAGCTTTCAGTAGTAGGCTTGGGTATGAACACCCAATCAGGGGTTGCTGCCAAGGTGTTTAACCTTCTGGCGGAAAACGATATTCCTGTTAGCATAGTAACAACCTCAGAAATCAAAATTTCTTATATAATCAATCCCAATGATCAGCGCAAGGCCATCGAAGCCATTGCAAAAGAGTTTGATCTGTAAAAAATTAGTCACTAGACCCTGGTCTCTAGTCCCTAGATTACGGCAAAGCCTGCGAAGCCCTGCTCAATCTAGCGGCTAGTGACTAGCGACTAGTGACTGTTAAATTCCCCTGTTCCCGAAACCATGACCCAATACCTCTGCGGTATCGCTTACCGCCATAAAAGCCTCTCTGTCCAAATCATGAACTATCTGTTTCAGTCTGGCCAGCTGCCATGGGGCCACTATACAGTAAATAACTCTTTTCCTATTCCCGGTGTATGCTCCCTCGCCTTCCAGATATGTTACTCCCCTGCCTAATTTTTGAAGTATCGTATCCGCAACTTCCTGTTCATTATCTGTGATTATCATTATTGATTTACTGCTTCCAAAGCCCTGTTGCACCTTATCCAGAACAGTTGATGCCACATACATTGAAACCAGTGTATACATTGCAAGGTTGAGCCCGTAGAATAACGATGCAATAGTTACAATAATAAAATTTATTATCAGTGAAGTTCTTCCCAGGTTAATAGAAAAATACTTCTTTACAATTACAGCAACAATGTCTATTCCACCCTGCGAAGCCCGATTCCTGAATACAATCCCCATGCCTATTCCGTTCAATACCCCTCCATACAAACAGGACAAAAGAACATCGTCAATATAAACGATATTTCTTAAGAATGAGAATGAATCTATTGATACGGAAAATGCAGTCATTCCAATCAGGCTTAAAAGAATAAACTCCTTGTCTACAAACCTATATCCGGCTATAAATATAGGAATATTAAAAACAAATATCAGCACCCCTGGGTTGAAGCCAAAAATATAGTTCAGTATAAGTGCAATACCGCTGACGCCGCCGCTCAAAAGCTTGTGCGGTATCAGAAACACATTGAAGGATATTCCTCCTATGGCACTACCCGTTATTATCATTAATAACATAAGGGCATATCTATATTTATTGGCATTCAGTCTTTTAATAACAGTCATTTTATTCCACCTCTGCAGCTATATGATTATGATTCAATGCCTTCTCTGGCCGGTATTCCGCTTTTAAAGTAGTGCTTTATCTCCCTCATCTCGGTTACTAAATCTGCGGCATCTATTATTTCCTTCGGAGCGTTTCTTCCGGTAATAATTATCTCCATGCTCTCGGGCTTTGTTTTTAGAAGCTTTAATACCTGATCGATTTTTATAAGCTTATTGCCAAGTACACCTAACAATTCATCAATTATCAGAACGTCACATTCGTTATTTGCAACAACCCCTTCAATAAACGCAAAGCCTCTGTCTATATCTTCCTTCAACTCTTTCTTTTCCTGTTCGGAAAGAGTCCAGAAAAAGCCCCTTTCCTTTTCAAACCTGAATATTTTAAATAAAGGATTCAGCTTCTCTACGCTATGGAGTTCTCCGGTATCGCTACCCTTTAAGAATTGAACCATATATACTTTCAATCCCCTGCCGCAGGATCTCAGCCCTTGCCCCAAAGCTGCAGTTGTTTTTCCCTTTCCGTCTCCTGTATATACCTGAATCAGCCCTTTCTTAAGCCTCAAAACAAACACCTCCTCTTCGTTTATTATCCTATATTAACAATTATAACCTTAAAACGAAGTATTTTAAATATAAATAAAAAAGCAACCCAGTTGCTTTTTTATTCTCTCTGCTCTTCATTTTCACAGTCTATGTCGACTTCTGCATCACATAGCTCCATTTTAGAAATTGATACCTCATATGCCGTTCTTGTGATAAATTCTTCTTCTGATACTTTCTTTTGATAATTGCGACTTTGGATTCTTCCCCATATCCTTATTCTGTCCCCAACCTCCAAATTCTCAGAGTATCTTGCATTTCTTCCCCAAGCAATGCACGGTATGTAATCAGACTTATTATAAGGCCTGTTTACTGCCAGCAGCATATCGGTAATCTCACGACCAAACGGTGTTGTTCTGTACACAGGCTTTTTGCATATATAACCATCCAGATAAATCTGGTTTGGATTCTTGATTTCCTGTGCCATTGTTTTTAGATTTCTGGCAAATACAGTCAGTATAAGCTTATTGTTTCCTTCGTGGTATTTATTATATGATCTTAGCTGCCCCTCAACCAGCAGCTTTGAGTCTACATCAATATTCAGTCCCAGAACCAATCTTTCTGAAATTGTTATCGGAAGAATATCAAAAATATCACTCAGCCTGGGTACCTCCAGGTATACCGTATAAAAACCTTCACCATACATTTCATGGCTGAATTCCGGCTTGGAAGTTACCGTCCCATATACGGTAACATTGTTGCTCTCAATGACCTTATCAGTCATAGGCCCCGCTCCTTTCCCCGTTCTTGCGTATTTCAGGTTTAACCTACAGTATACATATTCATATGATATAAATAATATGAATTATTTTTATCAAACCCTTATGTTACGATATAGGCAAAATGCAAAAGGTTCTTTCAGCAGGAGCCTTTGAAATTTAATTCTATTTATTATTAATCAGTCCGAGCCGATTACATAGTATTCTTTGTGCAGCATTCATTTCATCCCCCCCAAGCATTACAAGCAGGTCATGTTTTTCGAGTAATAGCAAGCTTTTATCAATTGCATGATGCAATAAATGATAGTATCTGAAAGTAACATCGTTTTCTTTGAATATCCTTTTATAGATTCTCATGCTTTTCAGCGGAAGCTCACCTATATGAGAGTCACCGTCCATGCAGCTGGTAAGGATTACTTCCTTGCACTTCAGAATTCTTGCCCATTCGGTTATCAATCTGGCTTTTTCCCCATGAAGGGCCGGATTCGCACTCTGTGAAACAGAAATAATAAGTATGAGATTTTCATAACTCAATATCTGTATAGAATCAAAGACTGCAGTATAATCATAAATCGAACTGCAGTAATTATCGATAATAACGTATTCACCATCATAAATTTTCTGAAAATGTCTGGACGAAGCTTTGTACCTTTCTATTGAATTCTTTAAGCTTCCGATATCTTTGTCATAATACAAACCGCAGGTTATTGCAGCCAATGCATTATACACATTATGGCTTCCCATGGCATTCAAACGAATTGGAATCTCAAAAGGCTCTATCCTTTCACCCTTTCTGGTATAAAAACTTTTTTGCACGCAATAATTAAAACACGTAATCTCATTAACGTCTATACTGGACGCGGTTACCACAGCCTTTTTATTCAATCCGTAAGTAATGGATCTCACCCCTGCCAAGTCCTCTGCAGCTTTAATTCCACTGTATTCATCATTATTGATGATTATATTTTTTTTCTTTGACAGTTCAAAAGCCATATCCGGGACAGGCCGGCTATTATTGCCTTCCGAAGTACTCCTATCAGCAAGGATTGCACAGTCAAAATTCATATCAAAGCAGGAAATATTGCCCGCATTTGTGTTAACACTTATCGGAATAACATCTGTCAATATTTCATCATCCGCTCTGCAAAAAATACTCTGAATCAACTCAATCAGAACGCTTTTATCGCTTTCTCCAAATACCCCTATAAGCTTGGGCATTTTGCCCCGGTTCCCGAAAAGTCTGTCAAACATCTTGTAAAGCGTATCCCGATGATTCCCGACATTTATTACCGGAAGATCGGGATCAGTTATATCATGGGGAGTAAATATCAGCGAAGCTCCTTTATCATAAGCTTCATATATTCGTCTTTTGTTCCTTCTATAGGACAAATCGACAAATATCATTCCCGGCCTTACTTTTTGCAGGTCTGCTGTTACACCTAATCCTTCCGGGCTTTCAACGTTCATCTTGCCAACTCCTATGTATTATACAAAAATACTCTGGTAATTGCATGCGCATACATTTCGGGATTATTATTGTATGATTGGCATACTGCTGCTATTTTATGTATGCGCTATAGAAAACAACTATTCTTATTGATTATCACGTCTATTATAGCCGTTCTTAAAAAATTTATCGCTCAATACTTCCCGGGACTTGATTTTCTCATCGACATATTTGACAATATCCTCTATTTCATCTTCAGTTTCATTCAACACCTTCGACAATGATGATGCTCCCGAAAAAAGCAAACCGAAAAATAATGTCTTGCGAATCTGTTTTAAAACACTGTCTCCCATAATAACACCCCCTTAACATATTATATTAAGGAGGTCTGTATTGTGCAGTACGGACTGCTAAATATCATCCTTATCTAAGCAGTTTCTGCATTCCTGTGTGGTCAATATAGTAATTTCCCTTATATATCAATTCTGAAACAGGCACTATCTTGTATCCTTCGTTTTGCAGATTCTCAAGTACTACCGTAAGTGCATCCTTTGTATAAGTTGCATTATTATGAAAAAGCACTATAGAACCGTTTTTTACCTTTGAAAGCACTCTTTTTACTATGGCATCCTTTCCGTAATCCTTATAATCAAGTGAATCCACATCCCATTGTATTACTTGTATCCCCATTTCCCTTGCGGTTATTACAAGCTTGTTGTTATAATCTCCGAAAGGGGGACGAAAAAGGGTCACCTTCTTATTTGTAATTGCTTCAATTTTATCTGAAGTCTGTGATAATTCTTCTTCTATCTGCTCTTTTGAAAGCTGGGACATATGAGGATGTTTTGATGAATGATTGCCTATCTCATGGCCCTCCTCGTCAATTTTTCTCACCATTTCCGGGTATTTATCCACCCAAAAACCTACTAAAAAAAAAGTGGTCTTTACATTGTATTTTTTAAGTATCCCAAGCAGATCCTCCGTATAATCTGCTCCCCAGGCAGCATCAAAGGAAATGGCAATTTTCTTTTCGGCAGTATCTACACAATATATCGGCAGTTCCCTGCTGTTGTTTCTGAAGACATTCAACAGCCGGCTGCGGCCTGAATAATTGTATATTATTGAAATACATACTGCCAGCGTCACAATCATTAAATTCAATTTATAGTTATACTTCTTATAATTTAATTTCATAATGTACCTCCGGAATAATTATTTCAATAATAATCTATTCAGATTATTCGCAAGTAGAATAAATACTTTTTAATTCATTATTGATGAAGCAAAAGCATAGCATGAAATGTAAATTTCGCGCTATGCTTTTGCCGCTTATTCCTATATTTTTTATAATTACCTTACTTTTTCCTTATATTATTCTGGCGTTCATATGCTTTCATCTGTATCCGTCTCTTCCGGTATATCCACTGTGTCAGATTTTAGCAGACCTTCTGCCAGCGCCAAATCATTCTCAGGCACATACAGGTCAATTCCGTAACGGGATGTCCCCAAATATATCTTTAGATAATCCCCGGCCTCCTTGTACTTCCGCAGCACCTGTATACCTTCAGCTTCAAGAATTGACTCTACAATGACGGCTTCCTTCTCATCAGCCACGCTCCACACAAGGGCCCAGCCATCCATACCCTTTTTCTCGCCGGACATATAATCACCGCCTTCCTTTTTACTTTATTCCGCTATCTTTTCTATGCATACAGCTATAGGGGGGCAATTTATCTGATTGACAAAATCGCACATCAGCACGGAGTATTTCCTGCAGTCTATTGTTTTTATATATTCCAACAATGCTTCCTTTTCTTCAAAACCGCTGTCTCCTCCATAATATATTACAATCATTATAATCCCGCCATGCATCAGCAGCTCCATGGATTTTTCCAAAGCTTTAATGGTAGTTTCGGCTTTTGTGCCGATACTATGGTCTCCCCCAGGGAGATAGCCCAAATTAAACATCACCGCTTTTATACCCTTTGGCACATACAAATCAATATTCTGGTGACCGTCCCTGATAAGCTTCACACAGTCGGGAGCACCCGCCTCCCTGAGCTTGTTCTCTGTATTGATCAGTGCACAATCCTGTATGTCAAAGGAGTATACCTTGCCCTTGTCCCCTACCAGTCTTGAAAGCAGAAGGGTGTCATTTCCGTTTCCAGCTGTGGCATCGACAACAATATCTCCCTGTTTTACTGCTTTACCGATCAACTCATGGGAAATAGCCAATGAATTGCCAAGCAACATATCTAAATATCTCCCTTTCTTTAATAACCGTACCTTCCAGAATATTGAAAGGCGTCTGTGATAATGTTTATCCGGTTACTACCCTCTCCATCAACAATTATTTCCATTACATCAAATCTGCACATTTTATCAAGAAGTTTATTTTTCTGCATATAATACAGTGCTGTTTTAACTATTTTCTGCTGTTTTGATTTACTTACTGCTTCTGAAGGTAATCCATACCTGTCACTGCTTCTCGTTTTTACTTCAATAAATACAACCGCATCGCCCTGTATAGCAATTATATCAATTTCCCCTGCCCTGCAGCTAAAGTTCTTCTCCAACACTCTATAGCCGCATTTTGAAAGGTATTCCCGTGCCATATTCTCGCCAAAGGCCCCAAGTATCTTATTATTACCCATTTCCATCACCTTTGATATTGTCAATTCTGGATATAAAAACCAGGACTTCAGCTACAACACCATAAAGTTCAGGAGGAATCTGCTCACCGATTTCCAGATTCAGGAGTGCATCAACAAGTCCGCTGTTTTCAAAAACGGGAATTTCATTCTCCTTTGCGGTTTCAATTATTTTTAAGGCAATCTCACCTTTGCCCAATGCAATAACCCTGGGGGCCTCTTCTTTCTGCTCATAGGATAGTGCCGCTGCTTTTTTAACCTTACTATTCATACTATACCCTCATATCAAAATGGATTTTCTCTGACCTGTTTTCACTTATCATAGCTTCAAGTGAAATAAGACTGAAGGATTGCTCCAGGTTTATAACCCTTATAGGGGCCAGGTTATACCCCTTTATCCCTAAAGATTTCTTTAATAAAATCCCATTCTTTTCTATAATGGTACTTATGTTTTTGCTTTCAACTTTGAATGTTACGTTTACATTTTTATTCTTGACCTTAATGATGCTTTCCATATGTCCGAGGCGCTCCAAATCCAATACGACTACAATAGTGGCATCATCAGGGTTAATTTGTTTTCTCCTTTTGCCTTCACTGAAAACATAAACCTTGGCCGTTGAATTATTCCCATTTATCAGTACCGGAATCTGCATAAAATTGCAATGATTATTTATACTGCGGATGAAATCAATGTTATCTTTGAGGTTAGATAATGCATCTTTTAATTCGGGGTCTTCAATTTCATTTTTTATAATATATTTCTCCAGCTTTTCTCCAAGCTTTGCCATATCCTTAAGCTGTTCCAAAACTCTTTTGTTATCTCCTACCTGCTTTGGCTCCAGGAAAATCCTTTTAATGGACTCTTTTATCCTTCTAAGCTCGGAATTGTCCCCATCAGCCAGCCTGTGCCGAATCTTATCAAGGAGCTGTGACATTCCATCGCTGCTCTCAATATTCTTTATTAACATTCCCAGGTTCTTCGGGGTCACTGCCATTTCCTTGGAAACCAGGTAAGCAAGAGCTTCCATATCGGTATTTCTGATTGAAATCAGTGTGTCTGTCAGTTGGCCGACAAACCTCTTTATTTCATCAGTCATTTTTATGCCTAATCCGTCCAGCATCTTGAGCAACTCAGCTCTTTCATTAACAAATGAAGGTGCAGTTTTCTCTGTTAGGAATTCCTTATAGATTGCTGTTTCTCCATGGGTTTCGATACTGAACGGCTTATTCATATTTATATTTCGTATCAGGTTTTTGCTGTTTTCTTCATTATTGTCTGTCTCATCTGCCGACCGATCAGCTGGGCTTTTTACGGGTATTGACCTTTCCCCTCTTACTTCCCCGGAAATAATAGCCTTTAATCCATCTCCTGCGCTTTCAGCGGGAACATCCTCAGCTTCCTGATCCAACAAATTGTCGGACCAGCCAAGCACTATTTTGTTTAAGACATCAACTTCTGTGTCTTTTATATCCAGTTCCGACAGCAGCAGTCCGATTCTCCCCCGGCTGCTTTGGCACAAAATATCAATACTTTTCTGCAAGCCCGTAATACTCATGACCGCTTCCTTGTCCAAAGGAAGTTTGTATTTGATCAATAGCCTTGAGGCTTCGACATTTTCTTTATTAACAGGCAGGTTAACCTGTCTCAAAAATTCGGTAATCTTTGCTTCCAATTCAGAGGTATGACTTTCTTCTTTCAGCTCCGCAAAAACTTTTCCGTCAGTTATATTGCTGATAACCAATTCTATAAAAGCGCCCTTGGATATATATGTGCCCTCCTGCAATAAGGCAGTAAATAACTGGCCACTTGCAGTTTTTACGGTGATATTTCTGCCCAAAGCTTCCAGCACCCTTCCTTTCAGGGTGTCCCCAACCTCCAGATGCCTCAATAACTCTATAAACTCCGGATTAATAGATACCAGATTTGAAGCAGTAATTCTCATTATATCACCCCTGAAATTTCTTGGTAAAAGACCTTCGGTGTACGGGCAGCAGCCCATACTTTCTGATGCACTCAATATGCTCCTTTGTCCCATAGCCCTTATGTTTGCTGAAAGAGAAAAAAGGATATATCTCGTCATAGGAGGACACTATCCTATCCCTTTCCACTTTGGCTATTATTGATGCGGCAGCTATCGAAATACTCAGGCTGTCTCCTTTTATAATACCTTTTTGGGGTATGCTTATGCCCTTCAAGGTTAAAGAATCTACAAGGACGTATTCAGGCTTTTCGGTCAGACCCTCCACGGCCTGCTCCATTGCAAGATAAGTGGCGTTTAAAATATTCACCTCGTCAATGACCTTTTCATCGACTATTCCAATACTGCAGCACAAGGCTTTCGATTTTATTTCATTATACAAATACTCCCTTTTCTCCTCCGACAGCTTTTTGGAGTCATTGACTCCCGGGATAAGCACTCCCTCGCCTAATATGACTGCTGCCGCAACAACAGGACCGGCAAGGGGGCCCCTTCCGACCTCATCAACCCCTGCAATCAGCTTATAGCCTTTATCATAGCAATCCTGCTCATATTTCGTCATTTTTGTGAGCCGTTCCTTTTCCTTGTCGTCATATTTTATTCTAATATTCATCTTGCTCCTTATTCCCCCTTGTATAGTTTATCGGAATGTTTTTCAAAAACTCCTTAGGGGATTCCAAAGATATTCTGCCAATCTTTCCGCACCGGAATTCGTCCAGAAGCAATGCTGATACTCTATGCATGTCGATATCGCCTCCGGATATTATGCAGCCCCTTTTTCTTCCTATTATCTCCATTAGCTTCCCAGGAGCAATATCCGCCTCATTCTCTCCCAACTTATACCTTGAATTCAACTTTTCAGGGTATTTATCCGCAAGTATTGCCAGCAGTTCCTGGGATAGCCGGTTAATATCCAATATCTCATCCTTTATTGCTCCTGTAAAGGCAAGGTTCATCCCGGCTCTTTCATCCTCAAATTTAGGCCATAGAATTCCCGGTGTATCCAGCAATTCAAGCTCGGGGCCCACCTTTATCCATTGTTTTGCTTTTGTGATGCCGGGTTTGTCCCCGGTCTGGGCTGCATTCCTTCCGGCCAGTTTATTAATCAGGGTGGATTTCCCAACATTGGGAATACCTATTATTAGCGCTCTAACAGTCTTTAACAGCAGTCCTTTGCTTTTCAATCTGTTCAGTTTCTCTTTCATAAGCTGCCCCGAAGCAGAAAGTATATCCTTGAGACCCTTTCCGCTAACAGAGTCAACCGGTATTGCTTTTTTATCCTCACGGTTGAAATAATCGATCCATTCCATATTTATAGCTGGATCTGCCAGATCACTTTTGTTCAGTACTATTATTCTCTTTTTATTCCCAACGATATTTTCTATTTCTGGATTCCTGCTGCTCATGGGTATTCTTGCATCCAGAAGCTCTATGACAATGTCAACAAGCTTAAGCTCCTCCATTATTTTTCGCTTGGCTTTAACCATATGTCCGGGATACCATTGTATATTCATTTGCATCACACTCCTAATAATAGGTTCGAAGTTCGGGATGCGAGGTTTGGGCCTTGCACCCGGACTTACACCGGCAAATGTGGTCCAGCTTCGCTGGACGCGCTGATTAAAAAAAGGGCTATTTTAGCCCCCCTTTTATCTGATTTCTTTTATTTTTGCTTTTTTGCCTACTCTGCCTCTTAAGTAGTAAATCTTTGCTCTTCTTACCTTGCCTCTTCTAACTACTTCAATTTTATCCACCCTAGGTGAATGCAAAGGGAAGGTTCTTTCCACACCTATACCGGAAGAAATTCTTCTTACGGTAAAAGTTTCTGATAGGCCGCCGCCCTGCCTTTTAATAACCACACCTTCGTACACCTGAATTCTTTCCCTGTTTCCCTCTACAACCTTAACATGTACTTTTACAGTGTCCCCGGTATTAAAAACAGGTATGTCGCTTCTAAGCTGTTCGCTTTCTATAACTTTAATCAAATCCATAGCAATGTCCCTCCTTCCGCCATAGACGTTCATGTGCATAAATAATTCACTCAGCCAAGATTAATAGCTTATTGCTGTTATGACAGCGGAACGCCCGTAATAACGTAAAAAGTATACCATATGACAAGCCTTGATGCAATATATTATTATAATTATTCGCTTTCCTTTTTTATATACTCCTTTTTTATATTATCCAAAATTCTAAGATCCTCTTCCGATAAATCAACCCTTGACAGAAGCTCTGGTCTTTTTTCGAAAGTCCTTTTCAGGGATTGATATCTTCTCCATTTTTCTATGTTTTTATGATGTCCGGAAAGCAATATCTCCGGAACCTTCATATCTCTAAAAATAATTGGCCTGGTATATTGGGGAAATTCAAGAAGTCCTTCGCTGAAAGATTCAACTGCATGAGATGCATCCTCTTTAAGTACTCCGGGAATAAGCCTGCAGGTTGCATCAACAACTGCCATAGCGGCAATTTCTCCTCCGGTAAGCACAAAATCTCCTATGGAAATCTCTTCATCGACAAGAGCTTCAGTCACTCTCTCATCTATCCCCTCATAGTGCCCGCAAATAATCATAAGATTATCATATGTACTGAGTTCTTTGGCTTTTGACTGATTAAAGGTTCTGCCCTGAGGGCTCATCAGGATGGTATAGGGTTTCTTCCCAACCTCTGCGGCTATTTCTTCCACTGCAGAGAAAATAGGCTGGCACTGCATTACCATACCCAGCCCCCCTCCGTATGGATAGTCATCTACCTTCCTGTGCCTGTTCTCAGAATAATCCCTTATATTATGGAACACAAGCTTTATAATCTGTTTTTCGGCTGCTCTGCCCAAAATGCTCTCCTCGAGCACTGCCCTGAACATATCAGGGAAAAGAGTCAATACGTCTATCCGCACTTAAATCAAACCTTCCGGCAATTCCACCATAATACTTTGGTTTTCTAAATCTATTTCCTTGACTATATCTTTCAGGGCAGGAATCAGTATATCCTTTCCATCGGTCCGGACTACATACACATCATTGCTGCCCGTTTGCAGCACATCCTTTATTGTACCAAGAAGCAATCCATTCTTATCAAATACTCCCAGTCCAATCAAATCACAGATGAAATATGAATCCTTCGGCAGCTTTACAGCTGATTCCCTGTCAACCTTCAAATAAAAATCCCTCAGCCTGTTTGCCTCTATCTCCGTATCGATTCCTTTAAGCTTAATTATGACAAAATTACTCGAAAACTTTACATTCTCTACTTCATATTTTACTAATAGAGAATTTTCTTCTACAAAAATTTCCTTAAGCTTCCTGAATCTTTTTATATCATCGGTAAGAGGGTAAACCTTCAACTCCCCCTTAAAGCCGTGTACGTTCACAATTTGTCCAATACTCAGGTACTCTAACATATATAATCTACTCCCCATACTTTGCACAAACTGCTTCATAGAAAGCATAGATGTGCAAAATACGTAAAAATTGGATAAAAGGCCGTCTTTCAATAACCAAAACGGCCTCTAAAAAAATACTTACCGGTAATTATACTATCTCAAC